>Ga0315279_10000322_pt1 | contig 99873 bp, 93 predicted proteins | sample YL17G06_20_MG_FD_203694 | JGI IMG/M metagenome (GOLD analysis project Ga0315279, IMG submission 203694) | Sediment microbial communities from Yellowstone Lake, YNP, Wyoming, USA - YL17G06_20 | ecosystem: Environmental > Aquatic > Freshwater > Lake > Sediment | place: USA: Wyoming | collected... | reverse complement strand
AAGTATGGTCCCAGCTTCCGCATACGGATGTCATGCACTTCTTTAACATTCCTGACACTTTTTGCTATGCTTTCTATATCCAACAGGATGTCAGAACATTGACACGCATCCATCAGGATCAACGAAGATTCTTTTATCACTAAGTATGCAACAGTGAAAACGAAGAAGGCGATTATTATTCCGGCAATGGAATCTGTCACTCCGATATTCAAGTATTTGCTCAAGGCTATGCCCACAAAGGCTGTCAAAGATGTGACCACGTCCTTGGTTGAATTGAACGCATCTGCCTTGAGCGCTAAAGAATCGTATCTTCTGGCAGCGCGAACTTTGAAGAACAATATTACCCCGGCTATAGCGGCTGCTAGGAGTGCGGTTGCCATAGCTATCTCTGCATTGACTATCCCTCTAGGGTGAAGCAGCCCCTGGTAAGACTCATAAAGGATCAGTCCGCCCGAGACAGTCAAGACGAAAGCGGCGATAATGCTGCTGAAGTTTTCAACTCTGTAATACCCGAAATGGAATTTACCATCTGGCGCTTTTCCTGATAAACGTAAACCAACCCAAACGATCAACGAAACAACAGCATCGGCAAAGGATTGGACACCATCAGCAACTAGGGCAAGACTCAAGGAGAATATTCCAATAAACACCTCGGCCATACCCACTAGCAACAGAACCACAAAAGATTTTTCCGCAACGGCTCCACCCTTGGCAAGTCTGCTTGACTGCAATCTCTCAGTCACGTTCCAAACGTCAGTCTTAATACTAATTACATGATCACATATTTCAATTGTCCGCGCGATTTTCGCAATTTATGACAATGTTTCCCCCAAAAGCGTGCTGTGTGGTACACAATGAATTTCGGTCATCTGCAGCTGGATTCAAATTCGCGCGAGAAATGTCATTGAAACTAGTGCGCGCTAAGTGAGAAACAGCGGGTTTTAACGTGCTTTTGTAACAAAATACTGTAACAAACCTGTAACAATTCGGTTTTTTCCCTATTTTCAAAAAGACAATATACGCAACATCATTTTTGAGGATATTTTCGACTTTTGAAACAGAGACCCGTTCTCTGAGGAATGAGCTTCTTTTCAAGGAATAGCTACGAACAATTCCTTGTTTCTTGTTACACCTGTGTGCCAAGTTTTTTCTTGAAAAGTTTCTAACGTGATTATGGCAGAAGTCGAGACTGCTCAAGGAACAACTGTTTCCACATGTTATCCAAAACAGAAACCGTTCTCTGGAACAATAAACACCTCCAAGGAACGAGTTTTCCGGTCTGGTTGTCGCGCGCGCCCAATTAGATAGAAATAACTAAATACTGACGCATTTGAATGTTTGGTCGCGCGAACGCGAGTAGAGTAAGTTTACAAGATGAAGGGAGGTGAAAAAGGTGTTGAGATTGAAGTATCCTATTGAGTATGAATTGAACCCTACAGAGATTGATAAAGGAAAGCAATGGCTAACATTAACACTGAAAAACACAGGAGATAAAACTCTTAAAAGACTTGACGTGGAATTGCACTCTCTAGATACCTTTTATCTTTTTCCTTTGTTCTATCCTTTTGGAATAGGGCACTACATCGGAGAGCTTAAGCCAGACGAAGAGAGAGAAGTGGTTTTCCAAGTTAACGCACAAGGATCAGCTGAAGTATACGCCACTATCCGTGCACGTAAGAATGGAGACTACTTCTTGTGGGAATCCGGTTGGACGCACATCTCTGTAAGCGAGGAAAAAGCAGAAATCGGTCGCTTAGTAGTGCTTTCACACCCGTATACGACAATTGGAAAGACCCTCCAGGCCGAGGCAACCATTAAGGGCTTGAAAAAAAGTACGGGACTGAAACTGGAATTCTGGGTGGAAACCCCCTCAGGAAAGTTTGAAGAGCAGGCCAAAATGAATATGAAGGAACTTTCAGTTGGAGAGGAAGCCCGTTACTCCGCTGAGTTCACACCCAAGGAAAAGGGGTACTACACCATATACGCGTATTTATACGATGGATGGAGAAAAATAGGTCACAAGACAGATTCCATCTATGCGCAGGAAGAATAGCAATCACCAAGTCGACTTGGAAATTTCCAACTCCCCTTTTTTGTTCAACAAATGACTACCGACTACCGCGTGCGCGAGGCAGGAAGTTTCCAGCCTCGTCGTTTCTATCGAAGATGAATTCAGTCCTAGCTGGATCATATCAAAGCTCATTCAACTCGTCAAGCTAATAGCGCGCTTTGACCACGCTTTTTGTAACAATCTGTTTTAGAGACTCCTTCAAGCAATGTTGAAAAGAACATCAATTGTTACAAATGATTTAGCGCGCAAAGAGCGTGGGTCGGTAGGCCCGTGTAGGTTACATAAACATAAATTGGTGTTTCAGCCTAAATTATGATTATGAACGTAGAAAAACTGAGATGTTTTATTCCGATTGGGGGTCAGGCTAAGAGGTTAATGCCCCTGACACACGACATATCAAAGCCTTGTGTCAGGTTCTTGAACAGGCCATTAATCGAATTCTCAATGGCAACCTTGGCTGAACAAGGCGTGAGGAACTTCATCTTCGGAGAATATGGTTATACTAACTATTCGAACCTTTTCGATCAATACGGAGAAGGAGTTGGGTTCTCAGCAAAGTACAAGATCGACCCGAGAGTGCACATCAGACATCAACCCAACCTAGACGACTTGGGAAGCGCTGACTCTTACAGGCTAAACGCGGAATACTATGATGTTCTGGATCCAGTCCTTGTCGTACAGGGAGATAACCTCTTCAACATCGATCTGAATGACTTTGCCAAGAGGCACGAAGAAAAAGGGGCAATGATGACCATTGCCTTAACGAGGGTGAAAAACGTAGCAGAATATGGAATTGCCGAGTTGGACAAAGATCTGAAGATTAAGAGGTTTGTCGAGAAGCCTTCAGAGGAGAAAGCACCAAGCAATTTTGCCAACGCTGGCATCTACCTGCTTTCCCCAGAAGTCAGAAAGATAGTTGAAAGCGAAGAAGTAAAGAAGATAACGGAGGAGAGGAGGAGACTCGATTTCGGTTTTGATTTCATTCCGTATCTGGTGGATAAAGGATTTCCAGTCTATGGATATGAATTAAAAGTGTGGTACGACGTTGGGAGCCCAGAAAGCTATCTAAAGGCAATGCATGACTTTCTCCATGGAAAGTTGGACATGAGAGTCTTGGAAGAAAGAATTTTACCGAACAGAAACATTTGGGTTCAAGGATACAGCGAAGAGTCTGTCAAAAGGCGGGAAGATATAGTCAGAAAATATAAAGAAAACAAGTTGTGCATTGATGGTGCTGCTCTAATTGGCAGACACACAAGAATAGGTGATTATTCAAAGATTTCAGATTCAAGCATTGACAATTTCTGCATACTCGGGGAACACGTGAACGTGAGAGGCTCAGCAATTATGGATGCTGCAAAGATTGGAGATTACGCCAATTTGTCAGACAGCATTCTAGGCAGGAAAGTTCTCGTAGAATCGACTCGTGAAAACCCTACTTGCATTGAATCAACTTCGGTGATAGGCAACGCTGTCTACATCAGGAAAGGGTGTAGGCTCATAAGAACCAAGGTCAACCCAAGTTTAACGATTCCACCAGGCATGATATACAAAGACAAGTTCCTGCAGAACTACGAAGACGTTGTTAGATTAGCATCTTAGCGCGCTAAGTCATTTGGTACAAACCATGGACTTCTCAACATTGCTTCAAGAGGTTTCAAAATTCAAATTGTAAGCGCGCGTTATGTGTCGCAAAAAAGGATTTCGACTCTGCAGGGATTACCGCGAATGCACTTTCTCCGTGATGAGGCTCTTGAAGAGGTGAAAGAGATTGAGAAAAACGAAAGAAACAGAAGAGGAGAAACGCAGAAGGTGGTATGCCCGTCAAATGAAGGCTTTGGATAATGACGGTTTTATTGTTCTGATGCATCTGGCAAGAGAGAGGTTTGATTTTGGTGTTCCTATTTTTGATGATGCCAGAGAAAAGGCTAGAGCTATTCTCAGAGACAAATATAATTATGATTGGGAAACGGGAGACTGGATTAACAAGGATTTTATCTATGATTTTGAAAAGGAATGGTTAGTTAAGACTTCTAGGAAAAGGAAGAACAAATGACTCAGCCTAAATGTCCCTTATTTGACAAGTGCAAAATAACAGGAATCAACTGCAATGACAGAAATTATCTGGAATGTGGCTTCTACAAAAATGCAGTGAAGGAAAAGCCCCATGGAAAATTGACAGGAGAAACCACAAAATCATTAATATATACATAAAAATCGTTCTGTATCATTTGCAATAAACTATGCGTCCGCAAACTATGCATTCGTCGTCGTAACAAAAGCAAATCGTCGTTCGTCACAAAAAAACATTAGGGGGGGATAAAACTTTACCCCAACCAACCAACGGACGACGGACGGACTATTAAAAAGACCACGAACGACGACGACCACGGACGACGACCACGACGGACGGTTAGTGGACAGGTATCCTTATGCTTCCAATTGACGGATACCCCTTGCTCCTTATGGATAACACTGGAACAGGATAAAGGATAGGATAGTGAGCTGATGCTACGAGGGGTATAATTCAATCAAAAACTTACCCCCTATTAATGAACCTAAGACGAATACTGCGAGGGGTAAAAAACACTCGAAAAATTACCCCTCAACAATGCGCGCGCGCAGACTAATGTTTTTGCGATTCTGGCATGAAGCACGCTCGATGTTAAGCATAATGCATTTACAGTATCGTTAATAAGTTTAATGTTTCACTATCCCATTTAACGTCACATTGTTGATTTGGAAACGCGCGCGCTCGAGCGCTATAGGTTAGCGCGCTGGTAACTATGCGTTCAGGACTTGTATTTTATCTCCATTAATGATTGCTTGTCAGGATGACGAACAAATATAACGGAACAAGCGCTGTTTTCGCAGCAGTACTTATCCTTGCCTGTGCTTTTTTTCAATGGTTTCCCACATTCTGGACAATTAACCGCGAGCGGCCGATTAACCATCTTCAAATTTCCTCTTGAATAACTAAAGAAGATGACGTAATGTGTCTTATGAATCTCAGATAGTGACGGGAACTCAAATGTCCAATGTGCGGCGGAAAACTTCAAGATGACTGAGCGCGCGCTGTCATCTCCTATTATTTTCTTTAATCCCAATTACAGAGTGACATCGTGGACAGTGTATAGGTACTCCCTCACTCTTGAATTCTAGACTACATGATGGACATCTGTAGTTTTTACTTCTGTTGTATCTTCTCTCACTCATCTTTTCTCACCTTCTTATTCTACAAACTTAATGGTTGATTTTCCAAAATGACTTCGAGTTCTCTTGAATCCTTCAACTAGACCGAACTTATTCAACTTCTGTAATAGAAGTATCGCTTGAAGCCCAGTCAAATGGTCATCATGATATCCATAAATTAATCCATCTTCTAGCGGGCGCTAAGCCATGCCGTACAAAAAGCTCTAGTCAACATGAAAGAAGAGTACGAACAGAAAGAGGAATAGGAAAAGCAAGAGAAAACTTAGCTGAATTTGATCTTTTCCTTTTGCTGTTCAAGATAAACGCTAAGATGTTCCTTACAAAAATAATGGTTGCAACCTTCGTCACAAGTAACTCTATATTCGACTTTTTCCATGCAATCTTTTCCGTAGAAATAATCCTCTTCTGCGTTATACATATCGCAAGAAAAATCATTTGGTTGTGGTAATTTTGTCACCTTTTTCATTCAATCGCCTCTTCATCAATGCTACTGGCTTTCCATCACATTTGGGGCAATACCAGGATCTACCAATGATCATTCTCTTAGTCTTATCTTCCTTGCACTTGCCGCCACATTTCAGGCAACGATGGGCCTTAATTAACTTCCATTCTTTTGCTGTCTTCATTCTTTTTTCACCTCTTTAGTTCGCAACTCTGGTTAGTTCTCGTGGTTCAGCTATAATTTTTCCGCAGCGTCGTTGGTGGTGGTGGTTAGCGCGCTTATGTCCTAGTGAGATCTATGTCAAGCAAGACAGAGATTTAGAGGAAAAGGTTAGCGCGCGAACGTCAAAGATACTTTCAAGCATTATTTTCCGTTTTGTAGTTGTTCACCGGTGTTTTATCTTTTGGGCATGCAGCTTTTCTAAGTCCTGCATCCCATATGATTTCTGTTCTATTACAATTTGGGCATCGATATACTTTCCCCATCTTCTATCACCTCTTATTTCATTTAAGCTGTAATAGATTTATCTTTCTTTGGATTTCTCAAATGTTCATGGCTAACATAGAGAGAAAAATCAGCGCGCGCGGTTGTATGTCATGTCAGCACATGTCCTATTAGCGCGCGGTGACAATATCCACCCAAGTGATTTGAAAAAGAATATAGAAGCTAGGAGAAAGCCAATCTCAGATTAGAGTCGTTGGCTTGATCTAAAATTGATTTCTTCTAGGAGGTGCTCTCTTCGAGTAACACTCTCGGCAGTATACAGGTCTGCTACCATCAGGCTTGAATGGCACTTCGCATTCCTTTTTGCATTCAGCGCAAACTGCCTTGTGCATTTCTTTTCTCTCATACGTCAACTCTCTCAACTCCTTTTATGGTTGCTGTGCAAAATCACTTCTTACACGCTGCACCTACCCTTCATACCGATACTTATAAACAAAGTGCATCATAAGTCATAAAGTCTAGGCTTATAGAGTCTGAATCAGAGATCAAGCGCGCGCTCTGCAAGCTCATTGTGAGCCTGCTTTAGAAGACGGTGTTGTGGCGCCTCAGAATCAACTTGATGTCAAATCATCTTGGGAAAAAAGGACCAAACTTAAATCCCTTCATACTGACGTGATGTCATCATAGACGCCATGATTATTTCGACTTTCACCAGCTAAGTCTTATGAGAAACCGTTGAGTTAAAGCTCGCTACCCAAGGACGGACTGCTTTATGCTGCTATAGGCAATTATGGCTATTTCTTCCATAAAGAACGTTGAATCTTCCATAAGTAGACCTGACGTTATTAGGGTGTATTGGAGAATGGTGATTCTTTTGAGACGCCTTTACTATTTCTTATTGGCTTTTCCAGCGCAACGGGAACTGCAATATTTAGTTTTGTTATCTAACGTCGTAAAGACTCTTCCGCAAATTGAACATTTCTTTTCAATGATTACCATTCAGCAGACCTCGTAACCTCATCACTACAGTTACGATTCAACAAATATAAGATTGAACTGTGTGCGTGGGATAAAACTTTGCCCTCGGCACCAATTCATCGTTTTGGATAAGCAGTGCGAATACACTATAAGCCGCGAAGCACCTATTATCGGAAATGCAACCTAATCAGCAGAGGAGCCAAATCAATCCTGGTATCCGCGTAAAAATCGTCTTGAAGCAGGACCAACGCAACGGCAAATTAACTGAGGGCATCGTCAAGAATATCCTCACCAACAGCTCAACTCACCCCCACGGAATCAAGGTACGACTGACAGACGGCAAAGTCGGCAGAGTACAATCAATAATAAAATAGTGGCGCGCGCTACTTTCTTTTTCTGAATAACATTACATCCTTATGATTGCAGACGTATTCAAATCCTGCTTCTATAAGCTTCTTTGCTTCTTCTACGTTACTAGCTACAACAGAGCAGTACTCATCTCCTTCAAACTCTACCAGTTGCGTGTAGATTAGTGTGTTGGCGATGTTCTTATGTCCCAACAACTTCATCACATAAAGAATATCTTTGGTTCGTGCGCGCGCTAAGACTATACTACGAGGGGAAAAAAAAGATTAGAAAAGTTGCCCATCAACAACGCGCGCGCTATGATAAGGGAGCCGCGCGAAAATATTCTTAGAATGCTCTGTTGTTTAATCGCTTTATAAGGAGGTTCGTGTATTATAGGTGCTGGCGTTCTTTTGTTGAAGGACAGGAAGAACACAGAACATTACAATCAATGATGAAAGATGTGTTGGAAAATGTCGGAAAAATCTGGGATTGTTTACATTGGAAGTAAACCTGTAATGAGCTATGCTCTAGCGATTATCACAAGCCTATCCGCAAGCAATGCTAAAGAAGTAACATTGAAGGCCAGAGGACAAGCAATTACCACAGCTGTTGACGCAGCTGAAATAACCAGAAATCGCTTTCTAAAAGACCTAAAAATAGGCAAAATCTCCATAGGAACAGAGGAAATGCCGCCGAGAGAAGGCGAAAACAGAGCACGGATGGTTTCAACAATCGAAATAACGCTCACAAAAGAGTAGGAAAACCTGGCGGAGCATGGGCGCTAAGTTAGCAAGGTAGATAGGCCATCGTTGAATAACGGTAAGGTATTATTAAGAAACGGGCAATGATGAAAAACAGTGAAGCTTGCTGTTCTGGTCTACGAGTATCCCCCAAAGATCGTCGGTGGCTTGGGAACCTATTCGGCTGAAATAACTCGCCAGTTTGTTCTCATGGACAATGACGTTACAGTTTTTACTATGAATGATGATGCAAGTAGCCTACCGACGCGTGATATTTGGCGCGGTATCGAAATTCATCGGCCGCAACACATCGACATTTCTGACTCGTTGCCTGATGTAGTTGCAGAAGACATACAGAAATGGGGTAGTGGGATACAGTGGTTCTCAAAAATCCTTTTGTACAATTATCTGAGCGCTGCAAAACTCGTTAATGAGTTGATAAGAAAAGAAGGCGTCAAGTTCGACCTTGTCGTTGCTCATGACTGGCTTTCGGCTATAGGGGGGATGACTGTTAAGAAAGAGGCAGGATTGCCTTTTGCGTTCCACGTTCACTCGACAGAGAAAGGAAGAACGTTTGGAAAGGGCTCGGTTACGGTGAGCAACATTGAACTCCACGCCGCCAGGGCGGCTGACCTTATCGTGACAGTTTCTTATGCTATGAAGGATGAGCTGGTAGGCATCGGATTTCCGAAAGAGAAAATCCAAGTTGCCTACAACGGGGTCGACCCAAAGAAATACGATCCAGCAACAGTGACTCGTGAGCAGATCAAGAAAGTCAGAGCGATGTATGATATCAAAGACGATGACTACATGATTCTTTTCATAGGCAGACTCGTTGGCGTCAAAGGCGTTGACAAACTTATCATGGCGTTGCCCCACATTCTGCAGAAAAATCCAAAGGCGAAGCTTGTGATTGTGGGTCTAGGCGACTTGCAAGAGTACCTGATGAATTTGGTCAAAGCCGCGAAAATGAGCGATTTTGTGAAGTTCCGTTTCGAGTTCATCCCAGAAGAGGAACGTATCCTTCACTACGCAGCATGCGACGTCGCAGTTTTCCCAAGCTTCTATGAACCCTTCGGAATAGTGGTTCTCGAGGCAATGAGTATGGAGCGGCCAGTTGTAATCGGTGCAGCTGGCATCAGCGGTATGCGGGAGATAGTCGTGTATCGCGGCGAGGAACAGTGCGGTTATCACGTAGATCCAAGCAACCCTTCAGACATAGCTTGGGGCATAAACTGCGTCTTGGAAAACGATGAGAAAAGAAAGTGGCTGGGCAAAAACGGCAGACGCAGAGTCCTGAACGAGTTCACTTGGGACAAGATAGCTGAAAAAACACTGGGGCTTTATGAACACATCATCAAACGCTAGGCTTAGCGCGCGCTGTATCTTTACGACATTGATTGACAAAGTGATTCTCGCTTGTGATTTGATATGAAGCGCGCGCTCTTGGGCACATGCTTGAAGTTCAGAAGATTCTATTACAAGTTTAGACTGATATGTGGTTAAGAAGCGGTATCGATGGTCAAGCTGACATTTTATGGAGGAGTAAACGAGATTGGCGGCAACAAAATACTCCTTGAAGATAAGAAAACCAAAATCATGCTTGATTTCGGACAATCCTTCACATTCGGCGCAAACTATTTCACCGGTTGGCTTGCCCCAAGGGCAATTAACGGTTTAGGAGATTATTTCGCGTTTAATCTGTTGCCAAGAATCAGCGGTCTATATTCTAAAGAGATGTTAGCTTCTACCGATATCCCATACACTGAACCTGATATTGATGCTGTTTTTCTTTCGCATGCTCATTTTGATCACGTGACTCACATTCAGTTTTTGGACCCAAACATTCCAGTGTACCTGGGCGTTGGAACCAAATTGTTCATGGATTCAATGGAAGAGACAAGTCCTTTCTGCAAATATGGCGAACACACCTGCAATAAATTTCGAACTGGAACCAAAATCAACATCGACAACGTAACCGTTGAACCAGTTCACGTAGACCATTCAATCCCGGCGGCCTACGGTTTTATTATTCACACCTCTGAGGGACCAATTGTGTATACTGGGGACCTGAGAAGACATGGACCACGAAAAGACCTCACAGAAGAATTCGTTGAGAAAGCAAAGAATGCTGAGCCAATCGCTCTAATCTGCGAAGGAACAAGAATGACGATAAAGGAGAACCGACAAAATCTCTCAGAGCCTCAAGTGAAACAGGAGAGCAACAAAATAGTTGCTTCAGCAGACAAAGCAGTGTTCACTATGCGAGCCAGCCGAGACATCGACAGATTCAACAGCTTCTACAAAGTGGCAAAGAAGAACAATAGACAACTTGTCATAACCCCAAAAACAGCCCATCTGCTGACCAAACTTTTAGATGATGAACATCTGGATTTGCCAGACCCACTTAAGGACGAGGCTATTCTGGTTTATTACAAAAGGAAGAAGTCTGGCGGTTTTGACGAAACCGATTATTTCGTATGGGAAAGAAAATTCATGGACAAAGTTGTAACACATGAGTACATTCGCAAGAATCAGAAGAACCTCATAATGGACTTGGACTTCACACAGTTTGCTGAATTGATAGACATTAAACCGAAAAGCGGCAGTCACTTCATACACAGCATGAGCGAACCATTCAGCGAAGAAGACATTGAAGATCAAGTTATGCATAATTGGATAGACCACTTCAAAATGCATTTCCACCAGCTACACGCCTCAGGACACATGAACAAAGAACAATTAGTAGAAATGGTAAACTACATACAGCCTAAACGAGCCTTCCCAGTGCATACTGAAAATCAAGAACTTTTCAAATCCCAATGCACCAAAATACAGACAATCAAACAAGGCAAAGAGTACGTTTTAAAATAGGAAAATTCATCTGCTGATCCTAGCCGACCCTGCAGACACTGGCACTCGTCCACGCGACTATCCGTCTCCTTAGCCCTTGTTACCAAAAAACGCTACATCTAAAGCTACCGAAACAAGGTAGCAGCTCAACAATGCAATGCTGCCATAGGTTCACAAAGCATCATTTACATCTGACGTACAAAGCAACATTACGTCTGATGTAAAAACATAGACCGAGGGCGGGTCATCGTTGAAAGGTTTCAGCAGATCAACGATGGCAGGCTACATCTGACCTCGCAGCGGAGACGAGGAAGTGCGTTTTCATGGGCGCGCTTACGCCAACTATTCAACGAAATGAGTCCGCTGCGCGCGCGCCGCTTTCACTCGACAAACCCTCACTTCAGTTGAGCAAACCCACGCTAGTCGTTGCAGGTTCTTAAAGCTTGTCAAATGTGAACGAGATAAAACTGCGTATTGCCCTAAAGGCATATTGGTCATGCTTACTCCGCGTGGTTTTTATTCCTCTTAGGCCCATATCGGGTCTCGACAACGCCATGTCTGGAACAGTAAAAACGTTTGGCACTCTCTCCAGGGCAGAATTCATACTGCCAAATCTGGGTTCGCTCATTATGGGGCTCGCATGGGGAGCGACACCGTCCACAGGCCTCGGTGACTTGGCGATTAGGATAGTCTTGTCCTTCGCAATAATCAATCTCAGTTCAGCCATCGGAGCCCAAGCTAACACTCTTTCAGATCGAGAATTAGATTCAAGGGACGCGCGTAAGAAACAGCTCGTTGAAGCAATGCGTGTCTTTGGAGCAAATCGACTGAAAAAAGTAATCGCTGCTGAGATTGCTCTTACCCTGTTTCTTGTCTTGCTTTTCATGTTGATTCTGCAAAAACCTATCTTGCTGTTGCTTTGGACAGTCGGAATATGCCTGGGCTGCGCCTATTCTCTTGCGCCGCTCAGACTGAAATCCAGAAGTTGGCTAGCTCCAGTGTCCCTAATCCTTGTCCTCGCCTTCTTCCCAGTCCTGTTCGCTTACTACACCTTCACGGCAGAAATGAACCCCTTCTTTCTCATGTCTCTAACAGGGCTTGCCCTAACAGTCTACGGTGTGATAATACCGACTGAAACCCGAGATTACTTCGGAGACAAAGCGATGAACATCGAAACATTCACGGTTCATCTAGGTCTCGTCAAAGCTTCCATTACTGCCACAGCTCTTCTAACTACAGGGGCAGCACTCACAGCAATCGCCTTTCTTCTAGAATTCGCCTACTCCCAACACTTGTTCCTGTCCATCATTCTAATTGCCATACCTGCTTCTGGATTCGTCGTGTTGAAGCAGTTCAGGAAGCTCTATTCTCTTTCTAAGGAATACGCCCTATTAGAGAGCAGTAGCGTTGAGGAAAAAATCGTGGATTTGTCAGCCCACAATCCTCAGTGGATAATGATAATCACCCAGACCTACAGTGCGATCTCCATTATCTTGTTAGTCAGCAAATTCTGGTTATGATTAAGTGCGAACCTGACCGATTATACCAAGATTCGCCGGAGCAAACCCAACCACTGATGAATTTCTTCACCGCATCCTTGCATCACCCGTCTACATTATGGTTAATCTTAGAAATGGTGGCCGTTTCACCATGGAATTGCTAAGGGCAGAAAACGAATGCTTTCCCCCCCGTTGGCTTTGGGTTTCAGCGTTCCAAAGAGTGACAGCTTATATCAAAGTGGTATCATGTCATTCACAGAATGGGACTATTTTCCGGCTTTCGAGAACGTTACGCGTTCATGACTGGCAACTTCCTACTCTTGACGATAACATGGATATTGATGTTTTTCGCCTCTCCCATCCCTAACACCTACGCGAGCATATTCTACGAGGACGTGCTGGGCGCAAACGATTTCATCCTTGCAGTAATAGGATTTGCAGCAAGCATTGCCTTGGCACTCGTACAGTTTCCCGGCGGCTACCTCGCAGACAAACATGGAAGAAGATGGCTCGTCTACACGATGACGTTTGGTGTGGCCGCCTCCTCTCTTTTCTTCATATTCGCGCCTACCTGGCAATTCATACTCTTAGCCACAATGATACAGAACTTCTGCCTGCTCTACCAGCCAGCCTTGTTTGCCATAATGCTAGACTCTGTCTCACCTGAGAATCGAGGTGCAGGTTTCACAATTCAATCAGTTGTCACCAGTCTGGCTGGACTACCTGCCTCAATCATTGCCGGATATCTGATTTTGGTTTTCCAGCTTAATATTGGAATGCGAATAGCCTACGCAATAGTTGCTGTAGCCTACTTCACAGCAGCGTTCCTGCGTGTTAACCTCAAAGAAACCTTGCCTTCAGACAAGGGAAGCGGACGACCGAACCTGCTTGCTGCTTTCAGAGAATACCCAAGAACAGCAAAAGACAGCGTACGCGTCTGGAGCCAGGTTCCGAGATCAGCTTTCTACCTATTCATATCAACCTTGGTCGTCAACAGCCTTATCGCAGGATGCAGCATCTACTTTGTTGTCTACGCCACAGGACCGCTTGGTATTGCAAAGTTTCAATGGGCACTCGTCATGGCTTTCATGTCGATAAGCATCGCAGTGCCCGCAATAGTCGCCGGTCTCAGGATGGATAGAGTCGGAAGAAAATCGTTCCTTCTCTTAGGTTACCTCTGTTACTTGCCGGCCATGATACTGTTCATAAATGCAGACTTCAACACGCTTCTGCTAGCCTTCTTCCTATACGGGTTAGGCCAAGTGCTTCAAACGAGCAGCTACAATTCCCTGGTAGGAGACCTCACACCCAGAGAACTCAGAGGCAAAGTTGTAGGCTGCAGCCAATTCTTCATCTATCTCGGCCAAGCTTTTACCCAGCTCCTTATGGGATCATTATACGCCTATGTCTGGCGACCCCTCCCCTTCATAATGCTTGCAGCAGGAGGAGCGGCAGCCGCAGTTTTTGCAGCTCTCAAAATAACCGAGCCAAGGACGAAAGAGATTTAGAACGCCAGCGAACCACAGCGCGCGCGCTTTGGAACTGCTTTATGACGCTGGAATCTTGATGATTTCACGTCGTGAAAAATTCAGAAATACTATGATTTGACTGAAAATGTGTCGCCCTCCACTATTGACCTGAACGAGCCTGCAGAAATCGAGCGTCAACGTTTCTTCTTAGAAAAGACAATAGGTGCGTGGGGAATCGCTGAGCCAAGAGACATAGGCTCTTATTTCTATGCATGGTCAACAAAAACTAACGTAGGCGTCAAAGCTCTTTCAGGATTGATCAAAGAACTAGAGAAAGAAGATGTCCTCACAAGCGTGCAAATAGAGGGGCTGTGATAAGCCTTACTTAGCACTCAGTCGAGACTTGGACAGTTTGGAGAAGCCCGTAGACGCTGAAGACGCCACGGGTTCCGTCAGCTTTCTCTCGCCTTTCGACAATCTCACTTGGAGCAAACCCCACACACGCAGACTCTTCGGGTTCGACGCAGCTTTGGAAATCTACGTTCCTAAGGAAAACAGAAGATTCGGTTACTACGCTCTCAACATTCTGCACAACAATCAAATAATCGGCAGACTGGATCCAAAGATGCACCGGGACAAGGCAACCTTGGAAATCAAGGCACTTGAAGTGAAAGAAGACCTGAGGTCCAACGAAGATTTCAAACATCAATTCAGCTTGGCGCTTAGAGATTTTATGGTATTCCACGATGCACAGACGATGGAAGTCGCAAAAGACTGCGAAAAATGCGTAGAGAAATAGTTGCAGTCACCCGCCAAGAAAGAGGCACAGCATATTCCCAGTTTTGAAATAACGCCTTTAATCGCCTATGCGGGTTTTTCAATGGAGGATTTGACTTGGTCAGCTGTCCTGAATGTGGAAAGCCATTGAGAAAGGAACGCGAAGGCAAAAACAAGTACTTCTGCGAAAACGAGCATTGTAGTGTCACATTCGTGCTCCATCCTCGCGAACCAAACAAAACTAGGGTTTCCTATACAGGATTCACACGTTATGAAACGGCAGGACTTCCACATAGCGAATTGCTGTATAGGCGGTCAACAAGGCACAAGCTTAGGCTCTTCTAATTCCTTGGGACATGAAAGCGCATAGATGGACGCGCCCCAGTCTAATAATTAGTAAGCAGTGTGTATGTAGGACTGTTGCTTTGGGAAAAGAGCATCAACCAGAAGTTTGTGGTTTGGCCGGACAATGAAATCAGGATAAATCCGTTCAAGTTCTGCTCGACTTCGATAGCCGAGCGGAAGTTGAGTGAATACTGCTGGGTTGAACCTTGCAGCTTTGTCTTCGGTCTCTCCAAGACGCTGAACATTGAGAATTCCCCCTTTTTCGATTGTGAATTGAAGAGTGTATCGGTAGAAACTGAGATTAATCTTCCCCGTTAAGCGGTTGAAGACAGGCGTCTCTAGACGTTTTTCAAATAGTGGCTTCATTTTGCGGAAAATACTCGCATAGTCAGTAACGCGTATCTGCCATGCATAAGGTTTAGGTTGTTCCGCAAATCCCGTTGCCATCAGATGCTTTGCGAAAGGTTCATTTCGGCTAATTGTGCAAACCAGAGTCTCAAGCCCACGTTGTGCTCCCATTTCCTTGAGAAACTTCACTATTGATGCTGCTACGGACTGATCGACATCTGTAATTTCCCTTAGGAATAGCTCTTTTTTTTCAGGGTTGTGGCTTGTCCTGAAGTACGCAATCATCTGACTTTGCTGTTCAACCGAATAGCCCTCAAACTCGTATTCAGCAATAATACCTGTTTCTTGTTGCATCTTCCAGAGCGCGCGCGCATCGTTCTGTGTTCCCACAGTCACCAAGATCATAACAACGCAAAACCCGTTTTGGGAAAGGAAGGACGGGTGCTGGAGGGTTTCGTGGGTTCTGAAAAATTGAAAGGAATTACCATTAAGGGAGTTGCTGCTTTTCATGATGAAGCTGCAGGTTCTGAAAGAGGAAAAAATAGTATATACACCTTCAACCTCGACGGTGTACAGTTCTGCCACCTCGGAGACCTAGGACATGAGCTGTCACGACCAGAGGTAGAAGAAATAGGAAGAGTAGACGTGTTGTTTGTACCTGTTGGAGGATATTTCACGATAGGTCCAGAAACAGCCACCAAGGTTTGGGAGCAGTTGGAGCCCAAGATAGTAATCCCAATGCACTACAGGATGCCCGAACTCCCCTCTATATTTGACCCGTTAAAGACGGTTGATGTCTTCTTGGAGGGGAAGAAGAACATAGAGAGATTAAGAGGGCCTGTCGTGGAGATCGAACAAAGCAAATTGCCTAGGGAAATGAAGATAATCGTCCTGTCCTTCGCCTAGGGCAAGTCGATGTTTCGCACATTCTGGATGGTACGCGCTGCGCAAACGAGTCCACTGCTAAAGCTTGTTACCTGCAGCTTTGACAGTCTTCACAGTTCTGGTCAGCAGAAGCTGGGCTGATTCTTGCGTGGGCCACCCTCCCAATCCGCAGTCTGGTCCTGTGACCGTCATCCTGTCGCCAAACTTGTCCTTGGCCGTTTCAAACCTTTTCCGTATGACTCTCTCGTCTTCGACTAATTGCTCTGCTTTTGGTTTCTGTATGCCTTTTTCATACAACTCTGCTATGATCGAGTTTATGTCCGTCCTCGATACGCCTACTCGTATTTGTTTGTCTGCTTGATCAAGCGTGCTTCTTGGCAAGCCGTCGATGTTCCTGGGCGTTGCAGCATATTCAATCGACAGAACGTCAATATTGGCCACGTCAAGCAGATCGGTGATTCTGGATGGTGAGTGAAGATGAATCTGTCTTGTTACGCCTTGGAAGTCGAAGGCTGTTTCGAAGGTGTTTTGAATTGTTTCTCTATCTGCAATGATATCTTGGAAACCAAAACTCGGTTCGTCCAGCGAAACTGCGATTGTTTCGATGTATTTTGAGTTCAGAATCGAGTTTTGAGCAAATTGCTTGACGTTTTGCGCGAATATCCGCAGTATGTCCTTGTGGACGATAGGTCCCATTTCCTTCAAGTACAATTCAATCGGCCCTATTATGCACACCCTGAGCAGCACCTTTCGTCCAGTTTCCTCATAGAGTCTCTTAGCCTCATCGTTGATTACGCGTACCTCTGGCAATGCTGCACGTTCACGGGCAATGAGGTACGCTCCTCCGTTCATTGATTCCCTGAGAGGATCTGCCAACTGTTTATGCATGTCATAATGCTGTGGATAGTTTACAACATCCAGACCCGTCTCAACTTTTTTTAAGAAGGAGCCAATCACAATACTACGGAAACTATCCATCAGAAACTGGTCCTTTTCAAGGTGTTTTCCCTCGATCATTGCTTTTCTTGCAATTCGATATGCCTCTTCGAAAAGCTTGGGATCCATGTTCGATGGCAATGGAAAGCTTCCGACATCATCAACAAGCGTTGCCATGGAAGCATGTTGAACGCCCCATGATTTAAGACTATTTTCTTGACACTCGCCAAAGTTGTTGAAACCTGTTTCTTCTTGGAGTAACAGATATAAGCGGGAAGTACCCCATGAAGAACATTCGGTGTTTATGATGGATATTTGGAAACTCCGTATGTCCATGGCTGGAACACTTGCACTAATAGTAGGTTTGTCGACGCTGTTTTTCGCCATTATTCTAACCTTAACTGCCGGAGCCATCGACTTCTGGGTTCTAGGCATCTTGGTCGGAGCGTTTAACGTTATTCAATGGCTGATTTCACCATACATCATTGACGCTCTTTACCACGTGCGTGCGATGTCTGCAGCTGAGGAGCCGAAACTTCACGAGACTGTTGATAACCTTAGCAGAAAGAGCAACATAAAGAAGCCAAGACTGATGCTCGCGCAGATTCCTATGCCAAACGCGTTTGCATATGGCTCACCCATAGCCGGAACTCGCATAGCTGTCACGAGCGGACTCTTGAAGACGTTGGATCAAGGCGAAGTTGAAGCTGTCGTCGGACACGAACTTGGGCACTTAAGGCATAAAGATGTTCAGATTATGATGTTCGTTTCATTGTTGCCTGCAGTAGCTTATTTCATAGGTTATTCTTTGATGCTTTCCACTATGTTTGGAGGGAATCAGAAGAACCAAGGTGGCGGGGCTGCGATAGGTGTGGTCTTCATGGCTTTCTCGTGGATAATGAATTTGTTCACCCTGAACCTCAGTAGGTTGCGCGAGTACTACGCCGACAGGCATAGTGCATCAATAGTTGATAACGGCTCACAGAAGCTTTCTACTGGGCTAGCAAAGATAGTCAACGCAACGAAAAACATGGGCAGAATGAAGCAGCAAACGAAGAACCTGAACGGTTTCAAAGCGCTATTCATCACCGACCCTGACCGTGCACACGTCGACTCTGCCGAGTTGTCCGTGATGTCTTCAGCAGACAGCCAAAAGCTAGTTCAAGAGATACTGTCAAAGAAGCTGACGACAGCCGATCGGGTTCTTGAGGTATTTTCGACACACCCCAACATAATCAAGCGATTGAAGGCCTTGAAGGAACTGGCTTAGCAGACAACGTAAGCATTCCCAAGATTTTCTCCACGTTTGTCATGGCAAAGGCTAAAGGTCACTTGCCATCATTACCTGCACTTAAGAGTATGATTACGGTGCAGGTTCAGAAAGTATTTTCAGAGATAGAAAAACTGAAGACTGAAGCGACCAATGTTTTGATGGAGCTGGTTCGCGTACCGGCTGTGGCTCCCGAAAACGGTGGCGAAGGAGAACATGAAAAGGCTGAAAAGCTCGCTCAGATTTTGAAGGAAATCGGTTTTGACAAGATAGAACGCTACGATGCGGAAGATGAAAGGGTTCCATCAAAGAAGAGGCCCAACATAATCGCTTATTATCATGGAGAAAAGACGGCTGAAAAACTGTGGATCATAACACACTTGGACATAGTTCCGCCGGGAGAGGATTCGCTCTGGACAGTGACTAAACCCTTTGAACCAGTACTCCAGAATGGTAAGGTGTACGGGCGTGGCAGTGAAGACAATCTGCAGTCTATGGTGGCCTCTATTTTCGCTGTCAAAGCGCTGAAGAATCTCGAAGCAAAACCAAAAAGGACGGTGGCACTATGCTTCGTTGCAGATGAAGAACAGGGAAGCACTTACGGCATCCGACACCTGATAAAGAGGCGCCTTTTCAAATCTGATGATTTGGTCATTGTGCCTGACGGTGGAAGAGAGGACGGGAGTTTCATAGAAATTGCAGAAAAAAGCATTCTTTGGCTAAAGATACTCACTATCGGAAAGCAGACTCATGCAAGCCGACCTCAGCTTGGTCTAAACGCCAGCCGCATCGGAATGCAATATGCATTGGCTATGGACAGGATTCTCCATAAGGAGTATCCCGCCAGAGACAGGAGCTTCGACCCTCCCGGAAGCACGTTCGAACCGACGAAAAGAGACAGAAACGTCGAAGCCATCAACATCGTTCCGGGTGAAGACACAAATCATTTTGACTGCCGAATACTTCCACAGTACAGCCCAGACGACGTATTAGATACGTTTCGCAAAGTTGCGGCAGACTTTGAAAAGAAAACTGGCTCGGAAATAGAGCTTGAAACGGTGCAAAAGACGGTTGCTCCAAAACCCACTGCTGCCAATGCCAGAGTGGTGGTCATGCTGAAAGAAGCTATACGAAAGAGTCTTAATGTGAAAGCGAAGGTGGGCGGAATCGGCGGAGGGACATGCGCAGCCTTCTTCCGAGAAGTTGGCATACCCGCGGCTGTATGGAGCACCGTTTACGAGGTAGCCCACCAACCGAACGAATACTCAAGAATAGAAAACCTCATCGGCGACTCCAAAGTCTTTGCCTATTTGGCAATGCTATAGTGCAAGACGCATATACCGCGCGAAAGAGCACACTATACGAAACCCTCGCAAAACACAAGAGCGACCCAAGTTCTTCATCGCGAAGACTTACACAGAGCATCTTCAACCGTTTTTTAGTGAGGATGCAGCAAAATCATTTTAAGGTGAGAAGCGAGTGATAGATAATCATTTCAAGGATGGAGATGCAGGTTTTGAACGAGACTTCACGTATATTATTCGAGGCTTGCAAGGAGGGGCGAAAATCTCTTCTTGAAACCGAAGCCAAAAGTGTCTGCTTAGATTACGGTATACCCGTCACGAAGTTTGAATTGGCAAAGAGTGAAGATGAAGCCGTCAAATTCGCAGAGAAAATCGGATTTCCAATAGTTCTGAAAATCGTTTCCCCAGACATCATTCACAAATCAGACATAGGCGGTGTTATGGTTGGCTTGAAGAACAACGATGACATCCGGCGCGGTTACAATCAGATATTGCAGAACGTCAAGAAACATGATCCCAAAGCCAGGATCACAGGCGTGCTAGTTCAAGAGATGGCCCCTGCTGCCACAGAGGTCATAGTGGGAGCTATCAAGGACCCGCAGTTCGGCCCTGCAATAATGTTTGGGCTAGGCGGAGTATTCGTCGAAGTTCTGAAGGACGTAACCTTCAGAGTTGCGCCCATAACAGAAGACGATGCCCGTGAGATGATAAGCGAGGTGAAGGCCTATCCGCTCTTGAAAGGATACCGAAACACACCTCCAGCCGACATAGCAGTGATAACTAAAATTCTGCTGAACACTTCAAAACTTGTCATGGATCATCAGGAAATAAAGGAGCTAGACCTGAACCCCGTAATCGTTTATGAGAAAGGGGCAAAGACTGTTGACGCACGGATAATACTAGAATGAACTGCGAACACGAACCCTCATGCGATTTCCTGCTAAGATGGTAGTCACCGATTATCACCAAGTCGTCTCTGAATTGTGAAAAAAAAGGTTGTGAGGTTTTGTCGGAGCGCAAGAAGAATGAAATCATTGCCGAGTTGAACGAGAAGCTTTCAACGTTGAAAGATCGGCAGACCAAGTTGGAAACTGAAGTGCGCGAATCGGCGGATAAGCGCGACAGGCTCAACGGCCGCGTAAAGGTCCTGCGAGATGAAGTTATGGACCTTCGAACCCAAAGAGACGAGGTAAACAGCAAGGTCAGAGAACTGAAGCAACGTCGAAACGAGATGACTGCCAAGATTCATGAAATGCTTGAGGAAATTAGAACGCTTCAAGAAAAAAGCAAGGGTCCAGCGAAAAGGAAACCTCCAATCAGCCGCGAAGCCCTGCAGAAAGAAGTGGAAAGCATTGATTGGAAGATTCAAACAACCCCCCTCACGTTAAAAGAGGATAAGGAGTTGGTCCAGAGAGTGAAACAGTTGGAAACGCAGCTGGCGATCTACAGGAAGCTTGAGCAATTGGCGGCCAGAATAACTCATTTGCGAACTGAAGTTAGGACTAGGCAGTCTGAAAGTGAGCTTTTGCACAGACAATTGACGGAGAATGCACAAAAAAGTCAGGAAACTCACGTGAAAATGGTTGCGAAAATTGAAGAGTCAAAGTCGCTTAGGAAAGAAGCCGATGACATGCATAGGAAGTTCCTACAAGTGAAAGAAAGGAAGAAACCATTGCAAGAAGAAGCGAAAATCGTGTTGGACCAAATCAGGCGGTTGAAAGGAGAAATTCGAGAAGAGTTACAGAAAGAAAAGGAGGAAAGTCAGGATGCTCTTCGCGAAACGCTCGAAAAGAAGGCAAAGGAGAAACTGAAGCGCGGCGAGAAGTTGAGCTGGGAGGAATTTCAGCTTGTCGCCGAAAAGGGAATGACAGAGGAAGATTAAAGTGGGCATTTGCTAATTATACTCACAGTATGAGATGCACATGAAAGAAAAGGAAGAAAAAGAGCAAAAACGAATACTAATTCTCTGCGTTGACAGAGATGCCGATTTAGAAGTCAAAGCCGGGGTGAAAACCCCAGTCATCGGGAGAGAACAAAACCTTGATGCTGCAGTCGCTCTGGCTCTGAAGGACCCCGAGGAGCCCGACGCAAACGCCATGTTCGAAGCGATACGCGTTTACGACCGACTGAAAGCAGAGAACAATCCTTTTGAAGCCTTTGAAATCGCCACATTGTCAGGTTCTGAACTTGGGGGCGTAGGTGCAGACAGAAAAATCGTGGCAGGATTGAACGAGCTACTTTCGTCTTTTTCTGCGAGCGAGGTCATACTGGTTACAGACGGCTATTCAGACGAAGCAGTCCTGCCTCTTGTGCAATCCAGAGTGCCTGTCTCATCAGTGAGGAGAATTGTCGTCAAGCACAGCGAGTCGATTGAAGAGACTGCTGCTCTTTTCTCACGGTACCTTCGAACCGTGATGGACAATCCCCGCTATTCACGTGTAGTCTTAGGCTTGCCGGGCCTGCTAATCCTGATATTAGGGGTTTTGTCAATCCTGGGATGGGTGCAATACTACCTGATCGCTTTCGTGCTTGTTCTAAGCGTGTTTTTGCTCATCAAGGGATTTGGGATCGATAGGGCCGCGAAGGGCCTTTACAAATGGGTGAAAGAATACTCTCTACCGTCACTCAGAGTCCAGATATCAAACTTCTCCTTGGTCGCAGGAGCCTTGTCAATCGTGCTAGGCGTCTACTTGGGCTGGACGAACGTTCCGCCCACAGATATTGCAGCTTGGTTGAGCAACATTCCGCGCATCATCGGCTTCTTCATCGATGGGTCAGCCACCTTATTGGTAGTCGGATTCAGCGTGCCGCTCTTGGGAAGAGCGATAAGATGGTATATAGAGCGTGATACAAGACTGTTGCGAAACGCTGTCCTAATAGTCATCGTAGGTTGGTCTCAACAGATTCTCATTGCAACCTCTGAGTTACTAATAACCCCAGAAATCGGTTACGGCCGTATAGTCTTCTCCATAGTCGTCGGCATACTGATGGGAATAGCGTCTGTGCTCGTCATATTTGCAGTTCATAGGGCCAAAAGAGGCTTTTTCGCAGAGACGGAAGAACAGGCCAAAGAGTTCGGAGACTCCTAAACTGAGACAAAGAACCATGTTCAAACTAGATGTCGCCAAAACAGAGAAAGTCTTAATTGCGACGTTCGGAAGGTTAGTCACAAGAATGTGCATTCGTCCGTCAGTACAACCTGCACGCGAGGCTTGAACGTGATAAAGACATTGCTCTCGACCATCGGCGCCTACAGGCTTTATGAGGATTGGCTTTGGCGTCAGGTTGAACACGGCGACAAGCCGGAGCACATAGCCATTATTCTGGACGGAAACAGAAGATGGGCATCCGAAAAAGTGATGAACCCCTGGTTTGGCCATGAAAAAGGGGCAGACAAGGTCGAACAACTGCTTGACTGGTGCTTGAAACTGGATGTTAAATCCATAACTCTCTATGCTTTCTCTACCGAAAATTTTCGGCGCTCAGGAGACGAGGTGGAGGAGATTATGCATATCGCTGAGGAGCGATTTCGAAAGCTCCTCACAGACAAGCGAATACATGGAGACAAGATACGCGTGAAAGTCATAGGCAGAGTGAATCTCTTGCCTGAAGAGTTTCAACGGCTCATAGCAGAGGTGGAGAAGACAACGCAGGACTATGATGAGCACTTCGTGAACTTTGCTTTTGCCTATGGTGGGAGAGCTGAGATTGTGGACGCTGCGAGGAGAATCGCCGAGGAAGTGCATGAGGGAAAACTGGACCCAGAAAAAGTTGACGAGAAAACTTTTGAACAGCATCTTTACACTTCGCACATGCCTAATCAAGATCCCGACCTCATCATTAGAACCTCGGGCGAGGAAAGGCTTAGCGGCTTCTTGTTGTGGCAGTCCGCCTACAGCGAACTCTGCTTCCTAGACGTTTACTGGCCAGATTTCCGTCTAATAGATCTGCTGCGTGCGGTCAGAACGTTTCAGAAACGCAAAAGGCGCTTCGGCGAGTAGGCAACCTCAAGCTCTCTTGCGGGCACTAACGATGGAGACAACATCCCTGTCCTTAAGTACGTAGTCTTCGCCAACTCTCTTTTTCTCTCTTGCTTCAATTGCATAGATGAAACCTTCTCCCAGTTCGGTGTGAATTATGTAGGCGAGTTGACGCGCAGTAGTTCCGTATGGGACTAGATAGGCGTCTGGCAGGACCCTACCCATGTGGTCAGTCAAATGCTCCAAATCCTCAACGGGGTACACTGTAATCATGCTCAGAAGCTTAAAGTAAGCCATGTTTATCGCCTCTTGAACGCCTGTCGAGCCAAATTCAAGCAGTATTTTTTCTCTTATAATATCTAAAGCTTTCGCTTGACTCTGGCTGAGACTCTCTGGCTTGTTAGCTTTGAAGTTGCAGTCTCCCGGTTTGTAGTCTATCAGCTGCTTTTCGGCAGCTCTTCTGAGAGCGAGTTCAGCTTCTGCACAACAAGGGACGACGAGACGGTTTGATTCCTTCAGCCGTTCGAGGTTCTGTTTGGAAGGCGGCATGTCCATCTTGTTGGCCACGATTAGCATCGGCTTTGCAACATGCCTCATTGTGTCAACAAACCTGAGAAAGTCTTCATCACTCCAGAGCGTCGGCTTGTCAGCGTTTAGTCCAGTCTTCCTTATCGCCTCAAAAATGTGGCTTCTCCTTATGGACAGGCCACTTAGACGCTCTTCCAGAATTGAAAGCAAATCCTTCGATTCAGCCTCGACCGTGCGTGCTATCCTTAGCCAATCCTTCTTAAGCATGTTCGCCATCCACATGGTTATTTCACGTTCAAGAAATCTCACGTCTTCCAAAGGGTCGTTTTCGCCCAGCTTGCACAGTCTGCCTTCGCAGTCTGTTCCTCCAGACGCGTCGACTATGTGAACCAAGGCATCTGCCTTCCTGATTTCGTCCAAGAACTGGTTGCCCAATCCCCTTCCTTCCCACGCACCGGGTACAAGTCCTGCGCAGTCGATGAATTCCACAGGAATGAGTCTCACTCCGTCTAGGCATATCGAGTTAGCCGGGTTGTCGGCAACGTTGAATTCCTTGTGGACGCATGGTGTTCGAACGTATCCTACTCCTCTGTTCGGCTTTATCGTCGTGAACGGGTAGTTTGCTATTTCAGCTGGCACCAGAGTTGCTGCGCTGAAAAACGTCGATTTGCCAGTGTTAGGTTTTCCGACGATGCCTAACAGTTTCGAATATGATTTCTGCATCGAATCCCACCTGAAAATGTCATGAGCCAGGGAATCGCGCCATATTGTCCATTGGCTATTTTCACCTTCTACGAATCATAAGTTAATATAAAAGCCTCTAGGTCTATAAGAAGTGAACTAAAATTTTAAAGGAAGGAGAAAACGTGACATTGAACCTGCAGAAAGAGAATCTCGCTGAAATGTACAGGAAAATGCTTGAGATTCGATGTTTTGAAGAAAAAGTTTTCGAATTATACGGGCAAAACCTTGTTCCAGGAACTATACACCTATACACCGGAGAGGAAGCCGTGGCCGTTGGCGTGTGCAGCAGCTTGCGAAGAGACGATTACATAACGAGTACACACAGGGGTCATGGGCACTGCATAGCCAAAGGTGCTGATTTGAAGCGCACGATGGCGGAGATTCTCGGGAAGAAGACCGGCTACTGTAAAGGCAAGGGCGGTTCGATGCACATCGCCGATTTTAACGTAGGAATGTTGGGCGCGACCGCGGTCGTTGGAGCCGGTCTGCCAATAGCCGTAGGCGCAGGTTTATCAGCTAAGCTTAGAAAGACCGATCAAGTGGTTGCATGTTTCTTCGGTGAGGGCGCCTCAAATCAAGGAACGTTCCACGAAAGCGTAAACTTGGCCTCCGCATGGCGTCTGCCCGTCATCTTCGTCTGTGAAAACAATCTTTACGCGATGGGAACACACCAATCGAGAATAATGAACGTTGAGAACATAGCTGACCGCGCATCCGCCTATGGAATTCCAGGTGTGACGGTAGATGGGAACGATGTCTTGGCCGTGTTTGAAGCATCGCAAAAAGCCGTTGACCTAGCCAGAAAGGGAGGCGGGCCAACTCTGATTGAATGCAAGACCTACCGTCACAAAGGCCATTCAAGGGTTGATCCTGCAAAGTACAGACCGAAAGAAGAAGTCGAACAGTGGTTAGCCAAAGATGCGATCAAACGCTTCAGGGAAAAGCTGCTGCAGGATGCGTCATTTTCGCAAGACGAGGTAAAGAAGATTGAAGAAGACGTTTCCGGCCGGGTTGAAGAAGCCGTCAAGTTTGCTTTGGAGAGCCCCTTTCCCTCTCCAGAAGAGGCCTTGGAAGACGTTTACGCTTAAAAGGAGTAGAGTCTCGTGCGGAATATCACTTATCGAGAAGCGTTGCGCGAAGCCTTGAGAGAGGAGATGCGCCGAGATCCCACAGTGTTCCTGCTCGGCGAGGACATTGGAATGCACTGGGGAGGAGCCTTCAAAGTGACGGACGGTCTGGCTCAAGAGTTCGGCGAAGAGAGAGTCAGAGACACTCCGATATCAGAGTCCGCGATAATTGGCACGGGCGTGGGCGCAGCGATAACGGGAATGCGTCCCGTCGCCGAAATAATGTTCGGAGACTTGACGGCATTGGCCATGGATCAGATCGCAAACCAAGCCGCAAAAATCAGGTACATGTTCGGAGGCCAAGCATCATGTCCACTTGTTATCAGAACACCGTTCGGCGCAGGCGTCAACATAGCCTCTCATCATTCACAAAGCTTAGAAGCATGGTTCATGCACACACCAGGACTTCAAGTAGCAGTTCCTTCAACCCCATACGATGCTAAGGGACTCTTGAAAACGGCCTTACGGGGAAATAACCCTGTCTTTTTCTGCGAGCACAAGCTGCTGTATCCAATTGACGGAGAAGTTCCAGAGGAAGAATACACGGTTCCCTTTGGAGTGGCTGAAGTCAGGAGAGAGGGGTCAGACGCTACTGTCGTTGCGACCATGTACATGGTTCATAAGGCGCTTAACGCGGCTGCGACGCTGGAGAAGGAAGGAGTCAGCACTGAAGTCATCGACCCTAGGACGTTGACGCCACTCGACAAGAAGAGAATAGTCGCTTCGGTGAAAAAAACTGGAAGGCTAATCGTCGTTAGCGAAGACTGCAAGACCGCTGGCGTGAGCGCCGAAATCGCCTCCGCAGTTGTTGAGGAAGCCATAGACTATCTGGACGCTCCAGTAAAGAGGGTAACGGGCGCGGACACACCGATACCGTTCAGTCCGCCCTTAGAGCAGTACGTCATTCCGAACGAAAAAACCATCGTCAAGGCAGTTAAGGAAGTCATCTAAAATGGTGACAAAAATTGTGATGCCTAGGCTCAGCCTAACAATGAAAACGGGCACTGTGGGCAGATGGTACAAGAAAGAGGGCGAAACCGTCCAAAAAGGCGAACCCATCGTTGAAGTCGTCTCGGAAAAAGCAACCTACGACCTAGAAGCGCCATCCTCAGGCATGTTGAGGAAAGTGCTGGCGGAAGAGGGCGTTGACGTTCCGGTAAACGCAGTCATGGGCGTCATAACCGCGCCCGACGAGCAGTTCTCAGAGGCCGAAATCGCTTCGGAAACAAAAGATATGGCCGAGGTTGAAAGCGAGAAGCGGGTTCTAGCATCGCCGGCTGCCAAACGTCTGGCAAGAGAACACGGAATAGACCTCTCAACGGTCAAGGGAAGCGGACCCGAAGGGCGAATAGCAGAGGAAGATGTTCAACGCCTCATTGAACAGAAAGGCGGAACTGCTCCCAAAGTCAAACAGACAATCCCGCTGAGCGGCTACAAGAAGACATCGGCTGAACGGCTCGCAATGAGCTTCCGAACAGCCCCGCACAGCACACTAGTCGTGGAAATCGACGTTTCCAAAGCAGTTGAACTGCATCAGAAAGTTCAAGTGTCCTACACAACCATCATCGTCAAAGCCGCGGCTGAAGCGCTGACAGAGCATCCCCTTCTAAACTCGACACTTGACGGCGACACGATAAAAGTATTCGCCGAGGCTAACGTAGGCGTGGCCATCGCCACTGAAAACGGGCTAGTCGTCCCAGTTATACGCGAAGCCGACAAGAAATCACTCGAAGAAATAGACGTAGCTCTTAAAGAGTTGACCGAAAAAGCACGACAAGCAAAGCTTACGAAAGACGAACTATCGGGAGGAACGTTCACTATCACCAACCTAGGCATGTACGAAGTCGACTTCTTCACACCCATAATCAACCCGCCCGAAGCCGCCATCCTCGCAATCGGAAGAATCACCCAAAAACCGGTCGTTATCAACGCTAAAATCGAAATCAAACCCACGCTCACGCTGAGCCTTTCATATGACCACAGAATCGTGGACGGCGCGCCTGCAGCCCAGTTCCTTCAACGCATTAAACAAAGGATCGAAAACCCAGCTGGTCAATAGACCTCTCTAAGTCTCTTTCAACGGGAAAATAGGGTGAGCTTCCCCAGTGCGCGCGAAAACCTTTTACACACGAACAAGCGCATGAAAGTGCTCTTCTTCAATGTGCACCGGTCGCGCGCATGCCTGTTCCTAAAATGGTTGAAAATGGTATTAGTTCGTTTTTGGAGATTAGGGGCGATTTTGGGGGTGCACATCCGCTTTATGGGCGGAATTTGGCAGAAACATCGTGTTTTCCAGCATCCCCTACGCCTCAAGATTCGTCTATCAAGCACACCCATATAAGACTCAAACAGGCAAAAGGAGAAGACCATTTTGGACCAATTTCGGAACAAGCATGCGGTGTTTCAATTTGCTGCAAATCAACATTCTTCCATCATCCTTCAAGGCGCGCAAATAGTGAATTTCTATCTCATCTTGCTTTGCCACTTCGCAGCTCTCTGAACTCATCTTCCAGAATGCTATTCATGACGAAATCGCTAAACTCATTGTCACCATAGTATCCGTCCCTCTGGACACCCTCCTTCTTGAACCCAAGGCTCCTCCAAAACCTCAGAGCTCTCTCATTGAAGCCCACGACTCCTATCGAGACCTTGTGGAACCCCAAATGTACGAAGGCATAATCAAGGAGAAGATGACCCGCGTCGGTTCCATAGCCTTTCCCCCATGCATCCTTCTCACCGACGAGGATGGTCATGTCTGTGCATCGCCAAGGCCTGAACATCCGTAGCAATCCAGCCTCTCCAATCACACGGTTCCCTCTCTTCAGGACCACCGCAAACCACTTGCGAGTCTCATCAGCGCACAGCTGTCTGAAAAACTCTTCAGCCTCGGAGCGACTCATAGGTGCCACCTCGCCCACTAGCTTCCTCGTTTCAGGATCGTCGTACCATTTCTGAACAAATGGCAAATTATCCTTCCTGAAGGGCCTGAGGGAAACCCTTCTGCCAATAAGTGACTCTTGCTCAAGCATGTTCTCACGAGTCATACTTCGACAGGCTTGCCAGCATAACCTTTTGGCAGACCCCCCTGTCTGAAAGATCCCAAAAAGTGATTGTTAAACCGTTGTCACATGAAATTGTTACGTTTCAATGGGCAAGACCCTACATTTCAGCTTAGCACGTATGCTTGGCTAGCCGAGATCGACGATGCTGTCGGGAGGTAAACCGCCAGGAATCTCTCTCATAATCAGCAGAGCCGCACCCCTGCCAGTTCGAATCTCAATGTTCACCCTCGTGTACGACGCCAGCCCGTACGTGCTTCCTAGGCTTATCACTAGGTAGGCCTTCGCGTTCTGCTTCAACGCCGTGTCCGTGATGTACTGACTATTGTATATGAAGCACGTGGCGTTGGGCGCACCCGTCACGTTTCCCATGAGATCCGTCACGGACTGATCGCTCGACGTCTGCACGCCTCCGTAAACGTTTGCAAGCGAAAAGTTGCCGCATTGCACTGCTACGACGACTGAGCCGTTGGCCAAGTCAACCTCACCCTGACCCACGGACAACTTCAACGGAATGGCCAAGTACGTCACAACCGCAGTGCTCCCGTTCGTTTTACCGGTCACAAAACCGTCCAGCTCCAATGTACTCGTGGCCTCTTGAATACCCTTGTCAATCGTCGATTTGGCCTGCTGAGCCGCGAAGAAACCCATGTTTATCACCACATAAGCCATTGAAGCAGCGATAACTACGAACGCAATGAGCACGATTGCAGCCTCAATGCCCACGATACCGCGACTACGCTTCTTAAGCTTCCTGAACATACACTTCATCCTAGCCTTCACCCTTAACTGCGCTCAGTATTCAGAATCAAGACATATAATCTGTTGTGTGTCACAAACAAGTCAGACTGCACAAGCATACAGCCCCGCAGACGCGCTCGTGCTTCATCTGGCGATTTCCGTTTCATACAGGTTTGAGACGTGCTCGGCGATGGCTGGAGCCGCGGTTAAGCCTGGAGACTCGATGCCTACGAGGTTTATGACGCCGAATAGGCCCCTGTCCTCTTCGTGTCTTATCACGAAATCCCTAAAACCCTCGCCCGGACCCTGAAGCTTGGGCCTCACCCCCGCCTGGTCGGGGTGGATTTCACGTTCAACGATTGAAGGCACAAACCTCTTCACGTCCCGGCGAAACTCTTCCTCTCCTGATTCAACGCCGTAGCTGACGTTGTCCACGTAGTAGTCGTTGGGTCCGAGCCTCACTGAACCCGTCATGTCCGGAGTCAGATGGATTCCGAGGCCCGCTCCCTTGGGCACGGGGTACACCAGCATCTTGACGAGCGGCTTGCCGCCTACCCTGAAATAGTCCCCCTTGCAAGGGTGCAGTCGATAGCCCAGCCTGTTAACGTCCAGCCCCAGCATCGAAGCCACAGTGTCCGAGTGGAGCCCTGCACAGTTTATAACCGTCCCAGCAGTGACCGTGAACTTTTCTGCGACGCTGACTCCATCCAACTCGTACGCGTCGCCCGTTCTTCTTATACTCGTCACCTCTGTCTGCGGGACGAACACGGCGTTGTTCCTCAACGCAACCGCGTAGAATTGATTCATCAGTTCGTCGGGTTCAACTATGCCGGTGGAGGGCGAATACAGTGCCCTCTCAACCATGACGTTGGGCTCCATCCTCTTGACTTCGACGCCGTCAAGCATTCTCAGACCTTCGACGCCGTTGGCTAAGCCTTGCCGCATGAGCTTCTCAAGCTCGCCCACTTCTTCCTCTTCGACCGCAACCGTTAGCTTGCCTAAAGGCTTGTACGGGATGCGGTACTCCCGGCAGATCCCGTAGGTAATCCGGCTGCCCTTGATGCACAGCTTTGCTTTGAGAGAGCCTGGCGGGTAATGGATTCCCGAGTGGATGACACCACTGTTGTGGCCGCTGGTCTCCTGTCCGTATCGGGAGTTCTTTTCGAGAATGTAGACGCCCTCGTTTTTTTCGGAGAGTTTTGCAGCCATGGCGAGGCCGACCACGCCAGCTCCGATGATGACGATTCTGGCCTTTTCCATCTGTCACTATCAGAAAATCGACTGCTAATAAGCTTTTAGCCAGCTCCGTCCGGCGTGCGCTCTGTGAACGTTTCTTGAAGACTGCTGTGGCTTTTAGTTCGTGACAATGACTTTTAGGCTTTCTTTGGTTTCGAGTGCCGTCCTGAAGGCCTGAGCTGTCTGGCTGAGCGTGAATTGGTGGGTTATTAGATGCTCCGTGTCTATCCTGTTCGTGGCAAGCAGCTGGAGCGCTGCTCGGGTCTCGAGGTGTGAGGCAGAGTATGAGGGAATGAGCTGAACTTCGTTGAAGAACAGGCGTTTGGGGCTTATCTGCAAATGCTTTTCCGGATCTGTGGGGGCGAAGACGCAGAGTCTTCCTCCCCTTCTCAGAATATTTAGGGCGGCATTGTAGGCTTCTAGGCTGGGCGCAGTGACGATTGCCAAGTCGATGCCTCTTCCATCGGTTTCGGCCTTCACGGTCTCGGTTAGATCAGTGTTCCTTGGGTTGACTGTGACATCTGCGCCGTACTGCGTGGCGATTCGAAGCTTATGCTCGATGAGGTCGCTGACGATTGTGCGTGATGCTCCGTAGATTTTGGACAGGGCTGCGTGGATAAGACCCGTGGCTCCAGCGCCGATTACAGCGACAGTGTCACCCGTTTGCAGGTTACACTTTTTTATAGCCCGTATGCAGCAGGCGACGGGTTCGATGAAGGTGGCGGTTTCATAGGACATGTTTTCGGGGAGTTTAAGTGTGTCAGTTTGGACGTTGGGGCTAGGGACTTTAAAGAGTTCGGCGAAGCCGCCTGGTTTGATTTTGGTCTCGTGGAACTGTTTGCAGAGGGTGTAATCGCCGTGCAAACAGTAGTAGCAGGTCAAGCAGGCGACGTGATGGTGGACGAAGACGCGGTCGCCCACGTTGAAGTTGTCCACTTTCTTTCCTTTTTTCTCTATTATTCCTGCGGGTTCGTGTCCGAGTACGAGTGGGACTCTGGGTTTGAGGTACCACTCCATGAGGTCTGAGCCGCAGACGCCGCAGGCTTTCATGTTGACGAGGATTTCACCTTCGTCTGTTTCGGGGATGGGCATTTCCTCTATGCGAATGTCCTGTTGACTGTAGTATACAGCAGCTTTCATGGTGGTTCAAATTGTTTGTCTGCGGTTTGACTCTTAAGACTTTCCGGGAGGGTTGCCTCAGTGTTGAATGTGGTTTGGAGAGAAATCTCCATATACGCGAGTTTACTGTTTGAACTGCGTGGTTTGGGATGAGGGCGGCATTGCTTTACGGTGTGAATGATTTGAGGGTCGAGGACGTTGAGGTTCCTAAGGTTCAGTCTGGTGAGGTTCTTGTCAAGGTTAGAGGGGCTACCACTTGTGGAACAGATTTGAAGATTTTTCACAGGGGTTATGTTGAGAAGGTTATTAGGCTTCCGACGATTTTTGGGCATGAGTGGGCAGGGGATGTGGTGGAGGTTGGTGGGGGCTTGGAGTGGCCGCGTGAGGGCATGCGGGTGCGAGCTGGCAACAGCGCTCCGTGCTTGCATTGTTCGATGTGTCAGAGGGGCAAGTACAACCTGTGTGAGAACATGATTTGGCTCTGGGGAGCCTACGCGGAATATATCAAGGTTCCAGCGCGCATGGTACTTGTTAACATGCAGGAGATTCCCGAACACGTTTCCTACTTGGAGGCCGCTGTGACGGAGCCGCTGGCGTGTGTCTTGCACGGCGTTGAAGAGGCAGGTGTGAGGCTGGGCGACACCGTGGCCATCATAGGAGCTGGACCGATTGGGCTTTTGCATCTGCTGGCGGCTGGGAGTATGGGCGCGGGAAAAACCATTATGATAGACCTTGTGGATGAAAGGCTGGAGGTTGCGGCGAAGCTTGGCGCGGACGAGACCATCAACGGTGGAAATGAGGATGTCGTTGAAAAGGTTAGGCGGATAACAGGAGGGTACGGTGCAGACATCGTGATAGAAGCGATAGGACTGGCCGCCACTTGGGAACAAGCGCTAAAGCTTGCCAGAAAAGGTGGCACAGTGCTCGAGTTCGGTGGATGCCCTCCCGGGACAGAAATCACGGTCAACGCTGAACAGGTTCACTATGGCGAACTGACGGTGCTGGGCACTTTTCACACAACTCCGCTGCACTTCAGAAAAGCCCTCAACCTCATATCCTCGCGTACCATAGACGTGAGGCCGCTAATAACGGCGCAAGTGAGGCTGCAAGACATTCACGAAGCCTTCCAAATGCTCTCAACCTCCAAGAACGAGATCAAGATTGGAATAACCCCCTGGTCCCCAACATAAACCAAAACACCGTGCCTCAGTGCAGAGCGATTTTCAGCTGGCATAGAAGGCTCGTAGAGTCGTCGGGGAGATTGACTACTTCATGCGGATAGCGGTGTTTCAAAGTCCAGCGTCGTTTTCTGCCTATTCTCTCTCTCTCTCTCTCGTAATAAGAACGAAGATGCCGAGCGCGAAACACCACGCCGCGGCGTCGAACGCGAAACTGTCCCAAGCATACCATGCAGTAGGGCTGCTGGAGGCCGAACCGTGTTCTCCGTGCCAACTCAAGGGTAGCCCATAGCGAATGGCCTTCGTGCCACTCGTGCTGAAATCTTGCCTGTAGAACCCGGGGAGCAACGTGGCAAGCAAGCCCAGCCCCAAAACCACACAGACAAAGACAGCCTTCCTCATCTACTACACTAGCTGACTGCAAAGCCTTGATGTTTCTTAAGTGTTGTGTCCATCGCGCACTTGTGCACAGTCTCAAATTGTTCATCGCATCGAAAGTTATGAACTTCTGCAGTGGATTGTGGATTCATAATTCTTTTTTATCAGTTGTTTCTTGATGTAATGCCAGTGAGAAAAATGAGAGTTCAAAAATATAAGCGAGCAAAACCAGGCCAAAAAACCAAGACAGTGCAGGTAAAGGGCTACATTAGACGAAAGTAAGCCTACGTTCTAGCTGCATGCGGCGCAACAGCTGTTCTTCAGCACAAAGCCCAAAGCCCATTCTGGAAAAAAACGATTGCCAGAGCACAGCACGCCAGAACCGCCGTCGACAGTTTTTATAGGAACAGCTCATCATATCCTAGCGAGGGGCTTCATGTCTGAATTTGGCGGCTACATTCTTAGAATTGCTAGTAAGGAATGGGTCAATGAAGTTTTCAACATGGCGGTTTACTACACGAACATGCGGAAGAAATGGATGAAGGGGCAGACTGTACTCTTCTTGCACAAAATCAGCCTAGGCGATGCATTGGTGGGCTATGGCCTGGTAGAGAGAGCTTGGGAGAAGGAAGAGCTTTCTGAACTCGATAGGAATCAGTGCGACAGGGGCAATTGGAAAAGGGCCATTGAATTCACTTATGTGAAACAGTTTGATGAACCATTGGCCATCAAGAACACGTTTCTGAAGAGCTCGAAACTTAGAGGAAGGTATTTTCACGGTTTAAGACTCAATCACAGCCAAATAGAAGCCCTCTTGGCTCAGGCCGAAGCCTGAGTGGGACGGCCTAAGCATTATCGTCGACACGAATAGCGGTGAGAGCAGGAGCGAATATTTGACAGAATCTTTTGCAACAAGAAGCGTTCAATTCGTATCTGCCCACAGGTTGTGCCTGTTGCGTTGAGATGCGAGAAAGAATTTAAATGCCAAGTGCGGCTTTATGGTTCTGTCGTTATGAGGGGGAGCCGTTTTGGTCAAGTACGTTTTTGTTACTGGCGGGGTTCTGAGTTCGGTTGGCAAGGGGATTTTGACTTCCTCGATTGGAAAAATGCTTCAGGCAAGAGGTCTGAAAGTCACTGTCATAAAGATTGATCCTTACGTGAATGTTGATGCTGGGACGATGAATCCCTACATGCACGGCGAAGTGTACGTGACTGATGATGGCGGTGAAACAGACTTAGACTTGGGCTGGTACGAGCGCTTTCTGGATCTGGATTTGCAGAAGGAGAACAACGTTACCACTGGTCTGGTTTATAGAGCGGTCATAGAGAAGGAGAGACGCGGTGATTTTCTTGGAAGATGCGTGCAGATTGTTCCACACGTGACGAATGAGATTAAGCATCGCATACGAGCGGTCGCTAAGGACTCGGGCGCGGACGTTGTTCTGACTGAGGTGGGCGGCACCGTCGGAGACATTGAAGGCCTGCCCTTTCTTGAGGCGGTTCGTCAGATGCGACTGGAAGAAGGAGTGGAAAATACTTTGTACGTGCACGTGGCTCTCGTGCCTGTTCTGGATGTTACGCAGGAGATGAAGACGAAGCCGTTACAGCACAGCGTCAACGAGCTGCGGCGCATCGGTATACAGCCCGACACTATCGTGGCGAGAAGCCCAGAGATGATAGATGCTGAAGCTCTGAGAAAGATAGCGTTGTTCGGAACGATACCTGAAAGTGCTGTTTTCTGTTCATACAATGTTGAATCGGTCTACAAAGTGCCTCTCATTCTGGACGAGCAGGGGATGGGTGATTTTGTCTGTAAGAGGTTCGGGTTCTCTGAAGGGCAGAAGGACTTCAAGGAATGGAAAGACTTTGTGGACGCCGTCTTGAAGCCAGAGCACGAGGTGAAAATCGCGTTGGTCGGCAAGTACGCCGGATTGACTGACGCCTACGTGAGCATGGGTGAAGCCCTGCGACACGCCGGAGCCGCCTGCAAAACACGGGTCTGTATCAACTACCTTGAAGCAGAGAAGCTTGAGCAGAATCCAGACTGTGCAGAGTTGCTGAAGGATTTTGACGGAATATTCGTACCTTATGGTTTCGGCCCTCGAGGCACTGAAGGCAAGATAATGGCAACAAAGCATGCAAGGGAGAATAACACTCCGTTTCTGGGGATATGTTATGGTTTTCAACTTGCCGTTATAGAGTTCGCGAGGCACGTCTGCGGTTTAAAGGAGGCAAACAGCACAGAGATCAACCCCGATTCGCCGAACCCAGTGATCGATCTGATGCCTGAACAGCGCGGGATAGAGATTAAGGGAGCGACGATGCGTTTGGGAGCACACAAGATACTCGTTGAGCCTGACACTCTGGCGCATAGGCTCTACGGAAAGGGGGAGATTCACGAGCGTCACAGACACAGGTTTGAAGTGAACCTCGACTATTCGGAAAAGCTCAGGAAAAACGGTTTGGTTTTCTCAGGGAAGAGCACGGACGGCAGAAGGATGGAGCTCTTGGAGCTGCCCGACCGCTTCTTCTTCTTCGCTTCGCAGTTTCATGGAGAATTCAAAAGCCGCCCTGGAAAGCCCGATCCAGAGTACTACGGCTTCATAAAAGCCTGCTTAGACCGGAAGACCGGAAAATGCAAACCCGCATTCGGCCGCGAAATAGAGCTGCCTGCATGAATATAGAAAGGTCGCAGCTAAATCATCATGAAGAATCCGGGAAAAGTCTACGGTGTTCTTGCATAATGCATCTGTTCATTACTACTACTATTCCGGCTTGTCTGGCCGCTTCTGCAGCCTGTTCGTTGATTATTCCAAGTTGCATCCAGACCACGTACGGCTTGTCGAAACGTTCCTTCAGCTTGACGGCTTGAGCAACGATGGCGGGAGTGTCTGCTGAAGGCCTGAAGATGTCAACGATCTCTACAGTTTTCTGAACGCCCTCTGGCATTTCTAGAAGGCTCTTGTAACACTTTTCACCCAGAACCTCCTTAGTCGTTGGGTTCACAGGTATAATGTGGAAACCTTGGCTCTGCAGATATTCGGCGACACGATTGCTGTCCTTTGAAGGGTCGCGGGACGCCCCTACAACAGCGACGGTTCTGTATTTGGCAAGAATTTCTTTCACATCTTCCTTGGTCAAGCTTTCAGCCTCTCCGAATTCAAGGTTGTTTCTCGTACTTAAAGGCTCTATTTTCCACATTCCATATAAGATTCAAGCGGGCGATATTCTGGCTGAGGAATTGCCTAATGGCTAAGGGTGAACCTTCGGTGTTTGAGGGCTATCGTAAACGATTGGAGACTGCCCGCAGTTATGGCGAGGTCTGGGATATCGTCAAGGACACGGTCGAATATGCGCTTCACAAACGAAGGGCCGGGATGATGCTTTTTCTGGATGATTTGCCCATTCAACTCGGCGCCTATCACCCTATTGGCACGAACAACATTGTTCTGAACCGAGTGTTGGTTCAGATTTGTGAGGCGGCAGTCGAATCAAAACGGGTGCTGAACTCTCTAATCTACAATCTCTTGGTGCATGAGTACTTGCACGCTCTCGGCGAGTTTTCAGAGGGAGCCGTCAAAGAATTGGTTGTTGATGTCGCCAGAAAATGTTTTGGCGAGGACTATATCGTCACACAGGTGGCCATCAAGAGCCCTTGGTCTCTGCTCAGAGGAATACCGCTAGAAAGAGTAAGCGTTCCAAAGAGATTCATGGAGATTGTCAAGGATTTCGAAAAGACAGACAAGTACGTCGTATGAGACCCTTTCTGACCTGATACAACTCAATATCCATGAATGGTATAAAGAAAATGCAATGCCCGCGGTTAGGTTCCGCTGGCGAGTCACTCTGTTTTTTCAAACCGAATTGCGTAGACAAGCTGATTTTCATCCCATTGTCCATTCGTTTCCTTCCATTTCTTCTTGAATTGTGCCAGTGTGTAGCCGCCTTCCCTTGCGGCATCTTCTTCGTTGAAATATCTTAGCTTTTTTCTTTCCACTGATGTGATGCGCAATTCGGCAATGTGAGGTTCCCAGATTGCTGCGTGCACCGTTGCTCCGACCTTGACTTTAGGATCTGGGGCTTCAGGGGTGGAAGTCTGGGTTTTTCTTCCGTCAATTATGCTTCTCTTGTCTTCAGCAGTGAAATGCAGCGTAAAAGGCGATCTAGCAACCTCCTCAATCACTTCGTCAACGGATTTCTCAGGTTCGAGGACGACCCTTTCGATTACCTGGCTTCTGTCTTTTAGGGGGAGTCGCTTTTCCGCGAGTTTTTTGATGACCTCCACTCGCTTTTCAGGTTCTTGGATTGATCTTCCCACCTTGACAGCGGTTTGGTAGTCGATTTTCCCTTCTGGTACTTCACCAGAAATGGATGCTGGGGCAATGTAGTGTTGAGCCTCTTCTGGAACGACTTCGACAGTTCGCAACCATGTGGATACGGTTTCGGGGCTCATGCCTATTTTCTCTGCTATGGCCTTCTGCGAGGGATACTTTTCGGGGCATTCTTCGAGCAGATACTTACAAACCTTTGCCTTCTCGATTGCGTTGAGTTCTTCCCTTTGAACGTTTTCTATCAAGTTCAACTGTACAACCTCGTCATCGGTGTATTCGCGTACGATGGCGGGTATCCTTTCTAATCCTACCTGCTGGGAAGCCCTGTAACGTCTCTCACCCACAACAACCTCAAACTCTGCTTTCACAGGTCTGACGATTATCGGTACAAGGAGGCCCACTTCTTTAATGCTCGAGGCCAGCTCGTTGAGGCGCTCTATATTGACTTCTAGCCTTGGGTTAAGTCTGCTCGGACGAATCTTTTTGATATCGATTTCCATGAAGGTTTCTACCAAATCGCTCACGCTTTTGACTTTATATCTGCGAGTTTTCTATTTAAGAATAGTGCGCGCGCGGCCAGTGTATTTTGAAGCTGATCCAGGCAAGTATAAGCGCATGTTGGAAGTTCACAGTCAATTAGCAAAAGGCGTTGATGAGCTTGGGCTAAGGGTGAATAACGGTCAACCTCTCGTCGGAGAATCGATTTTTGCAGACGTATCTCATCAGTTACTGACGAACAATTTGAATCACTCAGAAAACATGCGAACTAAAAGAGGAAAGAAGGAATGAGTTATGAAGAAGCATCCACAACTCTCAATCTCTCTATCCCTTGGATTGACGGATCACGACACAGAAAAAACAAAGCGCGCATGCGTGTTCCTAAAATGGTTAAAAATGGTTATTATTCCATTTTGCACGTTTCTGCGGCGTTCGAGGAAGACAAGTACCTATGAGGATCAAGGACAGATATGGAGCCCAAAACCCTGCCTAAACCATGAAACCCGAATAAAAACCATTTTAGACCATTTTCGGAACAAGCATGCGCGCTAAAGATAGTAGGGTCATGGGTAGTGTTGGTTGTAGTATTTTGCCATTATAGAAAAATCTGAAAGGCTGACTTTGCCATTGCCGTTTATGTCTGCGTTGGCGTTCCATTTTGCGTCGCCTAGCTTGGTGTTGTAAGCCTGTGCCAGGATGGATAGGTCTGTTAGGGTGACTTTGAAGTCGCCGTTGAGGTCGCCTGGAATTGTCACACAGACCGAACTACCAACAGAGGTGTTGTCAGAGAGGTCAGCTTCGTTCGAAACCGGCCAAGCAATTGCGCTAATGGTGAGGTTGCTGTAAGGATAGCCGCTGGTGTTCCAAGCGAAGGCAACAAAGGTAAATGTACCGTTGGAGAGGTCGGTGATGGTTAGGTTTTCTATCGCAGTCGCGTTGGCGAACACAGTAACGTTAAACGTTTCTGGGTAGTCACCAGGGTTTCCCACGGTGACGTTCACGCTTAGGCTGTAGTTCTGACCCACAAAAGTCCTAGACGCTGCAATATCGGTAACAGCAACGTCGTGCACGGGAGATGGCCCATAGTATGCTATCCACGTTCCGCCCGAACTGACATTTAAAGTCGTCGTCGTTTGGCCCGTATTCCACTGTTTGAATGCGTCACCGTTTGTGTCATTGTCCGCGACTGTTAACGTGTGAGAACCCCTTAAGCCGATGAAGGTGCAGGGTGTTGTATAGCTTGCAAGCGATCCGTCCAGTGCAATCTGGACACCTATATCTGCACCTTCAGCAATGCAATGAGCTTTTATTGTTACGTTATAGAGTGGCGCATCGGTTTGGTCGAGATAGATGCGGTTGGTAGGTAAGGGAGAGGTACAGGTCACGGTTGTTATCATGTTCCACGAATTGCTGAATGCCACTTGCCAGATACCACTCTGATTGAAGCTGCAGGTTACGGGCGATGCTCCATACTGGAACAGTATGGTTCCAGCACCGCTCACTGGAATGGTTACAGTTTGGTTCGTGAGGTTGAACTGGAACAGCTGCGGATCAATGTCCTGAATGTATTCATAGTTTAATTCTTCCAGTGGAAATGCAACCGTCGTGCTCTGGGAAACCATTCCCAGCAAGAACAACAGAATTTCTGCATATGCGGTAGCATTGTTGTCATCAACTTGGTAAGAACGCCATCTGAAAAGTCCGCTTGGGCTGTTATAGAGTTGAGTTGCGGGTCTAAAAAGCAAGGTCCATGCTGGTTCAGTTGCACTGTTGCCGTACAACATGTCCTTCACGTCACTCTGATACGTAGAATTAAGCTGTGAATACACTCCTAATAGCGTCTGCCACGCACCGAAAGTATTCTCCAATCGTCTCTGCTCATTTCCAGGGTACATATGAACAACCACATACGTACTGGAAGGAGCAGAGTCTAGCCATTGGCTGCTGTTCCATTCCAGACGCAAAAACCTGTTTTCAATATCTGTCAGAACCCTGGTCCAGTTTTCCAATGGAGGATAGTAATATTTCAAGGTACTGATGATTTTCAAGAAAAACGGTGCTTCGCACTCATAACCAGTTGTCCCTGTATATCCATAATGTTGCTCCGCCTCATTCCAGTGAACAGAATTAGTGTAGGACCACCAACGCAATGCGTCGTCCATTGCCCTAGAAACTTTGAGAAGCTCCGCAAAAATGATGTAGCAGTCAATAGTGCAAGCATCTTCATCATAGTACCTGTTGGTAGAAGTTCTCGCTGTTCCATCCGCGTAAATCCAAAGAGGAAGCCCGTGACTGTGTTGAATTGAATAATCGACTGAACTGTTAAACTGTTGATATGCTGCTGTGATATTCCACTTTGTCAAGCTTGTGTTGTATTTACCAGCATAGTAATACCCGTACAACGCCCATTTCTGTTCTGGAGAAAAATCGATGCCGCCAGAATTAGGCGTGTATGGAAGATTCCCAACCATTGTGTAGTTACCTAAAGCGTTGATTATGTCTGTTTCTTGGGCTATTCCAAGTTTGTTGCATACAGCACTCCAATACAGCACGTCTGTCCAATCACTCGCACTCGCATAATTATCAATCATTCTCTGTAAATCGGCAGTCGTCTTTTTCGCTAGCACAGTCTGGGCATAAGTGTCAGCAGTATTCCAGTTGTTTGCAGAATCCACGCTCTGAATTGCCTGACTCAACGAGATGAATGGAGTTGAAGTGTACACCTTCATACATCTTCGTCCGGTCGTTGACATTGAGCCATTGTTGTTCCAAAACCAAAGCTGGAAAGAAACTAGACAATCATAAGCGGGAAGCGTATGAGTGTAATTAGCCCACGCTTGAGTGCCAGAAAGCGGAGTCGAAGAGTCGTTGATGAAATTCTGTGTGACGTTGCAACCGAAGACCGCATGGTCAAGACCTACGGCGTCTGCTAGGCAGAAGCTCCACTGGCAGAGCTGACCTGACCACGTACTGTTGATGTAGAAATCTTGAATCACCGGAAAGGCAGAATCGTCAACGGTTCCCATCACTTCAACTATTGGTTGAATGTATCTAAGAGTTGGAAAACTAAGCAAAACCATAATACATGCCAGAATCGAAAGAAACTTTTTGGCTTTCAAGATACCTTTCTCCAATACACAGATTGTGCTTCAGGGAAAAAGCCTTTATGGAACACTCCTCTATCCCAGTCCTGGCCTTTTGGACTAGCGCAGATCATAATTGAAATGTTACGGCGCGCGCGTGACGACGACGAACGACGCGCGCGCTAGAAGCTGCTAACTCTGCCAAAACGCGGGGTCTTGCCCGATGTATGAACTGAACCATAGTGCTTCTGATGTGATAGGGTCGTTTTGGTCTGGGTTGCGTCGGGGTCTGCGCACGCTCTAAGTGAATTTGCTATTTGTTAATGCGTCGGGTATGGTTACTTAAGAATTGCAAACGCTCGACGGGCCAAGGTAGAGCTGAACAACCTTGGAGAGAGAAGCCCCTTGAACGTTCTACATCTTTCCATTGTAACCTCATTGGCGGTCCTTGGAAGGCGTTGACCTGGCGCGTCGTGAAGCCATTCGGTCCAAGACGTAAGCGACGCAGATGCCCAAGGCAAAGATGGCAATCCAGACTATTATCGCGATGAAGTACAAACCTCCGCCACCGATGCTTGTTATTTGCAGGACGGCGAAGACTATTGGACCGATTGGCATTGCAAAGAAAGACACGATTCCGAGTATATCGGCAAACCTTGCAAGGCGTTCCTCGCTCAAGAGTTCGCACCGCTAAGAAGTATAGCTATGTTAAGTATAAAAGCAGGCGGCTGGGGAATCGGAACTGAACTACGGCGCGTGAAGGGCGTCGCTGTATGGGAGTTTGAGGGCCTTATGTCCTCTGGGAGTTGGGAAACTATATTATATCGATACGCGTCCAAATGCTTTTGACAGCTGGGGCAGGGTCTTTGACTCAGCCTAAGTATATGGTAACGTGGAAAACCCTGATATTGATACCTTTGGGACTCGTGGCCTTCATCGTATACATATACCTTTTCGGGGTTGACATCCCTGATATTGTTTCGAGGGTTCAGCAAATTAACTTGAATTTCTACGTGCTGACCGTTGTTGCGGCAGTGCTTGACACTTTGTTCTTCACTGCTGCTTGGCATTCGCTGCTTAGGTTCTTGAAGGTGAACGTCTCACTTTTCAAGTCCTTTCTTTTCGTATGGATTGGAATATTTATTGATGGGCTTATTCCTGCGGAGTCAGTGAGCGGGGAAGTTGCTAAGATATACTTGGTGAATAGGGAGCATGACGGTTCGGCGGGGGCTGCTACGGCATCGGTCGTTGCGCAGAGGTTGATAGGCATGGGCTTGAATGTCACGACCTTGTTGATAGGCGCATCCCTACTACTGGCAGAAAGCTTGCTCTACGGTATGATGCTTTTTCTGATACTGTTCCTCGTCGCTGTGACATTCGTTTTTCTTGCCCTAATCCTTCTCCTATGCGTTAAACAAAGCTGGACCTTCAGGCTTGTCGGTGCAGTCACAGGGTTTGCAGAGCGCATCAGCAGGGGCCGCTGGAAGCTGGCGGGACTCAGAGCGGAGATGGTTGAGGCCACTAGGTCTTTTCACTCGGCAATGAGAGACTATGCTCACGCCCCGAAGACGTTGCTGACAGCTTCCCTTTTTTCAACGACATCGTGGATTTTCAGTCTTGTCGTTTTCTATCTTACATTTCTTGCTATCCCTAGTGCTCGAATAAGCTGGAGCGGGATACTTGTGACCTCAGCGATTTTTGTGGCTGTGAAATCCATACCCGTGGGTGTTCCCTTCGAAGTGGGATTGCCAGAGATAACTCTTTCAACGCTTCTGATGATATTCGGTGTTCCAGGAGAAATCAGCGCCACTGCGACGATATTGATAAGACTTCCAACGTTTTGGCTGCGATTCTTTGTCGGATTTGCGGCACAACAATGGCTTGGAATAAAGGCCCTCATAACAAGGCAAAAGGGCCAAATCAAGCTTCCTCCAAACTGAAAGCCTAAATTTCAGCTTTTCCTTAATCTCCAACGATGTGTGGTCATGACGGTCACTGTGCAAGATGCGTCAGCAAGAAATCTGGAAAGGCTCTACGAAATTGAAAAAGAATGCTTCGTTGAGGAAGCCTTCACTAAGAAGCAGATATCACAGTTATTGACAGATTACAATTCTGTAAGCTTAATTGGCCGGGAAGACAGCGAAATCGTTGGATTCATCGTGGGCATGATCTATCCTGATAGAAAAGCCAGCAGCGGGCACGTGGTTACGATAGACGTTTTACCCTTGCACCGTCGGAAGGGCGTTGGAACAATGCTTCTAAATGAAATGGAAAGCATTTTCGCTCAGAAGGGAGTTCAAGTGTCTCTTCTTGAGGTGAGGGAAGACAATGTTGCAGCCTTGAGTCTCTACCGTAAATTGGGATACACTGAGGTTGGCAGGCTTGAAAACTACTATAAGAATGCGCACGGCATATATCTGAAGAAGGTCCTAGCCTAGTTTCCAGAGTTTCAGCTTGGTTTTCTCATCATAGACCTTTTGAATCTCAACGCCTTGAGCTTCAGCCATTACTGACTCTGCTGTCGCGCCGACTACGGAGCCTTTCATAAGGTGGCCTCCGAAAGCTTCGCATTTTTCGTTCGAGACTACTATGTGCGCATGAACCACGATTTCGCCTTTCTCATCGACGACAATGTTCCCTGTGCATGAAGCTACTTCCAGAGGACCTTCCAGACGGATTGTGTCATACTTACCGTCCTTGTAATATCCAAGCGCTGCGCGTGTCAAGCTTCCGATTATAATGAAGTATCCAGCCTTTATTCCGTTCATTTCGGCCTGCCTTTTTATCGATTCAGCCAAGTCTTCGTTTTCAAGGAAGCGTGTGAAGACGATTTTCCCAGTTTTTCCGATTGGCTTCATCTTTTTTCCCTCTTATCACTGTTTTATTGGTCTGTGGGTTTGGAGCACAAACCCTAAAAACTCTTTCCCACATATATTCCTGTAGTGAAGATGCGTTGAGTGGTAAGCAAGACAGCGACACACAGAGACTTGTCAGGGCTATCGTGGTGCTGATTCGTAACACAACGTGGAGATGCGGAAAACTCGAGAGGTTGATTGTGAGCAATCTGTACAGAAGGAACGAGGACTTTGGGGGGCCTGGCATGCCGATAAAAGAGATGATTCAGCGGTTCAAGCTTACCGGCAAGAAAAGGAATGAGTTTTTAGACGCTATAAGAAGGTTGGAAAGAAGGAATGTAGTAAGGGTTCTGATGATATAGGCTTGCTGGCGAGGTTTTTCTAGGACATCTGTTTGACTTCTTTGGCGTTTTCAATCCATTTGCTAGTGATCTTCGTTGAAATGTTCAGTTTTAATGCCAAGTCGTTGGATGAAGCTTTTCGTAAGTCTTCAATGGTGTTTACGCCGAGGGCTTTGAGCTGTGCCGCTCGTTTTTCCCCAATTCCTTTGACCTTCGTGAGCTCGCTTGTGGGCAGTTGAGGCTGTTCAACGATGGGTTTGGCCTCCTCAATCTCTATTGGTTCTGTCACTGCGGGTTCTGAAGGCACGGTGGTCACGACCAACGGCTGCTCTTGCTGCTGAGGCGGTGAAAGTGGTTGTTCAGGAGCGATGGTTGTCGTTGGTGTCGGCGCAGTTGCGAGTTTGCGTCTTTGAGTGTAGCCTGCCCCGATGAATGCAAGGCCGACTACAACCGTTGATACGATCCAGACTTGCTGTTGGTCGACTGAAAAGGCGACCGCGGAAAGTGTTATTACGAAGAATATTACGGCTATTGCGTACAATACGTAATCTAAGCGCATGTTGGTTTTCTCCCCTCTCTATGTTCTGTGGAACTGTTTAAATAATTTTCTGAATTTTGGATGTAAAAAAAGGAGAATTTTGCATTTTTGCTGCTACGTCTTCTCCGTTTGTGATGTCTATTTCAGCAGTTTGTCTTCAGCGGGCATGGGTTTGATTAGGCCTTGTTTCATCAGAGCTTTGACTGACTCGCGTGCATTCTGAATTATCGCCGTGGCTTTGTCGTAGAGTTCCTTTCTGCTCGGTTTGATCCTTGCAACTCCTTCATCAATGGATTTCAGAGCGCATGCGACGGCTTCACGTGGGAAAACTTCCCATTCCTCCATTCTCGGCAGGATATCTTTCTCATGCATTCCGCGTTCTTCAGCAAACTTTGCCAGTTCTTGGGCCGCTGCTATACACATGTCATCAGTCACTGTTTTGGCTCTGACGTCAAGTACTCCCCGGAAAATCGCTGGAAATCCGAGGCTGTTATTGACTTGGTTGGGAAAGTCGCTTCTGCCTGTGGCTACTATCTTTGCGCCAGCTTCTTCTGCCTCCCAGGGCCATATTTCGGGTATGGGGTTTGCGCAGGCGAAGACTATCGAATCATGTGCCATCGTCTTTATCCATTCCTTCTTTATCGTGTCTGGTCCTGGCTTTGACGCTGCGACGACGGCATCTACGCCCTTGAAAGCCTCAGCTATTGTGCCCTTCCTTGTTTCGGCATTTGTTTTTTGAGCCAACTCATATTTCCATGGATCCTCGTCTTTCACTATGTCTTTTCTTCCGGGGTAAACGATGCCCTTAGTGTCTACCATCATTATGTTTCCAGGCTTGATTCCCCATCTTATCAGGACGTAAGCCGTTCTCAGGTTGGCTGAGCCGGCGCCGATCAGGGTTATTAGGGCTTTCTTCGGGTTTTTGCCAACGATTTTAAAAGAGTTCATCAGTCCTGCAAGAATCACCGTGGCTGTTCCCTGCTGATCGTCGTGCCATACTGGAATCTGAAGGCGTTCTCTTGCCTTTTCGAGAACATAGAAGCATTTTGGTTTCTCAATGTCTTCGAGGTTTATTCCTCCAAACGTCGGCTGGATAAGCTCGCATGTTCTGATGATCTCTTCCTGATTCTTTGTCTTTAGGCAAATCGGAAAGGCGTCAACACCGCCCAAGTACTTGAACAGCAGGGCCTTTCCTTCCATGACGGGCAATCCTGCTTCAGGGCCTATGTCGCCTAATCCGAGCACGCGGGTTCCGTCGGACACGACGGCTACGTAGTTCCAGCGATTCGTAAGTTCAAATGACTTGTCTGTGTCCGCTTGAATTTCTTTGCATGCAGCTGCCACGCCTGGAGTGTACCATATTGCAAAGTCAGCTGGGCTTGAGACTGCGCATTTTGGCATTATCTGCACTTTTCCTTCATAGAATCTGTGAAGCGGCGGCGAGAGCATTGAGGGTTTCTTTGCCTTTGCCAGCAACTCGTCAACTGTCGGTTTTCTTTCTTCCTTCTTGGTTTGAGACATCATACTCCTCCTTTTGAGGAAGAGTTGATGTTTCAAGAGCTTCGCCTTTAAATGTTACGGTAACCTTCTCCAGAAATGCACAGTTGTAATTACCTTTAGTCTCTTCACTGGGAGAAAAGAAAATTAAGAAAAATGAAGTTGGAAAGGTATTAGTCCAAGCTTTCTTGTGTGTCTAATATCTTCTTTGTCTGTAGCCGCCGCCTCTTCTGTCCCTGTCGCGCCCGCCGCCGTATCCCCCTCTTCCGCCACCGCCGAAGTCTCTTCCTCCGCCGCCTCTGAAGTCTCTTCTAGGTTGTTCGTATACTTTGCTCGATACGTTGTTTTCAGTGTTCACTTCGCCTGCAATTGCCTGTTCTGCGATTTCCAGTGTGCCGTATCTTCCAATGTTCAGGCGCATGTTACCTCTGAACAGGTTTATGTAGCCGTTCTTGACGTTTACCGTGTCTCCTTCTTTGACTTTTTCGATGTTGTCATCCCATAGAGTCAGGTATATGCAGCCGGTTTCGTCTCCTACGAGAGCGTCACTTACCTTGTGTGGTTCACCGTCTCTTCCAGCCGTAATGTTTCTCACTTCGCTTTTGGATACAATCTTTGCCAATACGTTCACAGCTCGCGATGAGGGACTCAGTTCGCCGACTTTAGCGTCTACAGGTTGTCTGTCTCCTGTAAAACCTTCAACTGCCAATCTTCTTCAACACCTTACATATTTACAATGCAACCATAACATAATGAGCACACTTAAGGCTTTTGGTTTCCTTTTTCAACACCCTTTTCTCTAATTGCTACATCACGCAAGACTGACAAACCTCTTGCGCGCGCGAAGGAGAAAACATGAAGGATAAGCCTCTCCTAAATTGCATCGTGGAAAACTGCAAGCTCGAAGATGACATATTTACAAACGTCACAATCTACAATGCTCCTGAAAGCCTTCTAAGAGAGTTCATGCGGACAGTTGTGGGGCCCAACTATCCTGAGGGAATAAGCGGAGCAATTCAAAACTTAATAAGAAGAGAAACCCTGAGACAAAAGAAAATAGACGCCATTCCTGATGCAATCGAAAAGACTTAGCGCCCTATTCGCATGGGCTATCCTTTTTTGGACTGTAACCAACCACATGCATAAAGCTTATCTCTTAATTCCATTACGAACTCGATGTGAGTCCTTAAATGTTTTTTAATCCTTTCTACTGTTAGTGCGTCGTTCGTTAAAGACAAATAAACATCTGGTATATGAGAAGATTCTTCCTTATGTTTTGACAACCCTAGGAAATCTGCTAAGTCTGAAGGACGGATGGGTTCTGGTTCGTACTGAAAGAACTCAGCTAGATCTTCTATTTCGAATGCACTGCGCTCAAAGGGCAAGGCAATGCCATATTTCAAAGCTCTAATATTACAAAAAGGGATATCGTATGTTTTTATTTTCCATCCAGTTATCCTGACGTTCTTATGAGATTTTCTTTTCAGGTATGCTTGAAAGTCCTTCAATAGTTCTTTTTCATCTTTATTAAAGAAAATATTGTCTCCTATTCCAATCATGATTATCCTACTTGAAATAGGGCTAACTCCTGTTGTTTCAATATCAAATGGGACAGTTTCACTCATCTTTTCCCAACTCCACCCCTAAACATGCCTTTGCACATCTTCTGTACTCGAACGTCCCTTTTTAGGTTTCACATTACCATAACATGTTTCTAGTTCGCGCAAGCATTGTGGTAATCCCATAACGCGCGCTAATTAGTGGCCAGCTTTCTCCGTTGGATATGAGGCTCGACTTCAGTCCAACATGGAACGCAGGGATACTCGTTTGAGCCTAGAGAGGCAATATACGCAAACATAACGTCCGAGCTTGTGAATACTTGCAAATAACTGCAGGTAGCTGATGCCCGACGATATCTACAAGAGGCTGAGCTTTGTAAGATCATATCAGTATATGAGGCATGATAACTGACAAAGCATTACTGTAATAAAGAAAAAAAAGAGTAGATGTTTTTAGTAGGTCATGTTATAGTTGCGTGAAAGCGTGGCGAAATCCACGAGGTTCACAAAGCCGTCATTGTTAAAGTCTGCTTCTGGGTTGTACTTGGGATCGCCAATTCTGGTATTGTAGGCTTTTGCGATGAGGTTCAAGTCAGCTAGGCCAACAACACCATCTCCGTTAATGTCTCCCAATAACTTAATCATGACTTTGACGGAGCTCGTCATATTGTTGTTGGTGGTGTTGTACTCGTATGGCATGAAGCTGGCGTTTGCCGATACCGTGTGCAATGCTGTTGAACTGGGCGTTTGTCCAGTTGGATTCCAGTAGAATGTCAATATGGTCATGTTCTGGGGTGAAAGGTTTGTAACTGTCTGAGTGCCAAGAGTAATGTTACCATCTATGTAAGCTGCTACAGTGAACGTTTCAGTCAAGTTTCCCATGTTGGCAACGGTGACGTTAACCGTGACGATTCTGTTGGCATAGACCTCCACCATAGGCACATGATATATCGGGCTTATCATTTGCGGATAAGGCTGCACGTTGATTGTTGCTACGTCTCTTATTGTGGTTAAGACTTGAACTATGCCATCCACGTAGACGTTGTTTGCGGTGTTGAAGTAAGTTTCGTAAGGTACGAATGATGCTGTTCCAGTTATAGTGTAGTTATCCTCGATTACCCCTGTGGTGTCCCAGATGATGGAAACGGTGGTACTAGCATTCGGAGCCAGATTGTTCACGGATGCCGAGCCTATTAGGGAGCTGTCGTACCATGCACTGGCAGTGAAGCTTTCAGTTACGTCTCCGAAGTTGGTTAGTGTGACATTTATCACGTCAGTCCAGTTCTGGTAGACCCAATTGGTTGCTGCAACCACGTTTATGACTGCTACGTCCCTGATTATGTTGGCGAATATTCCGTTGAACGTGTTGTGCACTATCGGGTCTCCGTACTGATCTAGCAGTTCAGTGTCTGTCAGAGTTAGCGGAGTTATTCCATACGAGTTCACGTAGAATCGCAGCACAGCTAGCGGTGCTGACGTCACCGTTATCGGAGACAAGTAGTAGAGGCATATCCACGCGTACCCTGTTATCGTGTTGCCCGTCAACACTGCCGTCGGATACTCTCCTTGGGTTTGAACGAAGTCAAAGCCGATCCAAGTCAGCACTTGCGGATCATACGTTAGGTTGAAAATACACGTGGCCAAATCTGTAACGTTGGATACTGTGATGTTGATGGAAAACGTTGAGCCTGGCCCCATAGAAACGTTCAGGATCTGTGATGGGTCGATATATATTGCAGGCGCTGTCAACGGCGGCATAACCGTTATCGCAATAGTGTTTGACGTTGTAGTGTTTCCATAAGAGTCTGTCACGTTCATCGAGAACAAATATGATCCGCTGGAAATCGGCGAGAACGTATAGTTTGCTAAGGTAGCGCTCGGTATGAGACTGTCGTTTAGGAGCCATTGATATGTATACGGCGGCACTCCACCGCTAACAGTTGAGCTAAGGTTCACAGCCTGACCAACATACACAGCCGTTGATGATGCACTGATGGACGCTATAGGAGATGTCAGTTGTGTCACCGTTACAGAAGCATTGCCAGAGATCGTAGTGTTTCCAACGCTGTCGGTAACATTCATGTAGATGGAGTAAGACCCTGTTGCTGCCGGGGTGAAATCCCAACTGTTTGAACTTGCGCCCAAGACGATAGTACCGTTTCTATACCATTGATAGCCATACGGTGGCACTCCACCGCTGACTGTTGAAGTGAAATTTACGTTCTGGCCAAGCAGTATAGACGTTGACATTGGGCTTATGGATGCCGAGAGCGGTGCAATCGCGATGTTAGAGAAGAATCCATTCTGTACGTAAAAGGGTATATCGTTGGAGCCAAAATCGGTCATGGCTACGTAGGGCATTCCAAGAATTGAACTTCCAACTGCTAAGACCTGAAAAGTTATAGTTGCTGTCACATTGCTTCCGAACCATCCGCTACTGCCTGAAGCTGCTGCGAAAGCAAAGGACGTGGCGTTGGTGTATGGAGGCGATGATATTATATTGTCCCCGCTGTCATAGAAGCCCGCCGTTATGGCATATATGAGTGGTACTTTAAGCACGCGTGTTCCAACGTAAGAGACAAAGGATGTTGGTACGAGTACGGTGTTGTTCCACTCTAGATGGACCTCAAGACTTCCCAGACCCAATGGCACATTGTCTATAGTGACGTTGTAAATACTAACGTTCACTTGGAACGTGGAACCAATGGTAAGGCTTGCGTTCTGTATGTTTGAGGGTTCCACAACCACAGCCGGTTCATCGCCCGGAAAGGCCATCGCCATTTTGGCTGCCATTGGAGCGAATGTTCCGAAGCAAAGAATAAGCATTAAAGCAATCACCAAAGATTTTCTCTTCAAAGTCTCACCTCCCTTTACTGGCGTCACACGCGCAATGTTGCCGCAACAATCTTACGGCCGCTAATCTTGCTCACAATATTAACCATTCTTCCTCTATCTCCCCTCATAGAGTTGAGTGCTTGAAGGAATATTAGACTTTCGGTGAACAGAGCAAGAAGCGCGCGCGATATTCAGAGCGCGTGCTAGCCTGAAGTAACCTCATACACTCAAACTAGCGCCTACCCATGTTCACCATATCACCAGCACACCTGGTGGGTAGGTAAAAAGGATCAGTTAATGGCTCGCCTGCTGACCAAATTTCGTCAGCCACAAGGAGAACAAAGCGGAACACAGCTCACTTTGGCAAAAGGTAGCTCTTCAGCCTAATAAGGCCAACTCCATGGTCCATGATATCTGTGATCAATCTCATAATGGGGGTTCTCTTTCCTTTCTTTTCCTCCCACTCCACCGGAAATTCGACGCACTTGTAATTGTTGCACACACTTCGGACAATGATTTCCGTGTCCCAGAACCATCCAGTACTTTTGCATTCATCTAGAAGATCTGTGATTAGTCGATTAGAGAACGCTTTGAAGCCGATTTGGTGGTCGAACACGTGATCTTTGAACATCATTCTGATGAGGGTGTTGTAGGATCTTGACACGAGTTCCCGCAAAAATGGGCGATGGACTCTAGCGCCTTCTATGTATCTTGATCCCGTGGCCAGATCATTTCCCTCTCTTATCGAATTGATTAATCGAGGATAGTATTTCATATTTGTAGCAAGGTCGCAGTCAATATAAACATAAATATCGCCCCTCACTTTGCTCCAAGCGCGCTTTAATGCCATTCCTCTTCCCAATTTCCCGGTGGCATGAAGATGAGTGACAACGGGGTACATGTGCTCTAAGCTTTGAGCAATAACATCAGTTCCGTCCGTACTTCCATCTTCAGCTATCACAATACAGAAATTCTCACCCAGTTTAGGAGTTTCTTGTAGCAACAGTTCTACGCATTTTCTTAGGTTTTTTGACTCGTTGAAGGCTGGGACTGTTACAACGATCAAATTGTCATCCTCCTATTCGTGTCGCAATAAGTATGATTCTCAATAAAATAAAGCGTTCAATCATCCATAAGCCTCTCGACATGAGCTACATTGACACTCCCAAGAATCCTCCAGATAAAAGCCTTGCGCCTACTCTATATTGTTAATTATTCGTGCAAATCTCAGCTGGGGTGATTCAAAGCAAAAGAGAAGCATTAAATAGAATAGGCAGCAAGTGAAATGAAAGTGATCCAGCATGAAAGCAGAACGTTTTTGTTCATTTCTTAAGGAGAATATCCGTTTCGTTTATCCCGTTTTGATCCTTGTTTTTGCAAAACTATTGTGCAGCATGTTTCTTTACTATTCTTTTAATTTGAGTTCAACTGACACGGCATCGCTACAAATGTATGGTACGAACGTCCCACATCCTTCGCGTTGGCCATTCTTGTACTTTGCTTGGGACAGTGGATGGTATCACAGGACAGTCTACTGGGGATACAACAGTCTAGCCCAATGTTACGCCTTTTTTCCAGGGTACCCGATTTGCATTTACGTGTTTAACCTAGTAACCAACGATATTTTTGCATCAATGGCTTTGTGCTCATTCATATTTGGCGTTGCATGGATTCCTTTTTTTCAAGCCGTCGCTGAGCATTATATGACTAGAGAGGCAGCTTCAAGAGTTACTCTCTTGGCAGCGTTCTTCCCATACGTGTTCCTTTTTACAACCGTCGCGTATAGTGAGTCTTTATTTCTATTCGCCTGTACAGCCTCTTGGTATTATTACCTGAATAACAAAACACTGAATGCAAGTATTTTTGCGGCGGTTGCCACAATCACCCGAATGGTAGGCATCATAATGGTCTTTCCTATGTTTTTGGATATGCTCCATGAACGAGAACACAAACACCTTCTCTATTCCCTTATTCCACCGATAGCTCTCTTTGCTTGGCTTTCTTATTGCTTTGTCAACACCAGTGACTGGTTTGCTTCCATAACTGCTCAAAACAATTGGACTATGTACTCATTTCCTAAATGGCTGGTCAACTTCATTTCCAACCAGAAAATGATTGAAATTTTCTCTGAATGTAGTGGGTTGGTTTTGATAATTCTAACATCCATCCTGATTTGCTATGGCAGAAAAGTTGATTGGCGCCTCACAATTTACTCCATCGCGTCTTTTTTTGTTATCCTCTACTTTGCTGCTATTTGGTCGATAAGTCGTTATTTGTCATTTATCTTCCCCATATGGATAGCTTTAGGAACTCGAACTTTGCAAGGCAAACGGAGAAACATAATCACAGCGGCTTTATGTGTCCTCTTCTTTTCCATAGCACTTTTGCTTTGGAATAGATTCTTATTATCGCAGTGGGTGGCTTAACTACCCAATCCTTCTAGTGGAACTGCGCGCGCGGAAGGCTGAACACTCCTCAAGGATTAACCGGCGGAATTATCTTGGAATGCAAACATTGTTCTGGAGATATGGCTTGTCGGCAGTGCCTACAGCCTGCGTTGAAGTTTTTGCCTCTCCTCACTTTTGGCGCGGACTTGGATATTTCTGTTATCGAAAGTCTCCTCGGGAATAATCGTTTTTGCAGACAATAAGTTAACGCTCATGTTATAGGTAATTTTTTAAGAACATGTAGTGTGTATGAGCTTTAAGGCAAATATCGATGATACTCCTACTGCTGCAACTGCTCTTCTTTCCTGTTCTCTTGATAATGTACGGGGAGCCTGTGAGGTTTTTTCTGCTTCGTAAACTTGGATTGTTCTCGGATTTGGATTTCGTGCAGATTTGCATTTTGGATGTTTACGTGGGGGGGTTGATTCTTTATGCAATCGCTATACTTCCGTTTGCGTTCTTTAACCAATTCGTCATGGTTGGGTTGACAGTCCTCTTCTTTTTCGTTTCCGTTAACATTCATTCCAAAATGTTGGCCCAAGTGACGGGGTTCAGCAAAATCCGGGCCTTGCTGAAGGCTAATCGACGGATACTTCTGGATTATCTGCCTTTATTTGCCATGTTCCTGACTCTCCTTCTTATCGACCTTTCAGCTTCTTCTGGTCTTGTCTTCGGCGGCATATTCGATGAATCAATACACTCTCTAAGGACAGAAGTCATCATACAGAACAGCCATATCGGGCTGACTCTGCAACCTTATCTTCCAGAAGCAAACATCTATCCAGAGGCGTCACATGTCATTTTTGCTTTCGCCACTTATGTTTTGAATATGATGGTTCCCAAAGCTGTTTTTTACATAAGCAATCTTTTCAAGGCACTTACTGTATTCGGTGCCTACTTCCTGGGCAGGATGCTCAGTTCAAGAAGAGAATACTACTTAGGCTTGAGTTTTGTTTTCACGTTTATTTCCCAATGGCCTCTCTTCGTTGTCTGGGGAGGCAACCCTTTTCTCGTGGGTCTTCCCCTGTTTCTCGTCTGCCTGGGTCTTCTTTTTTCCCTGATTCGTTCTCAGACAAAGACAAGCCTTGCAGAGCTTGCGGTACTAGGTTTGCTCTTTGGTCTGGCCGGAGCTATGGTAGTTTCGTTTCTTGAAACACTGACGGTGGTGGCCCTCATGGTTTTTGTTTACTGGCTAGTCTCAAAACATAATTCTCTGCGCCATAGGCTTCTTGAGTTAATCGTGATTCTATCAGGCAGTTTGCTAGTTCTGAGCCCTTTTCTGGTCAGGTTTTTTGTTTTCTATCAATATCCCGGACACAACATTGGCATTCCATCGGACTTTGCGGGATATCCAAAACAGGAATCCTCCTTAACTCAGGCGGTGCAATGGGCTTTTAACAACTTGTCTCCATATTTTGGGCTTCGACTGCTCATGATGGTTCTGTTCGTCGGTCTCGCCATGCTAGTCTGGATAAATCGAGCATTCAATAAAACAAAGTCTGTATTGGCCTTCGCTTCCTCAATCTGTCTAGCTGCAGCTGCACTCTCCTTTATTGCATACCTTCTTCCTGGAGATTTCGAAATAATATCGTGGGGACACCAGGGATTAATCATCGTCATTGCGCTGAATGTTTTTCTGCTGGCTTTCTTCCTGGAACTTGCACAGCTCTTCCGAAGCCACAGATTCGGGTGGCTTTCCAACCTATCTTCGAAATTCCCTCATGCCAACACGATGCTAGCCGTCCTCCTTATCGTGCTAATCACCGGTCCCTTCGCATATTACAGGATATCAACAGATACCAACTCACTGAGAGTTTCGTACGGCACCTTTGCAGTTACGACACAGGATGATTACAATTTGATGACTTGGATGAAAGAAAACCTGTCCTCTAACGCCGTGATTCTGGTTAGCCTATATGAGCCTGGCTTGTTCATCCCTGTTATTTCACATCACATAATAGTCTATCCATACTCAGCCAGCAGTTTTAGCCGCTCATATCAAACCCTACTAGACTCTCTGGATAGTAACGTGCTGAACGTAACATCTTATGATCTGATGCAGAATCTGTCTATATCCCACGTATACGTAGGCTCTAACGGTGCCTATTGGTTGTTCAAGAAGTACAAGTGGGATCCTTTGTTGTTTCTCGGAAACCCAAACTTCAAGCTTGTCGAGAACATCGGAGTCGCCTACCTGTTCCAGTTTACATACATGATTCCGAGCGTAGCATTTACCGATGACTTTGAGGATGCAAACTGGTCTGCCACCGGCTGGGAGGCCAAATCTGCAGGCACCGGCCAAGGAAACGTGACAACAACAACCGACTTCGCGTACAATTCGCAGAGCAGCTTGAAAATGACGGCTCAAGCCGCCTACACTTTATCAGAGTGGCAGTACGCAACTTACATCTCTCGAAAAATCTACGTGTTAAACGATTCGGACGTTAGCCTTTCATTCTACGTCAACGCTACCGAAGGGTTCAGCGGTAGAGACACCTTCGGCGCCATTGTCTCCAACCTATACGGCAACCAAACCTATGTCATCACGACTCCAAACGGCGTATACGAGAATTACCAACATTCAAAATCTCTGCCAACATCCGAGGGTTTCTACGAGTTTACGGGTAACAACAGTATGAGCACTCTGTGGCATCAAGCCTACAATTCATCACTGCCCAATCCTTTCATTCTGCAGTTTGTAAGCTGGGATTTCGATGGCGTTCAGAATGTCGCTTATCTTGACAACATAACCGTAACCACATCGCCCGGCCAATAGCGCTCATGCAAAAGCAAAATCCTTCTAACCATCATACGTGAATTCTCTGTCAAGAACCGTCGGAACATCCTCGGTCCTGTGCTCATAAAGTGGGTGGCCCTACTGCTCCTTGTTTGTCATTTCGTTTATCTGTTGTTCCATCGTGTGCCCCCGGCAGTAGATGCGAGCTTTTTTGACCTCTGCGACTTTCAACGCAGCGTTTTTTATGTCTGTGGCCAATTTGAAGGCTATTGGGCAAAATGGGCTTGAAGGAACGAATTCGATCTTAAAGATGCCAGGTTCTTCTTCCTTGACGTCCGTAATCATCTGCATCTCGCCAAAGGTCATTCCTGTTTCAGGGTCAACCACTTGGCCCACGGCTTCACGGACCTTGTCTTCTATTTCAGTCAAACTTGACGCTTCCACAATAGCTTCTTTGGATCAAAGCATTTCACGGTATATAATCGTTGTGCGGGCTCTAAGAGGTTTTACCTTTCTTCAGGTGCATTCGCCAACTTAGAGTCATTGTCCTGGGATGCGAAGCCTTAACTTCATCGAGCCGTGTAACAGCAGTGTTGTGGGGCGCCGTCAGTACGATTTGTGGGTTTGTGTAAGCCTCTTCGCAAATGTTTTTCACCGCCTCCACGAAGCGGTCAAGCTCTTCCTTCTCAAAGGTCTCCGTCGGTTCTATCATCAAAGCTTCATCGACTATTAATGGGAAGTATATCGTGGGCGCATGAAGGCCGAAGTCAAGCAAGCGTTTTGCAACGTGTAACGCTGAGACGCCTGTCTCAGTCTTGAGTGGTTTTGCACTGATTACGCATTCGTGTTTTCTCGGTTTCTTGCCGTCGTACGGAATCGTCAAACCCTTAACAGTTCCGAGCTTCTTCATAACGTAGTTGGCGTTGAGAACTGAGACTTCTGCCGCTTCTTTCAGCCCCTCAAAACCCATGCTCAGGATGTAGGCGTAGGCTCTCAACAAGACTGCAACGTTTCCCTGAAAGCCTCGAATTTTGCCGATGCTGCGCGGTCTGTCATAGTCTAGATGATAGCTTTTTCCATCGAACGCAACACGCGGCACAGGAAGGAACTGGGCTATTTCTTTTGAAACGCCCACTGGGCCTGCGCCAGGTCCTCCTCCACCGTGAGGGGTGCTGAACGTCTTGTGGATGTTTATGTGTACGATGTCAAAACCCATGTCTCCAGGTCTAGCCTTGCCCAAGAGGGGGTTAAGGTTTGCACCGTCATAGTAGAGCAGGCCGCCTGCTTCATGGATTATGTTGGCTATTTCTCCGATGTCCTTCTCGAGGATTCCAAGCGTGTTTGGGTTGGTTAGCATTAGACCAGCCGTCTTTTCAGACGTGACCGCCTTTAATGCTTCAAGGTCGATGCACCCGTCTGGTGAGGAGGGCACGACGACCACTTTGAAGCCTGCCATGGCAGCACTTGCAGGGTTGGTGCCATGCGCTGAATCCGGAACTATTACCTCTGTTCTCTTCTCACATTCTCCGTTTTGTTTGAGGCAGGCATGCATCAGCAGGGTGCCGAGTAATTCACCGTGCGCTCCCGCAGCGGGGTGCAAACACACTTCGAAAGTGCCTGTTATCTCGCTAAGCCAGCGTTCGAGCTCATAGAGAATTTGAAGTATGCCCTGAACCGTGCTTTCATCTTGGTAAGGATGAGCTGTGCTAAGAGTTGGCAGGTTCGCGAGGAGGTCGTTTATCTTGGGATTATACTTCATCGTACAGCTTCCCAGCGGGTAGAACCCCGAATCAATTCCATAATTCATCTGTGACAATCGAGTAAAGTGACGCACAACCTCCCCTTCAGAGAGCTCCGGCAAACTAGGCCCATTCGCACGTCGCATGTTCTCAGGGAGAAGCTGTTGCACTGTTCCAATGGCCCGACGAACTTCATGGTCTGCTTCCGGCAGAGAATGCCCGAGTCGTCCCCTGCTTCCAAGCTTGAAGATTACCGGTTCATCCCAAGTTGCCTGTTTGTACATCGCATTTTCACCTTACCCTAAGAACCTCTTCCAATGCATCCCTCAGCTGCTCGATCTCCTGTTTCGAATGGGTTTCTGTAACGCAGTAGAGGGCAGTCTGACCCAGCTCAGGCAACTCTTTTGAGACGTCCTTGCCGCCATGAACGTAACGGCGCAAGAGTCTTCTGTTGACCTCTTCTGTCGTTAGACCCGTTCCGTCGAAGTTTACAGTGAATTCCTTGAAATGAGCTGATCTGAAAACGGGCGCCTTGACGCCATGCACCTCCGAGAGCAACCGCATCGCGTAGTTGGCATTGTACATTATCGTTTCCCCAAGCTGTCGGAAGCCTTCTGGCCCGAGTAAGGCCATGTATACGGCGGAGGCAACGGCGCACAGGGCCTCGTTCGTACAGATATTCGACGTTGCTTTCTCGCGTCGGATGTGCTGTTCACGAGTCTGTAGAGTCATGCAAAACGCCTGTCTGTTGCCATCCTGAGTCGTCGTCAACCCGATTATTCTGCCGGGCATCTGCCGAATTAGGCTGGCGTCGTCGCGACAAGCCATTATTCCTAGCATCGGGCCGCCGAAGCTCATTCCGTTTCCGAGCGGCTGAGCTTCTCCGACGACGATGTCAGCTTCGTACTCGCCGGGCGGCCTGAGGACTCCAAGGGATGTGGGGTCGACCCCAACGATGAACAGTGAATCATGGGAGTGGGTCACCTTGGCTATTTCGTCCACTTCTGGTTCGACGAAGCCTAGGTAAGATGGGTTTTCAACGTAGACTGCAGCTGTCTTGTTCGAAATCTTGCTCTTCAAATCATCAAGGTCCATCTGTCCATTTTCACTGTCGTACCTGACCTGTTTGACCGTGATTCCTGCGGGTTCAGCGTAGACTTGCAGAGTTGCGCGCCTTTCAGGATGAATGATTTTTGGAATCAGTATCTCGTTCCGTCCCTTAACCCTGGCTGCCATGCGGGCGGCTTCGCCAAGCGCCGAGGCCCAGTCGTACATTGAACAGTTCGAAACATCCATACTGGTTAGTTCACACATCATGCTCTGATATTCAAAGAGCGCTTGCAGCATTCCCTGAGAGGCTTCAGGCTGGTACGGTGTGTAAGAGGTTAGAAACTCGCTGCGGCTCACGATTTCCTGCACAACTGCAGGCACATAGTGGGGCCAGCATCCAGCTCCAAGGAACGTTGGCATGCTGCTACCCGGTTTGTTTTTTGAAAGCAATGTTTCGACGTGCCGTTTGACCTCGAATTCTGATAGCGGCTTTTGTGGCAGATCCAGTGTTTTCTTCAATCGAAATCTTTCTTGCAGGTCTAAGTAAAGCTCGTCGATGTTGTTTATTCCTAATTCTCGCATCATTTCTCGTCTGGTGTCGCTTGCAGAATTAGGGATGTACGGGTGAGCGAGTTTATCCAAGTTTTTCACCGTTTGGAATGTACACTAGATTGCTGTGGCTTCTTTAAGCTTTTTCAGGTGCCATCAGGTCTTGTCAGATGGTGCATCATCCTTTTGATATGCGGTTGCGGAAGACCCTCTTGAACCTGATTGTCCATTTGCCGTCAGGAATCTGTTTTATAAGTTTTAAATAGGCTGGTGCGTCATGTTTGTTGAGGAACCTGCTTTGGGATATGACTATGAGGAGTTGCTTAAGAGGGCTCGTTCTCAGTTTCCAGAGGTCGCCGTCAAGAGCGAGCGCTTAGAGATTCCGAGGCTGCATTATGCAAGGATAGGAATGCGTACGGTGATTTACAATTTCAAGGAAGTGGCAGACGCTTTGGATCGTGACCCGCAACATCTTTTAAAGTTCTTAACGGGCGAAATGGCGACAGCGGCTACCGTGCAGGGTTCAAGGGTTATTTTTCAGGGAAAGTTTTCAGAAGACACTTTTGGGAGACTCATCCAGAGGTACTTGGAGGGTTACGTCGTGTGTCCCGTGTGCAAACGTCCAGACACGAAGTTGGTCAAGGAGAAACGTTTGTCGTTCTTGGTGTGTCAGGCGTGCGGCGCAAAATCGTCTATCAAGCAGCTCTGAGAGCGTTTCATATTGGATGTCTACGTGAACATCAAAAAAATGGGCAGAAATGTGCTGCTGGCCATATGTGACGCTGAAATCCTTGGGAGAACCCTTCGGGAAGGGAAGATAGTCTTCTGCGTCAAAGAAGACTTCTACAAGGGTGCTAGAGTCAGCATTGAAGAGGCAGTGTCCATGATGGAAAACTCCACGATTGTTAACATGGTGGGCAGAAACGTCGTGAGGAAGGCCATCGAAAAGGGCTACGTTCATCCTGATGCAGTGCTGAACATAGAGGGCATACCCCACGCGCAAATCGTGAAACTTTGACCATGGTTTTATCCTTGTGATGAAACTTTCCTGCTATTTTCGCTTTCTGAATAGTTTAGCCTCTCCAATCTCGCAAACATATTCGAATCCAGCCTCTATCAATTGTAGAGCTTCTGTCTCGGTTCTAGCTGTTTTAGCGTGGTAGTCTTCTCCGCGCGCGCCAACCTACTCCCACGCCTACCTACCTATACCTACCTACCCATACAACGCACACGCACATGGACTGAGTGTAAGTAGGAAGGGCGCGCTCTCTAGTGCGCACATATCTTGTAATTTGATTCAACGGAGGCCGACGACTTTGAAATACCAATGATGCGGAAGAAAGTTCCATAAAACTTTTAAACGGATCCGTGGCTGATGTGTAGCGGGGAAAGGAACGCATTTTTGTACGGTGGAGAGAAGTGAATTGAAAATGAAGATAGTTACATTCATGTTGCTAGCTATTCTTTGCACTGGCATGCTGTGCTTAGCGTCAAACAAGTTGGAGATGAAGCTTGGAAGCAGCACAGCTGCCCCTACCAGCTCCGGCAATGGAGCAAGCGAGATTGGTTTATCCATTTCTGATTCCGCTTCTTGGCAAATGTTCCGTAGCGATTTGAACCACTCTGGATGTTCAACGTCGAAAGCGCCAGGTACGAACCAGACTATATGGAGTTTTGCGACTGGCGGCTTCGTTGATTCTTCTCCAGCCGTGTTCGAAGGCAAAGTGTTTGTGGGTTCACGTGATAACAAAGTCTATTCTCTAAACGCGACGACAGGCACTCAAATCTGGAGCTACGCTGTGGGCGGTGAAGTTTTCTCTTCTTCCGCCGTTGCGTACGGTAAAATATACTTTGGCTCATACGATGGTTGTCTTTACGCTTTGAACGCTTCCGACGGAATACTCGTATGGAGAAACATGACAGGTTATGCTATCGCTTCTTCTCCGGCTGTTGATAATGATGGCAGGGTTTTCGTGGGTTCAGGCAACAACGTTTACGCGTATGACGCCTTTACAGGATCGCAATTATGGAGCTACCCAACAGGGGGCGAAGTGGATTCTTCTCCTGCAGTCTGGAATGGCACTGTTTACATAGGCTCAGGAGACTACAAGGTCTACGCTTTGAGCGCTTCAACTGGAACAAAAATCTGGAGTTTTGCAACAGGCGGCACAGTGTTTTCTTCTCCGGCTGTTGCTGACGGCAAGGTTTACATAGGCTCGTACGACCACACGGTTTACTGCCTAAGCGCGTTTGACGGCTTGTCAGTATGGAATTACACGACTAACGCTGCCGTGTGGTCTTCCCCGGCCGTTGCTGACGGCAAAATCTACGTTGGCTCAGGTGACGATTGCCTATACGCTTTGGACGCGGCAACAGGCACTCAATACTGGAATTATACAACAGGCAGCATGGTCTATTCTTGCCCAGCCGTGGCTGATGGCAAAGTGTTTGTGGGCTCATATGACAACAAGACGTACGCTTTTGATGCGTTGACAGGCGTTCTTGTATGGAGCTATGCCACTGGTGGTCACGTGATTTCTTCTCCAGCGGTTGCTGATGGCAGACTTTTCATAGGTTCAGATGATGGCAGAGTGTATGCTTTCGGATGGATCATGGTTCCGGACAATTATCCGACGATACAGGAAGCTATAGACGCTGCAAATGTGGGAGCCACTGTATTTGTCAGAAATGGAACTTACTCCGAGAATGTGGTCGTGAACAAGACTGGGCTGCACCTTCTCGGCGAATGCAACGTTGCCACAGTCATTGATGCAACTGATCTTGGACCCCTGCATTCAGCTGCCGTCAACGTGTTTTCAGATTCTGTTGAAGTAAGCGGGTTCACCCTTTCACGCTCCGGGGAAACGGGCATCGACCTAGTCAGCGATTCCTGCGCTTATTGCAGCATCAGCAATAATACAGTGGGTTGGGAAACTTGGTACGGCATCGTTTCTTCAGGCAACTATACCCGCATCACTGGCAACGACGTTCACTGCTCTGAAACAGGCATCACTTTGAATGGTTCAAGCTTCAATACTGTGGACGGAAACACTGTGACCAGCAGCACGAACGGCATTGCTCTCTCCGCCGCTGACAACAGCATTGTGTCTAACAACAGGATTTCGTCAAACGCAAATGGATTGGCGCTCGTTGCTTCTAATGGCACTGAGGTGTTTCACAACAGTTTCATGGACAATACACATCAGGTTGTTGTTGATGTGGCCAGCCAATCTAACACGTGGGATGATGGTTATCCTTCCGGCGGGAACTACTGGAGTGACTATTCATGGGCTGACGCGTTGCAGGGACAATTCCAGAACCTTCCTGGCAGTGATGGATTGGGCGACACACCGTACACTATAGACTTGAAGAACATGGACCGGTACCCGCTTGCAGCTGTGCCTTATCCAGACGTTCGTGTAGTGTCCATTACGCCCCTGCGTTCGTTTGGCTACTCAATCTTGCCCATATCGTTACAGCTTGAGAACACGGGCAACCAACCTCGAACCGTGAACCTCACACTCTACAGCGGCAACATTGCAATAGGCCAAAAAACCGTCACCATCCCACCATCTGCGGCAGGCAATCCAGTTTCTTGCACGATAAACTGGAACACACAAGGCATCCTACCACTCTCAGGCAAACCGCCGCCAATATTCGTAAGAATCAGCCCAGTCTCCCAATATGTGCCAAGCGTGAGCGGATTAGGAAGATTTCCATCACTAGTTCCCAGACTCAGGGTTTTTTGCGCTATGAAAGCAAAGCTTGTAACTGCGGATGTTGAAATAATCTCTATACCTCTGGGATCTACCATCGACGAAATACTCTGGGGCTATAGTATACTGAACGTAAACCCACCTGAGGCTACAGCCCGCGGCACAAGCAGCACAGACGTCCGCAACCCACTCACATTCACCAACCTCGCATCAGGCAACTACTTCGTCGTTGCAAGGTATGTCGATCTCGACCAATGCAACCAAGGAGACTTCTTCCAAACTAGTTGGTGTCGTAGTGAGCTTGTCACCTTCGCTGTTGGGCTAACAACTGACGTGGGTCTAGATTTTTCTATGTCCCAATATGCTACTCATTTCCTAGATCCAAAGTCCCCTGGATATTTCATACTGGTGGCAGGAAGGGATTTCTACGATTCCTCGGGGAAAGGAATGCAGGACACAGGGGTCAAGGAGGTTTGGATGGGCCTTCTAGATAGAGGCATTAAAAAAGACCACATGTACCTCATGTGTCGAAATGCAGTTTGCGACGTAGACGGGGGCTATCCCACGGACAATGATGTAAGCGCTGTGACCAGTGTGGAGAATCTTTCTTCGGCAATACATGATTGGGCTTGTCAGCATGTGCAAACTGGTGCACCGCTGACTGTCTACCTTGCTGCGTTTAGTGGCGAGAAATGGAAGTTCTACATCAATGATACTGCAGCCGTCACAGTGTGGGACCTAAACGAATGGCTTACTGACATGGAGGAGACTACAAGGTCGCGCACAACAGTGATCATTTCCGCCCCATGTTCGGGCAGCTTCATAACTAGCCTATCAAAACCTGGCAGAATAATAGTTACATCCCAACAGGACTATGAAAAAGATATGTTTACTTATGATCTACACGGAGATGCCTTCTCAGAAATGTTCTGGAACGCAATTCATCTTGGCCAGAATGTCCAATCCTCCTTCGGCGCCGCTTCATCCTGGTTGGACTTATTACCAGGGAGCGCGCGCGCGATGCATCCTTTGCTGGATGACAATGGAGACAAAGTCGGCAGCACTGACTTTATGATTCACCCACAGTTACCGGGAGATGAAGGTTATCTGGCCCACAATACTCATATCGTGCAGTGCGATTGGCATTATCCTTGGATGAGCCAAGTTGTGTCGAGTTTCTGTTCCAGTTGGCCGCCGCCCAACGTGACATTATGGGCGAAAGTTGAAAACAAAACTCGCCTCACCCACGTGACGGCTTGGATGCTGCCTCCTGACTTGGTGCCACCTAACTTTACAAGTCTTGAAGGCTTTGAAATGGCTGACTTGGATCATGATGGAAACTGGACGGTAACGATCCCAGCTGCAAACTTCACGAACCATACTGCGGGGCCGAGCAACTTCACCTTCTTCATCACTGCGGAAGAGGAATTTGGAAACGTCTTCAACGGGGCAACGCCTGCGATGGTAAATGTGCAGTTCACAGCCACGGGCGACCCGCCACCAGACATTGCCGCGCCAATCGTGATTGAGGAACGACCACTGGAAGACAGTGTCGTATGCGGAACCGTAAAGGTTAATGGAACCGTTTCAGACGACGTGTGCATAGACAGAGTTGAACTGTACGCAAATGGCGCTTTGCAGGGAACAACACTCCTTCCGCCATTGTCAACTTCATACTTTGAACTTAGCCTTGACACAAACATTTTCGAGAACGGAAACAACACCATCCTTCTGAAGGCCTGCGACAAAACAGGCAACACCAACAATCAGACAGTGACCTTTTTCGTGCAAAACGGCATTCATGACACAACAGTGACGGACGTGGCCACCAACAGAACGGTCATCGGCCGAGGATACGGCTCAAACATAGACGTGACTGTTGCAAACCTCGGCTCATACCAAGAAAACTTTGGCCTTTCAATATGCGCCAACGCAACTTGCATAGCAACCATGCCAGTGACCCTTTCCAGCCAGAACTTCGTGACTGTGACTCTCACGAGCACGACGGCAAACCTCACCATGGGAAATTATGTTTTAACAGCTTATGCCTCAATAGTCTCAGGCGAAAATAGCACAGCCAACAACATGCTGACGAAAATCACCGTTATCGTTTCGATTCCAGGCGACATAAATGGCGACTTCTGGTGTAAACTCTCAGACTTGTCTCTGCTTGCAAAAGCCTTTAACACAAAGCCGGGCGACGCAAAGTGGAACCCCAACGCAGACATAAACGGTAATGGCATCGTAGGTTTGTCAGACCTTTCCGTCATGGCAAAACACTACAACCAACACTACCCCTAACCTTTCCTTCTTTTTGGACTCCTGTCAAAAAAGCACGATAGAACATCGTTGCGACACACAGGAACACAAACAAACACCTAAAAACACACTGACAGACAAACAGACAGACACACACAGACACGCATAACTTTTAGCAAATGAAACAAGGTTATTCAAAATAAGAAAATAGAGCGCGCGCATGGAAGAAACCGATTTTCTGCATGGAAAAAGGGGGGACTGTGCGGGAGATTTTGAAAGCATCGTCTTCTTTTTATGACACGCGCAAGTTTTGAGACTCTGACTGCTTCAAGATATGAGTGTGACTGACTTGATTTCGCGCCGATTACAAGTGGTCCATCAGTAGGTGATTGACTGTCTTCAGAATATTGGCTTTTCTAGGCGAACATAGTTTTAAAAGGAAGGAATATACTTCTTTTAGGCGACCGTGGCTGAGGTGCTTGTTTGGGTAAGAAAAAGGTGCTGAGCGAAGGAGAACTCAACCAGTTAGTGGTTCCCTCTGCAAACGATGTTTTAGGCGTGGCGATTAAACTGCTTGGTTTTGACCGCGTGCGTGTAAAGTGTCAAGACGGAAACGAACGTTTATGTCGTATTCGTGGAAAGATGAAGAGGCGAGTTTGGATACGTGAAGGAGACGTGGTGCTGGTCTCACCTTGGGATTTCCAGTCTGACAAACGTGGAGATATTATTTGGCGCTACATAAGAGCGCAGGCGGAAACTCTTCGCAAGAAAGGTTACATCACGATATAGCTTTCACAAACTGCTAAGGGGGCTATTTTGATGAGTTATCGTAAACGTGTGGATCAGAGACTCTTGAAGAAGGAGAAGGGTTACGAGACAGATCAGCTCATGAAGGAGAAAAGAAGCGAGGAATACGAGGTTCTCGAGGAAGTCTTTGACCGGTCAACGTTGATGGTAGTGTACGACTTCATGAACAAGGGCGCGATCGACGAGATTCATGGCGTTGTGAGGGCTGGGAAGGAGTCTCGGGTCTACTGGGGAAAGGACAAGGAAGGGAAGGAGTTGGCCATAAAAATCTACCTTGTAGTCTCGGCCGAATTTCGCAAAGGTCTCGTGAAGTACATCGAGGGCGATCCGCGGTTCAAAAGCGTCAAGCATGACACACGCTCGCTGATTTTCGCGTGGGCTCTGAAGGAATTCAAGAATCTGGAGCTTGCGACGCGCGCCAGAGTTAGGGTGCCAAAACCCATTGCCGTCAGGAAAAACGTTCTCATCATGGAGTTCATCGGCGAAAACGGAGATGTCGCGCCCTCACTGAAAGAAAAAACCCCCCAACACCCAGAGAAACTTTACGAGACTCTTCTAACCTACGTCCAGAGACTCTACGAGAAAGCCGAACTCGTCCACGGGGACTTGAGCGAGTACAACATCATGGTGTGGAGAGGAAGACCCGTCATATTCGACATGTCACAGGCTGTGCCTCTTGTGCATCCAATGGCGGATTTCCTGTTGCGAAGGGACTTGACAAATTTCAACAAGTATTTCAGCCGCTTGGGCGTGAACGTTCCATCCGTTGAAGAAAGCTATAAGAGGGTTACTGGACATGGCTAGAGCTAACAGTTTTCTCAAGATTCCAAGAGAACGCGTGGGCGTGCTAATTGGACCTGAGGGAAAGACGAAGAAGCACGTCGAAGAAAAACTGAACGTGGAGCTTCAAATCGACAGCGAAGCTGGCGACGTGACAATTACTATGGCAGAAAAGGCGGAAGATCCTTCAATGCTCTTCAAAGCCAAAGACTTGGTAACAGCCATCGGCAGAGGCTTCTCTCCCGAACACGCGTTCAGGCTCGTGCGCGACGAAGAGGCTCTTTTGGATATCATAGATCTGCGAAGCGTCTTCGGCAAGTCCGAAGCTGACATCAAGAGAGTGCAGGGACGAATAATTGGAATGGACGGCAAGACCCGCCGAATAATCGAAGAACTCACGGACACGAACGTATCGGTCTACGGTCACACCGTAGGCATAATCGGAACAATCGAACAGGTTCAAATCGCTAGAGAAGCAATAGAAATGCTTATCAAAGGCAGCATGCACGGCACCGTCTACAGGTTTCTTCACAGAAAAAGAAGGGAAATCAAAAAGAGAAAACTTGAACTCTGGGAAAAACCACGCAAAGAGAAGTAGAGCCACACGCTGCGAACAAGCTGAATTTGATTGCAGAACGCCCAAGCTGTTGGGTCGATGCTGCCAGTTCCACGATAAAACTACCCCCAGAATGCTCCCGTATACAAAAGCATCAACGAAAAACAGTCGTTTCAGCCCGTCTTACATGCGTTCAGTGTTTAAGGCGCGGTCTCCAGAAGCCGGATGCGTGTTTGTTTGCAAGTTTTTCATCGGCGGGCCAGGTTTGGCTGAACCCTAAATGTCAATAGCGGGCTCCGCACTCAAGATCACAATCATCTTGCATTCATGAGGGCCAGAGTCTTCATCGCCAGCCATACAAATTAATGAGCGGCCTTGGATAAAAAGTTTATACGTTTCGATCCGGGCTATTGAGTTATCATGGTGAGGCACGTTCGCGTTGTTCCGTTGGCTGCAGAGAGTTTGGGCGTCAGGTCCATGTGCACGTACGTGGAGACTGGGGACGTTAGGATTCTGCTAGACGGCGGTGTTTCTCTCTGTCCCGTCCGTTACGGGTTAGCGCCTCATCCGCGAGAATTCAAGGCAATCGTTGAGGCTCGCGGGAGAATCGCGGAGGCTGCCGAGAAGGCCGAGTTTGTTACGATAAGCCATTATCACTATGATCATGTTACGCCGTCGTTTGAAGATTGGCTCTGCAATTGGACTCAAGCTGAGGTCACTGCTCGGCAAGTGTACGAAGGCAAAAAGATTTTGGCAAAAAACCCAAGGGAACAGATAAACTACAGCCAGCGTGAGAGAGCATGGATGTTCCAGAGAACAAGCGGAAGATATGCAACAAGCATTGAAGTTGCTGACGCGAAGACCTTCCGTTTCGGGAGTACTGAGGTCAGATTCTCCGTTCCGGTTCCTCATGGACTTGAAAACTCTGAGTTGGGATGGGTCGTGATGACAACGATAAAATGCGATAGCGAAACCTTCCTATTTGCTCCAGACGTCCAAGGGCCCATGGCCGAGCACACCGTTGAAATCATCCTCAGCCAAAAGCCAAGCCTTCTAATGGTCGGTGGCCCACCTCTATACCTTACAGGTTTCAAACTGAACGAAGAACAAGCCCACAGCGGGCTCAGCAACATGCAGAAAATCGTGGAAACTGTTCCACACGTGATCTTTGAACATCATCTACTCAGAGATGAAGAATGGCGCGAGAAAACCACTGACGTCTTCTACAGTGCTTACAAGGCTGCTCACACAGTTCAGACCGCTGCGGAATACCTCAGCAAACAGAACACCTTCCTCGAAGCCAGAAGAAAAAAACTATTCGAAGAAGACCCACCAACAAACGATTTCAAAACATGGACGCGCCAAAACGAAGAGACGAGAAAACACGTCAAACCACCAATATAACATAAACTGCCTCTCTTTCCGAGACGAGTGAGCCCCAGGCTAAAAATGTCAATCCTCTCAAAAGAGATGGGAGGGCCGGGGCCGGGATTTGAACCCGGGCGCTAGGCTCCACAGGCCTATAGGCTACCAAGCTACCTCACCCCGGCCGCTTTTTCCATGCTTTTACCCAACTCCGTAACATCCTATTTGCGTTTTCGGTATAAGTGTATGTCATCTATGGTGTCTTCGAGTTGAAAGCCTACTTCTATCAGTTTTGCAGCTTCTTCAGGCTGTCTAAACAGAAAACCCTTCTCTTTCTTTCTCTGTGCCTCGATGCAGATAAAGGCACAAGCCAACGCTTTGTCAAGCGTTGCTGATCTTTCCCAACCTGTGCTGTCAGTCTCCATCAGCGAGGGTAGGTAAAGAGGCAAGGTGATCAATAATACTTAGTCGGGTCTACTAGTAAGTTTTCCGAAAGCGCGTTTCCCCGCCTTCAAATCTAGTCTGTATATAAAAGCATCAACGAAACACAGCGTGCGCTAACCTAGTGCTTTTCCTTATAGAAGATTATTTCACAAGTCATAAGTATGGATCATAGCAATGGTTCAATCATGATTAGGAAGGGAGGTGAGGGAATGAGAATATTTGCTATAGCAGTCCTTTCAACAGTAGTTTTGGCATTGTTCTTAGGGGCGGCTTCAGCTAAGCCCCCTACTGGGGGCTTGACAGTGACTATCTATCCAAATTTCAATCCGGTATATGTTCCTACTCCTACTGGAGGACAAGTCACTTGCAATATTAACAATGCTGGAAGTACACAGGTAGCCAGATTTGGATTAGCAATAACAGGGGGCACAGTATCCTACTGGTATCCGCATGATGGTTGGTCGCTAACGCAAAGTGGAAATACTGTAACCTGGCAAGTCGACTCAGGAAAATGGGTCATCGGAAAGAATAGTTATGCGGCTTTCTATTTAGAATGGACTGGACCATACTCACCAGGCTTCACTGCAAATTGGCAAGCTTATGACAAAAAAGGAAACATCATAGATTCGGGAACGTTAAGCTGGAATTACCCCTAATTTCAGCGCTCGCAAAAGTCACTCAAACCCGATCTCATCACTTTTTTGTTTGAATTAGCAAACGAAAACACTGGCTCGTCTCGCGTTCGCATCGGCGCGTGCTGAAGAATACCTTGACCATCTAGTGCGCACTAGAGGATGGTTTCACAAGACAGATAAATTGACTTGATTGATACCAACAGTAGGTTCCAGAAGGGGAAGGAGGTGACACTTTATGATAAATAAGAACGCGTTACTGGTCGTAGTTGCTGCGTTGGTCACTGCATTGATGTTGAGCAGTCTCGCGATTACGCGCACTGTTAGCTCCGTAGGACAGACGCAAGTAAATCCTGACATGATGATTTTCTTGAAAATAAACGGTATACCAGGCGAATCAAATGAAGCGCTGCATATGAATTGGATCGACATAGATGCGTTCAACTGGAGTGAAGCAATGGCAAGCATCAATGGCGGACGCGCAGCGGGAAAGCTCAGCATGACAGACTTCCATTCTGTCATGACAACTAACAAGGCCTCTCCCATGCTTGTCCTTGCCGTTGCCACTGGACAGCAGATCGCTAATGCCACGCTTGACGTTTGTATGCCCTTTGGCGCTGAAACCATTAGCCCATTGGTATTTCTCCGATTCAATTTTACTGGTGTAACAATCACTTCCTACAACATCGCTGGCAAAACTTCAGACTATCGCCCGATAGAAGAATTCAGCATCGCATTCAGTAAGATCACGATGACTTACTAGCAAATTGACGAAGTTGGAAACGTCGTCGGCGTAACCACCGTATACTATGACTTGATCGCAGGAAGGGGCGGCATTATACCATAGACATAATTGTGGGGGCTAGCAAGCATTACAACGTGGTTAACCATTGAAAGCACACTCTCTTTTTCTATACCGACCGATCGCGCTTGAATCCACGCGCACGTATACAAAAGCATCAACGAAATACATAAAAAATGGGGAGTTCGTGCCGGGTCCTATGCGTCCTTTGTTTCTTAAAGGCCCAGCGGGTTGTAGTTGCTTGCTGGAACTGGTTCTATGAATGGACTGGGGAATGTAGTCGTATATGATTGTGTGTATGCTGTTGGGTCCCACAGGTAGATGTCGAATTCTACAAGCCAAGCGCCCATTGTTGTATCCCATACAGCGTATGGATAAGCAGCTTTCACAGTGGTCTCATCTGCACCGTAAACGTATCCCCACCTGTAGGCGACACTATGCACAAATGCTCCTGTACTCGGAGTGCCGCTGAACCTAAGGTATCCTCGCCAATAGTCGGCTATTGGCAATCCGCTAGTCGGTGATGTGTAGTTCATCGTTCCTTCGCGCTGAATCCAAAGACCGCTCACCTTGTCATAGACGTAGACTGTGGAAGCACCAGTCGGTTGTACAGTCAAGGCGTACAAAAACGCGCGCGCGCGCCAAAAGTACCTCACCCCGGCCACTTTGATGGACTTTTCCGTGATTCCGTACGCTTCTCCATCTATTTTCTTTTGCGGAAGAGATGCACGCCTTCCATGACGACGAAGGACTCGATGCCGACTTCTCCAAGTTTGACGGCTTCTTCCAAGTCGTGGGCTCCGCGGATGATGAAGCTATCGTCAGGAAGATTGTTGAAGAGGCTTTGGTCAAGCTGGATGTAGAGCATGGTGTTGTCGATTTCCCGGTGGCCTAAGAACTGTTGTACGTGCACGACGTCTTTGGTGTAGTGGTATTCCATCGTGGCTCGCCAGTGCCTCAGCGTGTGGAAGTGGATCTCGAGCAGCATGGGATTCTGAAGTTTGAACGCTAATCGTCGCCTCGCCCTCGTGTACGTTGGTTTCAGACTGTTGAGAGTGCATTCTCTGAACACATGTGGGCTCGTCCTTGGAAGCGTGTTAAGCATGCCCAACAATTTGGCGGTTAGGTTGCTCCACATCCGAGGAAGACTGTTCTTTTCAGGATTATTGCAGGTGATTAGGCGCCTTTCGAGGTCGACGTCTTTCCATTCTAGCCGTACTGCTTCACCGCTCCGCATTGCCGTCTCCTTAAGCAGCTGTAGAAACGTTGCAACTGTGGGCAGGCAGCCTGCCATGAGCACGTCGATTTCCTGCTCCGTCGGGATGAAGGGAATCTTTCTGACGACGTTGCAATGAGGTTTCTCCCAGGACAGGCCGTTCAGCTTGAGGAAGAGCGTGTAGGCGGTTATGACGTTTCTGCGGCGGTTCTGGCTCCAGGCCTGTTCCTTGGCCAGCGCTTCTTTCACTGATTCGGGACTCATCAGATCCGCGTGTCGAGTTAGAAGGGCCCTAAGAGCTCCTGCGTTGCTTCTGATTGTGCCCGAGGCGTATCCCTGCTTCTGCATGTACTAGGTGTAGCTTACGAGTCTGCCTTTGACGTCAGCCAGTTCGTTTGGGACATTTCCCGCAGCAGGGTCTTTCACAGTTGCTGCGTCCAAGTTTTTCGCGCCTCTTGCCAAGGCTACGCATACTTGGCGACTACTAGAAAGGGCAGAGTTGCCTTTTAACGTCTTCGTCAAGGCTCCTCTGACACGTTGAGACGCATCCGAACGCCTGAACCTGACCAGGCAGTCACGGCAAAACCAACGCTGAACCACAGAACCATCATTGAGAAATGCGCGGCCGGCCTTGTTCAACCTGAGGCTTCCACATTCTGGGCAGCGAAGCTGGATGCAAGATACTTGCTCCGCTAGCGCGTGCTTTACACGTTGACGTATAATTCGCTGTGGCACTTCTGATCCAAGGCGTTCCAATGGGGACGATCATTTTGAGCGGTGTTGCTAGCAGTCCGCGTGGTAGCGACGAATTTCGTCTCCTCGGGTGACGATGAGAACTTTCTCCGGGAATCAAGAATCTTCGGCACTTGCTGCAGGACGGAGCTCTCTCTTTCCTTTCCATGTTGCCTAATAGCAGGTTTCTGAGCTCGGAATCCGTCATGGTGTGGACGCGTATCGGCCCTAAGCCCCCGGCGACTAGAGGGTTGTTATAGAAGTTTGTTCTATATGTCCTTTTCTGAACCTAAATATGCCACGTGGCATAATCGAGGAAGCTTTGCTGTGACTTGGAGATGTCGCTTGAAGGGAATTTTCTGCTTTCTCTCCGACTTCGATTGACATGGAAGACAGTGCAGTCTTACCGTAAGACGACTGTCCAATGGTCGTAAGGCGAGGATGACGATATATCCTCTGATGATAAGGGGTATCCTGCAGTTGAGATGTATAAGTTTATATGATAGTCTAGCCAATAGCTAGGTGTAGAGCGCGCGCTGTGAATTGGTGAGAATGATGGTAAGCAAAGTCCTGCACGAACCGCAGTTGGACACTATTCTAATGGTCGAGAAGGCTATTCTGGAATCTGAGGAATATCCTACGCGAATGCAGCTCTGGAGAAGTCTGCCTAAGAAAATGCAGTATCAAACCTTCAAACGCGTGCTAGACTATCTGGAAGCTTCTGGAAAAATAGCTTTCAACACGACAAAAATCATCTATACAGGTATCAACAACCCTAAGCTAGAGGCTTTGATGAAGTCGAGCGTGCAGATCCGCTAAGTTGTCTTATACCCGAAAACCCTGTCGTATTCTGCGTGCGTCATCAAGTCCAGAATGTGAGGACACTCATTCAGAATGGTGTAGCATGAACGGCATCCTTCAGGATGGCTGTAACGGTAAAGGTTGTTCACTTTGAACCGTTCGACGTAGACTTTTGGAATTTGACTCTTCCTTATCAGTTCTCCAGCGAACTTGTTTTCTTTGAGCGCGTCAGCCATATTCGCTATCCATTTGACAAACTTGTTATCAGGCTTGAGGCTCCCGAGGAAAGTATGAAGCTCGTTCGATAACAAAACCTTTGGTGAACGCTCACGTTTCATACTGCATAGATGACAAGGTTACCCTGCTTAAAACTTTAGTCAGGAATGAGAATCAATCTTCACTCTGCTTCCGCCTTGGTTTCTTCGGCTGCCTGTGTACTACAGCAGAGCATGAAATCCCCGATCACTTTAAGGTTGTTAGAGTAGAATGAAAATGATGGGTGAAACTTCAAGAAGACTTTGAACATCCTGAGCATTCAGAGAAAACCCTGTTTACTGCAAAAATCCGTCAATACTCTTCATCAGACTTTCCCGGTCTGGACGCTTGTCGCATGTTGAAAAATGGGGGTTGTCTGCGGGATATCCCCTTTGCGCGCAGGTACCTCACCCCAGCCGCAATTTTGGTGACTTGGGTGTCTATCTATGGAAGCCTTCTCAGTCATTTGCGTTTTCTCAGGAATATTGAGCCTTCCTTTTGGCACACGCACTCGAAGCTTCCTTCAAGCAATGATTTACTTCCTTAGGTTTATCGATTGCTTTGACTGGAGTTGTCACTGATGCATCCGAATAAGGTATGTTTAATGGTTGTGTCATAGTTAACGTTTCGAATACTCTCTTATTCTAGGAAGTCTTTGATGTGTTTGGGTTCTTCTTCTTTTGGTCCATCGTTGCTAGCGCGCGGTATCTAGGCTGAAGTAAGCCACTGTCCACATCATCCCAGCGCATGTTGAGCAAAAACGTTCAGGTTCGCCTTGTAGTAGATCGGTCTGGCGCATTGCATTCCCGTGAGTGCGCAGGGTTGAAAAGAGTTAAAAATCAAGTCGCTTACAATAATTACTTAATGAAAATGGAGTGGCACTCTTATGAAGGATATAGAGCGTCGTCTGCTTTCTGAGTTGATGAGGAACAGTCGGAGAAGCGACAGACAGTTGGCCAAATCGCTTGGCGTCTCTCAGCCTACGGTTACAAGGGCCATTCATAGGCTTGAAGAAGAAGGATACATCAAGGAATACACGGTCATACCTGATTTCAGCAAACTGGGATACGATATCATGGGTTTCACCTTTGTGAAAATGAAAGAGAACCTAAGCAGTAAAGAGCAAGAGGAATTTCGAAAGTTTGTTAGCAAATTCGAAAAAGAACATCCTCACGCCGAACTGATTGGCGTCAGTGGGAGCGGGTTGAACAAGGACTACGCGTTCGTCAGTTTCTTCAAGAATTATTCGACCTACTGGGAAATTCAGAAAATTTCAAGAGAAGTTCCATACTCAGACATAAACGCATCAGAGAGCTTTCTGGTAAACCTTAAAGACAAAAACCTAAGAAGACTGTTGACCATGTCAGCTATAGCCAATCATATACTAACTCCCGAAGAACAGAAGTCTTGAAACAGCCACAACGTACGTGATTGATGCAAACAACGCTGAGAATTATCCTCTTATGACTGCTTGAACAGCCACCTGCATTCAATTTCCAATATTACATACATGTTGGCGCTAGCTAGCAAGGTCAAGATTCCTGTCATCGCCAGAACGGCGACTGCTGCCCTTAGGCGTCACAGTCTGCTTCTTTAACGTTTTTACGCACACAGCAACATTACAATGCAACATTACAACTGATTTACAAAGCAACATTACGTCTGATGTAAAAACAATAGACCGAGGGGGTCATCGTTGAGGCTTTCCAGCAAGACAACGATGACAGACCACATCTGACGCAGTGACAAACACAAGGGAGTCAGCTCTCAAGATACTTCAAACACGCTCTCACTAGGCTAAACATTCATCTTCTTACTACACGACGCGCGCTGCGAGAACCTAAAGCGGTCTGTCCGTCCTCTTTTCCAAAAAGAGCTCGCCATTTACTACTTTGAGTCTCAGGTTGTCCTCTTTCCACTTGATGTACTCTGGATAGGAAACGTAAGTCCTTATTCCTTTCTGAGTTTGGACCTGTCTTCTGACGGCCATGGTGAAGCCTACTCCATTACGCTTAGCTATCTGAATTAGCGCCTTCTCAACAGAAGGATACGCGCTCTTCAGCGCAAGGTTTTCTTTGATGGAATTCAACAGCACTTTGTAAGTTCCCTTCTTCTCTTTGGCAATCGCATTTACCAACTCCAAATACTTACTCTGCCTCCTGTGTATCTTCGATTCCGGCAACCTACTAACTTTCTCATACAGCTTGGTTTTCTTTGAAGTCTTGGCCCCCGCTCTTCTTTTTCCTTTCACGAAATCTTTCATGACCAACGGTTTTTCAAAAACGTCTTCACCCATACAGACACATGCATAACAGCAATGTGTTTCACTATATAAAAGACATGCTTGAGACTGCCTAAAACAGCTAGCAGCCTGCTGAGGGACACGGCACAGCACAAGTTGCTTCTCCTAGAACCGATAATCAATAAGCATTTAACTGATCCCAACGCTTCAACGATTTGGAGTTCGACCGCATGAACGCACCGGCCAAGCCGCACGTGACGAAGAGAATTCTCATATTCGTCGGCATTGGACTGGCTGCACTTGTTCTCTACCTCTACTATTTAGGCACTGTCAATGTTGCAGCGGAGATTGAGAAGACAAACCTTCTGTTGTACGCATCAGCTTTTGTCGCCTTCTTGGCAAGCGTAACATTCTACTCGATAGCTTGGCAAGGCATGCTGCGAAACCTACACATAAAGATAAGGACTCGCCAAGCCTTGGTGTATGCATGGGCAGGGATGTTCTTTGACGCGATCGTTCCTGATCCGGGCTGGAGCGGGGACCTGTCTAAAGCATATATGCTGTCCAAGGCTTCCGGCCAAGAAGCAGGAGGAATCGTAGCATCTGTCGTTGGTCAGAAGATTATCATAATGGCCGTCACCATAGTTGATCTCCTCCTGGGCCTAGTCCTACTAGGATTGAACTACGCTCTTCCGAGCAACGTGCTGGTCTTCATTACAGCCGTTTTGCTCTTGACCGTTTCTGCGCTCTTGGTATTAGTGTACTTGAGCACTCACGAGAGCGCAACTGGAAAGTTATTGAACTGGCTTGTACGCGTCGCATGCTTCATACGGAGAGGCCATTGGGATCCTCAAGATTTCCGAGCTAAGGCGGAACGGACGTTAAACAGGTTTCACGAAGGAATACGAACTCTAACTGCCAACCCAAAGGCTCTAGTTCAACCGGTTGCATTTTCTCTACTCTCATGGGCTCTTGACATTTCGATAACCTTCTTGGCCTTCGCATCGTTGGGGTACCCTGTCGCCGTAGACAAGGTTCTGATAGTGTACGCTTTAACAGGAAGCCTGCAAGCCATGGGCGCGTCCTTCCTTGGCTTTACTGAAATAATCGTAAGCGGTTCCTACGCCATACTCGGCATCCCAGCCGCCATCAGCGTGTCAGCAACGCTGCTGATCCGAGTTGTGACCCTGTGGTTCAAACTAGTCGTATCTTACTTCGTTTTTCAATGGGCAGGCATTGGGCTTCTGCTAGGGAAAACTCAAGAGGCTGTCGAGCCAAAAAAGTTCAACGTCAATTGACCTCCACAAGATGTTTGGGTTCGAACCAACTCGAACTATAAAAGGCTCAGGTGATCACATCAGAGCTACAACATTAGATTGAAGTCTCAGAGACCAAACTCCTTTTCCCAGACGTCCGACTAACGATTGATTAAGTCAAGTAGCATAACCCCTTGTCGTGTCCCCGCCATAGAAATAGCACAAGGACACACGCTTGCAGTGTTTGCCCCCCGAAGAAGCTTGGAAGGTGCAGAATTAACAAGAAACAGGCAAAGACTGGCCAAAGACACGACCAAAAATGAAATCAACTGCTAAAAGATGCCGTACCGTATGCACGTGTGAGACGCGAAGTGGACAGTGTTTTGATAATGTCGTCCTTCTGACGTGGCAGCTTCCATCGGCCGGTCACTGCATGTTTCTATTTAGGCGATGCCTCCGATGAGCAGTGAGACAATTGCGGCAATCGTGACAATCCCGCGGTCTCTATCAGCGTGATCTTCCAATGCACTTTAGATCTCTTGGAACGATAACGAACCAAGAATAGACCTGACACCGTCGCAACCATAGCAAGCGAAAGGATAATGTTCAGGGGACTTGGCAGGAAAAAGTAAACCGTTATCGGCACTATGCCCGCCGTGAAAGACGTTGCTTCACACGTCAAAGCTGCCAGAAGGTTTGAACGGTTAATGTCTCTGTGCAACACTCTGAAGAGGTGCGTGACGAACATCAACGATTTCTCCCTCTGAAGCTTGTCAGGGATGTCGCTCAAACTGTAATTCATCAGGGTCTGCAACGTTATCATGTCAGCCAGATCCTCAGTTATTCCTCCGGGGAGGAAACTCGAAAAATTGGTTATAGCCACAGAAGACAGCGTCAGAAACGCTGCGAAAGCAGCTGTCTTCACAGTCAAACCAGCTACGAAGGCCGAGAGGATTACCACCAGCCCCGTGATCGAACCATCCACCAACCCGGCCACGACCTCAATAATGGGCTCCTTTCGCAGAAGCAAGCTTTGCCATTCCTTTCCAAGGCGGGCACCGTTTTCGGTAAGGTGCACCATGCCATCAGATCCAATATCAATCCCTCAGAAACCATAGCGTCAAGAGTTTTGTCAAAATCATCAATCTCGACGCAGGCATAATCTGCGCAGACTTTGTCGATCCTTACCTTCAGCTGTGATCTTTCCATGCCCGCGCCTCTTTTCAAGGTTATGAGCACGATAACCCTGATGATATCAGGCAATTCCTGAATCTCAAACGACAAATGTGCCTGCTCCAACGACGAAGTGAAACAGAGGCGAACTAATAACCCTTTTTCCAGGCGTTACTCCTGTTGCAGCAAGATGCGCGTTCGAAACCTTTCGAAACTTATAAACCCATAAACCTCGTCGACGAGATCAACTCTTCAGGACGTGACATACGTGACATGAACGCTTCTTCAATCATGTTCCAGCCAGATTCGTCCAACAATGGCCTTTGACACGCCAAGATAACTACTCACAAAAAGCATCGCATAAGAACTATGATTGCCCGGCGAGACGAAACACAGTCGAATGCCCGAGAATAGGCACGAACGGCTCAATATCATTGCGCTTTCTTTGTCTGGAATGCGCTAAAAGCAGTAAGAAACGAAGCTTATTCCGCGATTCTTCCTTCGATCAAAAAGCGGAAGAGACCTACACCGAAAACGGTTGCTTTGCAAAACAACGCAGGAAAAAACACCTCTAGTCAACCCTGCTCCAAGACCGAGACGGTTTGCCAGTGGCAAAATGGTTAACTCAACCAAAGCGGACACTCTATCCAGCTTCTTGGCTATTCTGAGCTACTTTTTCGCCAACGTTTTCCGCTTACGCCCTTTTCCGCCGCTTTTGAGTTTCTCTCGGATTTGATGAATATTATTCAGCATTTCTTGGGCACTACCAGCGTCCAAGTGAAGACCCGAAACCTGCGTCTTGATGTTTTCGATTCTTGAGGCAACAGACACTTCAGGCTCAACTGCCGATTCATCTATAGCAGCCGGCGTTTCTGTTACTGTTGACTTTTCTATCTTACCTCTTTGACCTCGCTGTTTCCCTGGACGAACCATCAGAGCGTCTTGAATGTCACGGCGCAACTGCGGGTCAGCAACGCCTTTCAAAGCCTGCAACAGCATCGACTCCACGGGAGCCTCACTGTCATCGGTCACATGGATCAATGCTATCCCATTCCTGTACCAGTTGAGCAGCACGCGGGCATAAGCCTCAAAACCTTCAGGTCCCGCCTTTCCAGACTCCCGCATCATGTTCATAACGGCCAAGGCTGAACCCTTCGTCACCACAAGCCTAAGAAACTCTTCCATCGGCTCAGCCAGCCGCAGCTTTTCACGACTGCAAGCGTCTCGGTATGCATCCCAAACTTGAGCGTCGATCGAAACGCCCGTCTGTTTCTTCAAGGTTCACCATCACACACATCATGATTACAGATTACAATTACAGATTACATCTGATACAAAATAATAAAGGTAGGGGGTCATCTTTGAAGGCCCGCCCACAAGCAACGATGCTCCTAGGTTTTAAGTCTAAGACACGAATAGAGCACTCAACGAGGGCTCAGACTCTAACCAGTCTTTCTTCTGAAGGGCGCATGCTAAGATTACATCAAATAACCTGCTATCGAGTTTCACCCACCTTCCTCTGCAGGCTAATCTACTGCTCACCCATGACCTGGATAATCACTGTCCTTTTCCTCGGGTAAACATCCGTTTCAACGAACATCAACGACTGCCAAGTCCCAAACTCCACTCTACCGTCAACCACAGGCAGGGTCCTGTCAGGAGGTAACAACATCGATCTCAGATGCGCGTGAGCGTTGGAAGGGTGAGCATAATCCCTGTCCTTCGGAACGCTCGCCTCAAGAAATCTCTTGATATCCTGCAGCAGGCCCTGCTCGTTCTCAGTAAGAATAATCACGCCAGTAGCGTGCGGAGCAAATACATGCACTATCCCGTTCTTAACGCCGGATTTGGCGACAGCCGTTCGAACTCTATCTGTGAAATCTACGAATTCTATCTCACCTTTCGTAGCAAAACCAATTTCTATGTTGAAAACCTTGAAGTCCGTCATGGCAATCTCATTCCGACAACTTGGTCATTATCACTTCATCTATGTAGCGGCCTTCCTTGAAATACTTCTTGGACATCAAGCCAGTTTCGAAGAACCCGACCTTCTCGTAAACATGTATCGCGCGCCTGTTACTCGCGAACGCTGAAAGCGTCAAAATCCTAAGGCCCATCTCCCGTTCCTGCTGGAGCACAACATACATCATGGCTATCCCGATACCCAGACCCCTAAACTCTTTTCCACTGCCTATCCCGACGACGCCAACATGTCTCTCATACCCCTTCCGACGGTCAATATCGGACGATGCAACAACCCTACCGTCAACCTCAGCGATCAAGAAAAACGTCTCTTCTTTCTCAATCCGAACAAGAACATCCGCTAGCCAATCAGCCTCCTCGTCTCCTGTGACCCTTTCATCCCTAAATCTCAGCACCCTCGTCGACGAGCGAGATGATAAACCCCAAGAGACCATCCAAGCCTTCCCACTTAGGAGTTCTCAGCACAACCTTGCGCCCATCGTTGACACAGAACTCTCACAGAACTCGCCCAGTCTTCATAATCCAGACCTAGACCAAAACCACTTTAATACTTTTCAGTCCCAGAAGATTTCGAAAGAGGTGGAAGCAGTGATTCCTGTTGATGCTTCCGTATACTGCACTTTCATTCGCTCCACTGTCATGCTCTGGTGAAGTAACAAGATGTATGGTAATACGGTCACAACCACCATCACTGAACTGTATAATTGCTACATCATAAAGTCGAAAACCTCCGCTCTACAGCCTACTGTAGACAACGCAATTAGGTGTGCTCATCGAAGATAGGCGAGGAAAAAGCTTATCCAGTCTCATGGTGACGCCCATGAAATACTGGTGAGAGCTCAAAGCCAACGCTACAAACGTATACAGAAGCATCAACGAGTGCTCCCCCGCACAAGCTTGGCATACTTAAAACACTTTGATCATGTCTCTCCATTCCCTCTCGATTCTGGCTTGCACCTATCAGTTTCAAGTCTTGTCCATTCAGAACTGAACACTATCAAGCAGGGGCACCAGGCAAGCACCTTGGCAAACAGGAGCGTGCCCTTCTTGGCGAATAAAGCTTTGTCGCGCTTGGGGACATAACAATAGACTCGAAGTGACTCCGAAGTGTTGGGCGAAGCTTTCACATGGAGATTCTCGCCGGTTTTTCTATAGGGCCACGGCCAACTCCATGCCCAAGACTAAAAAGCCCACAAGAAATGGCTGAAATCCGTTCCTTTTTCAAATCAAAGCGCAATTCAGGCTTCAGGATTCTGTGTTCCGGGAAGAAAATCTGTCCGATTTCTGACATAGAGGTGTTCGAAAAGCAACAGCCCAGAAACACGTCACTCACCATTGAAGGGGAGCAAAGCAAGGGCCAAAGAGAAAAAGAGCTAAATCGAAAACTCGTTCAAGACTCCGGCCAGAAGACTCTGTCTGCGTTGATGTTATCAGGTTCTTTCATATTGCAGATTTTGAAATAACCGCTTTAATTCCCCATCACGACATTTTCTGATAGAGAAAGGTTCCAGGGAGTGTCATGCTTGCATCTCGACGGTTTCGGAAACGATGTCGAAACGCTCGAAAGAAGCGTTAATGGTAGAAATGTCAAGGTACAATGGGACTGGGGTACCTTCAAGAGCACGGAAAACTTCCCAGTCGATGATAACCTCATAAATTGGGCAATAGGACAAGAACAAGCTCTCAAAGAATGTTTCCTATGCTTGGACGAATGGGTGCACAAGCTGAAATGGCTGGAGGAGAACAAATGGTACGAAAACTGGAGCACAGCAGACAAGTCCAAACCCAATGTAACAACAGTCATCAGTCCAGGACCGTACCTTCTCCTATTAGGAGACCCTGGAACAGGTAAATCGTTAATAGGCAAAGCCCTGGCAGAGAAATTGACTCAGGTCTACAAAGAGAACGGGATTAAACTCTTTGACGCCATATCTTGGAAAAACCCGTTATTGCCGAGTCAACCGAAAATTTCCATTCACAAGGCTGGAGAAGCAAAGAAAATCCTGCAGAGAGAGCAGCTAAGAGATCTTAAAAAGAAATTTCTTACTAAAGTGGGCTTCAAAGGGCTTCAAGTGTTTATGATATTGATGGGCGTTTTCCTCATATGCCTAGGATTCTACTTCATGTTTCAAGCCTGGCAAGCTTGGCAGGGAGCCAGCGAAGCCCTTCGCAGCAACTACGACAGCTTCTCAGACTTTCTGCTACAAAAATTCGTCGGTCTCGTGCCTCTAACATTCATACCAGGCGGTAGCCTCATCTTCTTCGGAGTTTTCCTGTGGTGGTTCTCGAAACTAGGAGGCATGGGAAACATGAAGGGCATCGGCGGAGCTCAACAGACAGACGTCCCGAAACTCATAATTGACAACAGCTCAGGCCACGCTCCGTTCATAGATGCAACGGGTCACAAGAGCGCACAACTCTTCGGCTCAATTGCTTGGGATCCCTACCAAACCGGAGGCTTAGGAACGCCTGAACATCAGAGAGTTAGCGCAGGAGACGTACACGTTGCTTCCCTCGGCATCCTGTACATCGACGAAATAAAGAACCTAGACCCCGAAGAAGCGGTAACACTCTTAACAGTTCTTGAAGACGGAAAGCTCCCGATAACGCTACGAGGTAAGTTCGGCGGTAGCGACACAGCAGCCATGGCCGTGTCAACTGAACCCGTTCCGGCCATAACCTTTCTGGTCGGGGCGGGAAACTTCGACAGCATAGGGCAGCTTCATCCCGCCTTGATGGACAGAATCTATGGATATGGCAAAGTCGTAAGAATGAATAACGACATGCCCAACACCGTCGAAAACAGGCGCAGATACGTCCAATTCATAGCACAGGAAGTGAAGCGATTCAACCTCGTCCCGTTCAGCCGAGACGCGTGCATGGAGATAATAGAAGAAGGCAGACGGAAAAGTGACAAGAAGGATGCCTTAACAACCCGCTTCAGAACGCTCATCTCCATAATAAAGACAGCCTCCACTCTGGCAATCAACGAAGGCTGCGAAAACGTGGAAAGAAGACACATCCTAGAAGCGGTTGGACAACACTGCAAAACGATTCAGAGGCAAATGCTGGAACATGACATGAACGAAAGAGGCAAACTCTTAGAAATAAAACCGAAAGGAGCCAAACTCGGCCAGATTCACGGTTTGGCAGTGGTTAAAGACCCTTATAGCGGCGAAATGACTGGTAGCGTTCTGAACGTTAAGGCCCAAATGGTCAAAAGAAGTGAGCTTCCGAGAAACTACTCTTTCAAAGGATACTACAAAGTGACAGGAGTCGCAAAAGGCCAGAGCTTCATCTCAGACAGCATATCCAAGGTCAGAAGCGTAATCCTGCAAAAATACGGCGCCGACATAGCCCAGGACTACCTGACACACATCGACTTCGCCCAATCCTACGGCGTGGACGGACCCTCAGCAGGCGTGACAATGGCTATACTGCTATGCTCTCTCATCGAAGGAAAACCTGTTAGACAAGACGTTGCAGTCACAGGAGAGATAAACCTAGGCGTAGGAAACACCATCCAAGTTACCGCCGTAGGAGGGGTGTACGAAAAGATAAAGTCTGCAGAAGCTTGGGGATTCAAAAAGGTAGTCATCCCGCAGAAAAACTTCGAGAACTCCATCGACGTGAACGACTACACCATAGAAGTCGTTCCCGCAGCAACTCTTGACGATTACCTGAGAGAATGCCTAATCGAGAAACCAATGCTCAGAGTCCCTGTTCAAACTTATAAGCACAAGAACCATAGAGATTCACCATAACTGAGGAAGCGCAGAGAATAGTCGCGCTCCCTCCAGACGGGGAGAGAAGCTGCAATGAAGCAGGTTGACAAGGACGCCATTCGTAGATGGAGAAAAAGAGGCTTCTACACCGAAAACGCCCTCGTGAAACTCCTGCAAAAAAACGGGTACAACGCCGTGCGTGTCCCAGTCAGCAACCCCAGTCTCAACCCTCTGCCTGACATAATGGCAAGAAGAGCATCGGAAATGTACGCCTTCGAAGTCAAGAACGCAAAGTATTACGCTTACTTTCCCAAGCAACAAATAGAAAAACTTTTCAGATTCTTGAATGAACTAGTTCCCGTGGGCAATGAGCACAAACATGCAGTGCTCGGAGCACACTTGGGGAAAAGATGGATATTCAAGGAAATCAACTGGAAAGACTACGAGAAAAACAGGCTGCCTGAGAAGGCAAGAATCCTCAAACGTGACAGGGGGAATTTCGAAGTAGCTGGACGAAACAGAGCAGCCAGAACACATCGTGGGGTTATTAACAACGGTTCGCCCGAGGAAAGGAGGCAAGAGCATGCTGATGACATCCGCTCTTCAGGGCCAGACGAAGGCATTTGCGAGCCAGACTGACGCGAGTCTTGAAGCATATCCAACCTGCAGCCCATGGTTTCTATCGCAACCTTCATCTTGGTGCCGTCACTTCTTCATCTTGCAGAGAAGAGTTGGCCGTGAATGAACGAAATCGAGATAGTCGTGTCAGCGTCTTCACTGGGCAAGACATATAAATCAACCAGCTCCGAGGTTGAAGTTCTTAGGGACATAGAGCTTGAGGTAAAAAAAGGCCAGTTTGTTGTCATCAGCGGCCCCTCAGGCTCAGGCAAGACGACGCTCCTAAACATCATAGGAGGCCTCGACAAGCCTACAAAGGGAAAGATCATTGTTTTCAACGAAGATTTAGGGGTCAAGGACGAGGATTTCCTAGCGGCTTTTCGATGCGGCAACATCGGGTTTGTCTTTCAATCATACAACCTCGTTTCAACATTGACGGTTGCCGAAAACGTTGCGTTTCCAATGGAATGGGCTCGGAGAAAGGAGGACCAGGTGAGAGAACGCGTGGGGGAGCTGCTGAGTCTCGTATCTATGCAGCATAGGGCGGAACACTTTCCGTTTCAGCTCAGCGGTGGTGAACAGCAACGCGTCGCATTTGCCCGCGCATTGGCGAATGACCCGCCCTTGCTTCTCGTGGACGAGCCGACCGGAAACTTGGACGTGAAAACCAGTGCAAGAATCATCGAAATGCTTGCAACAATGAAAGAAGATGTCAAAACGATAATCGTCGCGACGCATGACGAGCGCGTATCAGAGCTGGCACACCAAAAACTGAATCTAGAAGAGGGCAAGCTGATGAGCCTAAATGAGTGAAACCTCATTTCCGATGAACGACTTGCTCCGCAGAAAGATGCAGACAAGTCTAGTTGTCGTCAGCCTGGCCCTGATCGTTGCTTCAACGCTTTTTCTTCTGCTGTTCGCTCAGAGAATAGGGTTCGGCATTTCGTCAATAACAGAAGGCAAACTCACGACAGGCTTTTCCCGCATATTTTCCCCCTTCATAACACTACTCACGATCCTGATGTTCATTGCTGGAGTCGTTATGATTTCTTTCACCGCTTTCATAATGACATCACAGAGGACAAAAGACATTGGACTCATGAAAGCGGCAGGGTGTCCTAACGACATACTTTTCGGCTATTTCCTCACCGAACTACTCGTCGTGTCATTTGCCGGCTGCCTCCTAGGCGCGATTCTTGGAATACTGCTGGATACTTCCTCGGCAAGCCTCCTCAGTGGTCTCAACCCACATTTTTCGCAGCAACCAGCTAATCCATGGACACCTTTCGCCGTCTTCATTGCATTCTTTGCAATTTCGCTTATCCTCGGAATCGCCCCAGTTTTTTCAGCAATAAGAGCTGAGCCCATAAGAGCGCTTTCACCATCAAGCTACCTCGGACTCGGAAAAGAACCGGGCTTCAAAATCCTGTCGAGTGGTGTCCCGACAAGGATGGCTGTCAGAAACCTTGTCCGCCGCAAGTCAGCAACAATCAGAATTGTCCTTTGTCTAAGCTTGGTCTTCCTATTAGTCACCGTCGCCGTCGGAGGAGGATTAATCGCAGAAAACACCACTGGGAGCTGGGTTCAGAACGCCCTCGGCACGAACGTCTTGCTGATAGCACACCAAGACATGATCAACCAGTACAGACTGCTTCTCTCAGAGTTCTATGAGGGACACAACGGCACCCAATTCAATTACGAGGATGCGAGATACCAAATTCCTGCCGCTCTACTCAGTCAAATAAGCTCCTTGAATGGGATAAGAAGCTTGGATGCACGCTTAATATTAGAAGCACAGGTCAAAGAAATCCCTGGGATCGTGCTAGGAAGCAGCACATCAGAAACGACCAAAGTGGGAGACAATCGCCAAGGAGAATCTCTCATTGTGGGCGTCGACCCTGCTGAAGTCGTTAGCAATTGGTCATTGAACGGTAGGTTTCTGGAGGAAAACCAAACTGCAGAGGCTGTAGTCGGCGATACTCTTGCCCAAGAACTCTTTTCTGCGCCCTTGTATCAGGGAATCAGAATCGGAAGTCAGGAACTCAGTGTGGTGGGCGTCTGCTTGGACCCCATCAATAATGGAAATGTCACGTACGTCACTATCGGAAAGCTGATAAACATCACAGGATTGTCGGGGCCTAACATGCTGATGGTCCAACCCGACTCGTCCGTGAACAAGGCAGATGTCATGAAAAAGATAAGCTCAGTTGTTGCAGGTGTCGCAAATGATTTCCAAGTATTCGACCTTGAAGACTCACTGAACCAGAGTCTTGATTTTCTCAGTTTCCTCTGGTCAACGATTATGTTTCTGCCGGTCTTCTCGTTAGTGACGTCATCTTTGAACCTGCTGGGATATGTCGTGCTTACTATCAACGAACAGCGTCAAGAGTTTGGCATTCTGAGAGCCCTCGGTGCCAGACCCAAGACCGTATTGGGGATCATTTCTATGCAAAGTCTCATAGTCGTCTTGGCTAGCTACGGGGTTGGAATTGCCTTCGGAACAATTCTGACACTGTTAATCCTGGTACAAGAGCCACTTGTGACAACGTATACTGTCATTGAAATAGCAGGCTGGCTTCTTGTGGCCTTAATCGCAACTTTTGCGGTGAGCATCTATCCGGCAATGATATTTACAAGGAAACCGTTGTTGGAGACTATAACGAATCCATGAGATGCGGCTGTGCCTTTCTAAGGTGTCTTACCGAATCTAAACATAATGGAAGCTGAGCTAGAAAGTCTTGGAATTGAAGCATCGGAACAACAGGCGTTCCACCATGAAACTTGAGACTAGCGGGCATCAGTGACAGAACGACAGGTACAAATATCGCCTCGTTCCATGAAGAACACTCAACTCTGACAGCGGGATTTGACAAAGACTCAGCGAACGCCAATGTTCGCTTTACTTGCTGGTCGGCAGCTTCTTTAAACCTTGAAGGATGTAGGCCGCGATGCCAATGCTTGCAGTCTACGCAGACAACCAGTGGCTTACGGCAACCGACAACATCCAGCTCCCACCTACGTCCGCCCTGCCTGAAATGCAAATTGGTCTCAACTTCATAGCCGTACATTTCTAGTGTGATGGAGCCCACGCTCTCGAATTCTTTCCACTTCAAGACACTGCTTACACGTTCATTGTCGGCTCCGAGCTCAAAGGCGCGTACGGCGAGCCTAACTCGTTGCAAAGAGCTGATTTCAACAGACCCATCGCACAAATAAATCAATCCACCGCGTTGCAAAGTTTGAAGCAATCTCCTACCGATGTCAGAAGGAACCTTTGCCTCCTGATTAACAAGTTTTTGTAAAACAGGTTTGTCCGTCGAAAGCTTGAGAAGCGATATTATCATTTCCCTCAAAAACTGCAAAAGCCTGCACTCCCTTGTTTACATGAAAACATAAAAAAGTCGCTTTCAAGCCCTTCCTCTATATGATAGAGATCGTCCGACGGCGAAACAACAACCTTTTGAAGGTCGAGCAAGTCAGATTCTACGTTTCGAGACACGGCAAACAGTAATATATTCAAGAAAATTAAGTTTTCCTCAGTGGAACGACAGTTACAAGGAAAATCGTTTGTCGAAAGCAGAGCTTTTTGTTTACAACTGAAGGGCACAAAGCGTTGTTTCCGCACGGAACGGCCTTGAAGGAAACCGTAATAAAGCCGTGTGAAAGATGAAACCGTGGCGAGTGAAGAATGCCTGATTATGCTTCAAAAACGCCTAATTCCAAAATCTTATACAAAAGGGCGAAGGAGGTCCTTCCCGGAGGAGTCTCTTACAGCGTACGCTATTTTGAGCCATACCCGTTCTACACTGCTAGCGCCAACGGAAGCAAACTGTATGATGTCGATGGCAACGAGTACGTGGACTTCTGGCTGGGACACACTGCCCTCATTCTCGGTCACAGACATCAAGCTGTAGTTAGAGCCGTAAGCACTCAACTTCAAAAAGGCACACATTACGGCACCTGTCATGAATTGGAGATTGAGCTAGCAGAGCAGGTTGCAGAGATGGTTCCCAACGCAAAAATGATACGCTTCACAAATTCCGGGACAGAAGCCAACATGTATGCGACACGTCTGGCACGAGCATACACAAGGAAGACCAAAATTGCAAAGTTTGAGGGCGGATGGCACGGAGGTTATGATGCACTCCAAGTTGGAGTGAAATACCCCTTCGACCTCCCGGAATCTGCAGGATTGACTGCCGGAGCAACCCAAGATACAATAGTTCTTCCCTACAATAATCTGGAGGGAGTACGGAAAAAGCTGAAACAGGAAGATGTAGCCTGCATCATAATAGAGCCTGTTTTAGGTGCAGGTGGAGGTGTCCCCGCGGAAAAAGGGTTCTTGCATGGCCTCCGAGAGTATTGTGATGAGCAAGGCACATTGCTCATCTTCGATGAAGTGATTACAGGTTTCAGACTTGCTCCGGGAGGAGCTCAGCAGCATTACGGCGTGAAAGCTGACATAACCGTGCTTGGAAAGATCCTAGGAGGAGGCTTCCCCGTTGGTGCATTTTGCGGACCTGAAGAGATTATGGAGCGATTGGACACCGTTGTTCACAAGCGTCCGGAATATTCTTTTCATGGTGGGACCTTTGCCGCTAACCCCGTAACCATGGCAGCTGGCTCTGCAACCTTGGGTCTTCTGAAAGACGGTATGTTGATTGAAGACTTGAACAGGACTGGAGAGAGCGTTAGAAAAGAGCTGAAGGATATTTTCGAGAGTTACAAGGTTGACGCGCAAGTCACGGGCACTGGCTCGATTTTCAACACTCATTTTACGAGAGAAACCGTGAATGATGCAGTTGCTGTCTTCAGAGCGAATAGAAAGAAGCTCGTTCACTACGATTTGGCTTTGATAGCTAAGGGGCTCTTCCTCCTGCCTACACACAACGGCGTTCTGAGCATTAAACACTCCAGAACCGACCTAGAGAAGCTGTTTGCAGAAACAGAGGAATACGCGAAGCACGCGCGCAAAGAACGCTGATTCATCTGTGAATTGCAAAAGGTCGTGAGCTTGAACGTCTGAGAATCTGCTCAGCAGCCTTCAAGTCTAAGGGGGTATTAATGTTGAAGAAAGTCTTGAGCTCTGGATCAAGCTGTTTCAACACCAGAGTAGAAACGTAACGTACGCACTGCAACTTGTCCAACATAGATTGTACCTTAAGTTTTCCGGCGCACAATGCGATTTCGGAAGCTTGCTGGGCTGGTCCTTTACGGTAGACTGCCTGCAGGGGCTCCACGTAGCCGTTGGGCCATCGTGGAACGCACGCATTTCTGCCACTGCACAGTTCGAGCAGCAGTGTAAGAATGTCTCTCACGACGAAAGGAGTGTCACATGCAAGAACAAGAGAATATTCAGCATGTGTCTCTCTGAAACCTGTGAACGCTCCGGCAAGTGGGCTGCGCACGTTGGCCTTGTCAACTGCGATACTAGAGGAAGAACCAGTCGCCTTGATATACTTGTCAACTTGTTCTTTGCAGCTGACCACTACTATCTTCTCATCTACAATATCGTCGACTGCTTCGATAACGTGTCTTACGAGTGGTTTTCCCGCCAACTGTAGGAGTCCTTTGTCTTGACCGAACCTGTTAGAATGGCCACCCGCAAGAATTATCGCCGATCTACTCAAGGATGTGTTGTCTCCATGATTGCGTGAAGTCGTAAGTATCTTTCCATTGTATAAGTTTTTCCTCGAAATATTACAGAGTCGGAATAGACTATTTAGCCAATGTTTTGCTATCTATGAATGGAGGCCTGAACTCAGATGAATGCAGAGGTTACTGAACTGAACAAGATAATATGCAATGGCTGTGACCAGAAGGACTACGAGAAATGCAGAACGTGTAGAATCTATCTGCTCGTCAATAGAATTGCTGCGAATTAGCCTTACTGGCCCATTTTGTCTAACTTTGCAGCCATTTCGTTCATGATTCTTGTAAAAGGATGGTCTGGCTTCTCTTGGGAAAATATGATTCCACCTCTTGCCTTGAGAATGTCGCAGAAGCATGGCACTATTCCTAGTAGTGGAACTTGGTAGACATCGTTTACTTTGGACTGTATTTCATCTTTTCCTGTTTTCGAGGAAACATCCAGTATCTTGTTCAAGACGACCTCGGTCTTTTTCTCAAATAGGTCATATAGTTCGCGCAACATGCGTCTCGTCCCGTCAACGTCTGATCGGTCAAACGTCGTGGCAACGAGCACTAGGTCAGCGCTTACGATGGCGTTTATAGACGAGTACTGCAGTCCTGGGCTGGTGTCCAGCATTAGGTAGTCAAGCCGCTTGTCGTTCAATAATGAGGTTCTCAGCGCTAGGAGTCGTCCCAACGCGCGCATTTCCCATTTCCTGTCCTTGGCTGACATGTCCCTAATTGCCTCTGTTGCGGGGTTGGCGAGTCCGACAAAGAGTTTGCCCCCGTCGTGCACTCTTTCGCTGAGGTCTAGCAGCACCTTGTCAATTTCGCATACGTTGTTCAAATAGTCGTTGAGCCAACACTCCGATTTCTCGATCTTTAGTAGCGTGGCGAGGCTTGGTGCTCGGAAGTCAAGGTCGAATAGACAAACCTTCTTGCCCTGTTCAGCTAGTGCCGCCGCGAGATTGATGGAAATAAGAGTCTTTCCTGTTCCGCCTTTGTAGGAGTGCACTGCTACTATTTTGCCCATCATACTCACCTTTGGTTCTCCCGGTCAACGAAAAAGTAGGCTTTCCTTCCGTTTCTCTCTTTCTTCAAGTGTCGCATTATGACAAGCTGGTTCAGGTACGCACTTTCGACGGCTCTAGCTCTTTTTGTCTGTTCCGAGATCTCTTCAGCTGTAGCGCGGCCCATTCTGCACAATGTCATAGCTGTCTTTCTCAAGTGATCAGGCATGGATAGCAGTGTCATCACGTCTAAGGGGGCGTCGGAAAGCGGCTCCTGCACGTCTTTTCTGTCGTGCTTCTGCAATTCAATTATAACTTCTATCTTTTCGTTAAGTCTCTCCAAACTCTCTCGGATTTTTTCCAGAACCTGTAAAGGCTTCCTTCCTGCAACATCCTGATTCGACACTGCATTTTCCTCGTGTTGTCTTGCGCTTCTACAGTATGGTAGATGAGAGGCCATTTATTAAATCTTACGACACACGCATAATTATTCACAAGACAAACGGTCAAATCAAATACAGACTCATTGAAATGGCATAATCACTGCTTTCTTATAGTGTTCTGAAACTGGCGCTATCACAATTCAATTTTGGAGTCGAGAAAAAAGGGTTTATTTCGATGAGACGGGCTAACGCTAGCTTAACGATACTTGCAAAAGGCAAACTCCAAGTTATGTTTTCTTGCAGGAAATGAAGCTTGAGAAGTACGGCTTTGCAAAAATGGAGGGTTGACTAGTATGGCACTGGGACTCGGTTTCTTAGCTCTTCGACTATTGGAAGGACTTGTTTGAGTTCTCTGAAGTATTTGAGCACGGTTATGCCTCTTTGAGTCACGGCGTAGACTACTCGTCTCTTGCCTACAGTTCTTTCTTCGACGAGGTTTTGCTTTATGAGAAAGTCTAAGTATTCCTTAAGGACGCTGCAATTAACGTTAGCCTTGTACATGATATGGGTAAGCTTCAAGGGCCCCCGGTGTGCTAACACCTTGAGTATGTCTATGTACATCTCAAGTTTGGAACGTCTCATCATCCAAACCTCTTTTTGCCATATTACTGCCTTTTTTATATAAAGGTTTTACGGATTCAAACTACGTCTTTTTCCTAATTACTTTGTATTAGTAGCTCCTTTTTGTCTGTGTTCGAATTAACACGTTTATTCTATTTTCGAAAGCTGTGACAAGGTCGTCTACCAATATTGCTTGCAATTCTGCGGAAAGTCTCTTCGTGTCCTGCGTGAAAACCTTGGACATCCTGGTACTCATGTTCCTTCGTTGCTTAAGTGTCAATGACTGCGTCAAGGACTATCCTCCGAAGATTACGTCGATAAATAGATTGTACCTATTTAACTCTCTTATGAATTCTAACGAAATATTTGAAATATAGATTATGAATATAGATTCTGGATGCATATTTGACGGTGACACTATGGAAAACAGCTCCAGAGTCGAAGATTGGCTTTCTGCAAGATGCGAGTCTCAGAAAACGGCACCCAACTACAGGAAAAGTCTTGAGACATTCAATGCCTTCTGCAAGAAGCAAGGCAAGAATCTGTGATATCGTTGACGAATGGAGAACGGCTAGACGGCAAGGGGAAAATGATAGAGACATCTTCCTGGAAGAATGGAACGATATTCTCAGATCCTATCACACATCGATCAAAAACAAAGTTGCTCCTCTTACTGTGAAAAGTCATCTGACAGTCGTCAAGTCCTTCTTTAGCTTTCGGGACATACCCTTGAAAGTCGAGTTGCCAAGAAGAGCTTGCGTAATCTATCATAATCGCGACTTGAATAGGGATGACATTAGACAAATCATAACTCATGCTAGTGCAAGAGATAGAGTAATCTGGCTCATAATGGCAGAGTCGGGAATAAGAGCCGAAAATGCTGCTAATCTAGAGTACTGGCAAACTACGGACGATTTTGAAGCCAACAAGTGCCCCATGAGAATCTTACTGCCGAGTAGCACCCTGAAAGACCATGTTGGAGACAGATGGACGTTCATAGGCGAGGATGGATTGAGAAAGCTTCAAGAATACTTGAAGCCGAGGATGCCCCTAACAAATGAAGATTATGTCTTCGTCTACGAAAGAATAGGCAGAGTCACAGGAGATCAGTTCAGCTCTGCATCCTTGTCTGTCAAGTTTAACAGAGTAGTCCAAAAGCTAGGCTTGGACAAACCAAGAGAAGGCAAGCCCAAAGGAGTAAGATTGCATGGGCTAAGAAAGTACTTCAGAAACAACATGAAAGCCGATGGTGCTTTGCGTGAGTTTTGGATGGGCCATTCTCTTGGAGTTGACGCCCACTACATCACAAGGGACCCTGAAGTGCACAGGCAGGAATACGCCAAGGGTTACAAATTCCTGAGGATATTTGAACCAAGTCTAGAAACCTTGGGAGATATCGCAGACCAGCTCAGAAAGAAAGATGATGAAATCAAAGCCCTTAAAGAAACTATGGCGAAGCTGCAGCCCTTAATAGATTTGGTGAACAGCTACCCGACCCTAGAGCAAATGAAAGCGGAGCTGGGATTGACCAAAGAATACGACAAAAGCGATAAATTACATTCAGCAAAAACAATGCCCGAAGAACTCGCGGAGATTCAAATGGATGAGGCTAAGAGAGAGGCACTCGCGCGCGCACCAAACGTCATTAATAGGGAATGGCGTGTGTTCACGCACACTCGCTTCTTTTTCTCTTGGTAGCTAGTTACCGCGACTACATAAGAAAAAGAAGCTCGGCTCGCTACGCTCGCAACCCCGTTTGGCAACGGGGACCCCCCAGAACTACGAAACGTGAATGCCCTCTGTAATGGGTTGCCCTCCCGAATTTTCAAAATTGGCACCTGGGAACTAAATTGTTATTCTTTCATATAAACCCCTCAGTACTACTACTAGTATAATAGTAGTATCTATAAGTATACGTTTTTCATGTTCTCGTAGAGTTTTAGACTCGTGAGGCTATCCGCCTCACTCGGCCGAACGTTCCGCCCAATGCCGATAAGCGCGCGCAGAGTTTTATGTTCCTGTTTTTGACATACTAGGACTTTCGCAATTTAGCTTATATCGTTTCTTGGACTGATTTCACTGAGGTTTAAGGATGATGAGAAGGAGAAGGCTTTCACGAAAGGATTTCCTGAATATGAATAAGAAGCTGTCAAAAAAAGATTTCAGAAATCTAATGGATATACTGATGCAAGACGGCCCTAAAATCGAATACAGAAACCCAGAAAAGTGGAGAAATTACTGATAGCATAACGCGCGGAATATGGCTTTCTAGACTTGTTGACCTGAAGGAAGTGACAATGAATGTGAACTCGTTCAAGTGGAACAATGCCAAGAAGAAATGGCATGATAAGGCGTTGATGGTTAACCCTAACAAGACAAAGATAATTCTCGTCGCCAATACTAGGCCGAAGAGAAAGCACGTTCCGCCGTGGATATTCAGGCAGCTACACACCTAGCACGCGCCCTTTTCGCGCGTGCAAAGAATCTTTGCGTTAAGCTTGACTCATAAGCTAGACATGCATCCACCTAGACTAGAGAATTTCGCGCGCACCATATATGTTCTAGCTGAGACCTATCTGGACGCTTGAAATTTGAATACCGCCCATGCACGCATTAGAATGCTTTTTTCTTAGATACATTTCAAGTTTGGAAATCAGTATTAAATATTAAGATACAATGGATTATCTGTTGAATACAAACTATTCAAGAGAGAGGAGAAATATGAGAAGAAATTTGAAAATTGTCATGGTTCTCGCAACAGCGATGCTGTTGGTTTCAGTTGTGTACGCAAGTTCTCTCATGAACCCTACAACCCAATATACGGGACAGGGCAATCCTTCTGGAACAAACTACCGTCATGGCGATACCTACATTGATACGGTTTCATTGGATATGTGGATTTTCAATGGAACTTCTTGGATAGTCTTTGCTAGACTTTTGCAACCCCCCGTAAATGGTGTGAATGGAACAAATGGAAGCAATGGTGCAATATGGTATCTAGTAACACAGAACCCAACTGCTCTACCCAACCTTGGAAACGATAATGACTTTTGCCTAGATAGTAGCACTTGGAATATTTGGTACAAGTCAAGTGGACAATGGCAATTAGTAGGCAACATTAAAGGTGCAGATGGTGCAAACGGAATTAACGGCACTAACGGCCTAGATGGCAAAGACGGACTTAACGGTACTAACGGCACAGATGGAACAAACGGTATTGACGGAATCAATGGAACCAACGGCATAGATGGTATCAACGGAACTAACGGAATTGACGGAACAAATGGGACTAACGCGATAGACGGAACTAACGGTACTAACGGCAAAGATGGTTCGGTTTGGTATAATGACCTAGCCTACAACCTCTCTGAGGACTTGGGCAATAACGGCGATTACTTCATGTTCTCAAATGGAACCGTTGAATATAAGATAGACGGAACTTGGGAATATTTCACAAGCCTTGTGGGTCAAACAGGTGCTACGGGTGCCACAGGCGCCACAGGTGCAACGGGAACGATAGGTGCAGACGGTAAAGATGGGCTGAACGGTACTAACGGAATAGACGGTATTAACGGAACTAACGGAATAGACGGTATTAACGGTACTAACGGAATAGACGGTATTAACGGAACTAACGGAATAGACGGCAAAGATGGAATCAATGGAGCGAATGGAATTGAGGGCAGAAACGGAACCAATGGAAACGATGGAACTTATGGAACCAACGGTATTAATGGTCAAGATGGCATAATACCATGGTGGCTATTTGGAGCAGCGATTGTAGCCATCGGAGCCTCTGTCTATTCTGTAAACAGGAGCAGACAGAAACCCAAACCAGAGAACACACATGAATAGGGTGTCTTTTAACCCACCCTTAGTTTCCAATACATCAATAATAGCGCGTGTTAAACCTAAATACTGTCCATGCTGGCAGCGCGCGCGCCACGTAGCATGCACTGTGTATTTGAATCAAGATTTGCAAACGGCTGCTCACATCGTTAGTCGAAACTTTTTTTCTAAATAAAACGTTCGCTTTCTTATGAATCCGGAATATGGATTCCGAATCTGCGTCGCTAATTCCAAGCTCTGGCTTAACTCTTAACGTGCATCCGCTTGAAGAATCTTCCATGCTGACCCCCTTGGGTCTGTCACTGCGTCAGATGCGGTCTGTCATCGTTGATCTGTCGCAACGCTTCAACGATGGCCTCCCCTCGGTCTATGATTTTGTAGTAGTTATGATGTTGCTTTTTCAAGTCAGATGTCAGTCCCTTCCTATGCCCCTGCATGCGTTGTAGCCTGTCATCGTTGATCTGCTGAAACCTTTCAACGATGACTCCCCTCGGTCTATGTTTTTACGTCAGTTGTAGTGTTGCTTTGTACGTCAGTTGTAATGTTGCATTGTAATGTTTCGCATTTGATCCCGCCTCCAATGTTATGCACATCCGTTCTAGGGTTGCCGTGTGAGTGGCAGACCTTTGAAGAACAGATAGTGTCTATGGGTGTTCAGGTTCGGTAGGCCTGCTTAGGCGTGAGGACGCTTTATGCTGTCGGATCACGAACCTTTTTATTTTCGTTCTTGTCACTTGAACCTCGCCGGATGATGAAAAGGCATTAGAATGACGTTAGGATGAAATATCAGAGTTACACGGACGGCAAGACTGAGTATCAGCCTACAAGGCAGCTGTTTATTATCTGGGAACCTCCAGATGCGAAAACTCGCCCGCATATGGATCCACAAGTATCCCAGAATAGCCAGGGTGAATGAGGCAATGCTGGGCCAAAATGCATGGGAAGCGGGCGGGCAGTCGAAAACTATGTCAAAGCCATTTGGAAGCTCGCAGAGTCCTTGGATATAAACTCCCTTTTTAACCATTCTCGGAACAAGCATGCGCGCTGTTGTTGACAGACATACGCAGAAGGGAAGAGAAACGGCTGAACAGTCACAGCAAAACAGAAAAAGGGAAAGGCGCGGGAGATATCTCCACTTGAGCTAGGTTTCAAATCCCCTAGGGGTCTAATCTTTTTAGGTATGGGTCTGGTTAGATTTGTAACTGGGTTGTTGTCGGTTGAGCGCAGAAAGAATCGATGTGCTTGGTGGCGCGCGCGTGCTACACTCTATCAATCTTTTTAGGGTTTTTCAAGTTCACGGCGTGTGCTTGCACGGTCTATGAGGCGCCTGCCAAAAACTCTTTATTCGTTCGGCACAATCAGATGGGCTTCCGACGGTTATCATCTCTTTCTGGTAATAGTTTGGGAGTTGTCGCTTGATGTGAGGTTGGGTAATCCGTTCATCCAGCATCACTATGCACCCTCTGTCTTTTGCTGACCTGTGGGCACGTCCGCAAGCCTGAACTAGCCGCAGTATGGCTGGTGTCAAATAAGCATAGGTTCTACCATTCCTCGGGAATTGTTGTTCAAGATAATCTATGAGTGATTTCTGGTAAGTGTCCCACGTTGCATATGGCAATCCTATGGTTACAATGCATTTGAGGATGTTGTCAGGGTAGTCCATTCCCTCGCTCAGTTTGGCTCCCATTACTCCATACAGAACGCAGTTGGACGAACTTGTTAGCTTCTCAATCACGTCCTTTCTCTTCGTGTTCGGCTCTTCCATGATTATCTTTCTGTTTGTTTTTGTCAATGGTGCGACCTTGTGCATTAGTCCGTAGCTCGTGAAGAAGACAGCCATATTGCCTTGACTGGCGCTGGCTATGGCTTCAACGTAGCTTTTCCACTTTTCAAGCATCAAATCGGTTCTTTTCTTGAACTCTGACGACACATCCTCAGCAGCTAGGATAACTCTGTTCTCAGGTGGAAAGGGAGTGTCAAACTCTTTCAGACAAACGTTGCTCGACTCATAGAGCATCAAATCCCTGTAAACGGTTGGAGGAGATAGAAAACCGCTCATGAGGATGGTTCCTCTTGCTTCTCTCAGAACTGGATCAACGATCTCTCTTCCATCGAAGCTTCTGACTTCCAAAGCAACCCTCTTCTTCTGATCTCTTTCGATCAAATGCATATACTTCGGCTGAACGTTCTTGAAGAATCTTTCCATAAACATGCCAATTCGATAGTTGTAACTTGAAATTCTTTCGGAACCAGATTCAAGTCGCTTCTCTTTCACAAATTCGCCATATTCTTGAAGTGTTGCGGCAGCTTCAAGACCAGATACGCCGTTGTGAGCCAGAAACAAGTCACTGAGTTCCTGGGGGTTAAGCTGTCTAAGATCTTCGATTCTTAATATCTGCCGAGCATGCTGAAACACCTTCTCCAACAGAACGTTTAGATATTCTCTAATAGATCCAATTGACTCGTGTCCGAAAATTCCAGTCTCCCTTAGGGCTCCTTCCACTGCAGTCTCAGTCAACTGATCAGAAAGTAATTCTCTAGCGAAGGTTGGAACATTGTGAGCCTCGTCCACGATTAGAAAGACCTTCGAAAGACCAACTCCGAAACTCTTTAGTATTGATTCCCTAATCCTCGGATCGAAGACGTAGTGATATGTTCCAAGAAAGACATTCGTCTGGGGGAGAATCCTCTTCAAGGCTTCGTGAGCACAGAATCCTCGTCTAGACATGAACTCAACCGATTCCTCTGGCGCAAGAATCCTTTTGGCGCAGCCCAAAGCCAACTCCTCTGCCTCCTTTTTCCCTCTAGAAATATTCATGTAGAATTTACAGAAGGGTTTGGTGGAAGACTCGCAGTTGTCCTTCAGTCTTCTGCACTCTTCAAAAAAGTCAACGTAGGAGAAATCGCTTTTTGACTTCAATGGACACATGTCTTGTTTGCTAAAGA
>Ga0315279_10000320_pt1 | contig 99974 bp, 100 predicted proteins | sample YL17G06_20_MG_FD_203694 | JGI IMG/M metagenome (GOLD analysis project Ga0315279, IMG submission 203694) | Sediment microbial communities from Yellowstone Lake, YNP, Wyoming, USA - YL17G06_20 | ecosystem: Environmental > Aquatic > Freshwater > Lake > Sediment | place: USA: Wyoming | collected... | reverse complement strand
AGTCCCACGAGCCACCACTTGTAACGGAAGAAGTTCTTGAAATCGTGCTCAATCATACGAATAATGCCCTTGATCATTGCCAGCCTCCCCCTTCGATCATTCTCTCGTAGATCACTACGCCGAAGAGAGTGAAGAAACCGAAGAACACGACCACGCCGAGAAACGGAAGCAGAGGATTGCTTAGCGTTATTATTGACTCTATTCCCGTTCCCCATCGGAACAAGTCCGCGGCGTAAGTGACAGGGTTGAAGTTTGCGATCCAGCCGTAGAACGGGTTTGACTGTTGAACAATTGCCAATGGATACATTGCGGTGCTCAATCGGACAATCAGCGCGTCCAGCACTCCCATGAAGATATCAAAACGATCACTGGATTTTATTATGACCGCTATCGTTATGCTCATGCCTGAGACACCAAAGGAAAACAGGAATAAGGCAACTAGCGAAACCAGAAAGTTGAGGGGGCTGATTGCGTTGATTACGAATAAAGACAAAGCGATCAGGGGACCGACATAAATGAACGATCTGAGACCCCCACCGATTGATCGGCCTAGCACCAATTGCTTTCTTGAGACAGGTAGACTAAGCAGATATTCAAAGACGCCATGCTCTGCCTCCTCGTAAATGTCGAATCCAATGAATATCGCCGCCGAGTAAAGCGTCATCACCGAAAGCCCAGACACGTAGTACTGGAAGTAATTAGGGATGCTCATCATACGCGATGAGATGAGGCCGAACAGAGCTATCTGCGAAACAAACCAGATGGCCCGCATGATAATCAGGAATTTGTATTGAAAGAAGAGGCGGATGTCCCTCTCAATTACGAGCAAGAGCTTGTTCGTTTCCGCTTCACTCTCCACCTTTCTGGGCTTCTTCGATAGTCAATCCCGTGTAGTGTGCAAACACGTCATCTAGGCTAGGTTCGCTCATTCTGATGCTTGATATTGGCGCGTTCGCCTTCTGGAGCGTATTCATTATTCTCGGCACGACCTCTTCAACCCTGTTCAGGTATAGTCTCAAGTTGGTCGGTTTGATCTGCATCACTTTGACAACTTCTTTGAAACCCTGCAGATCCTCGATGATTCTGGCCGTTACGTCCATATCAAGCTGGATATCTATGATGTCGCCGCCTACAATGCTGTCTTTCAGCTTCTTGGGCGTGTCGCAAACGAGAAGCTTACCCTTGTGCAGAATGCCAACGCGGTCCGAAAGGACGTCAGCTTCGTAGAGTTCGTTTGTGGCCAGAATCATAGTGGTTCCTTCTTTTCGAAGGTCGCTCAACATGTTCCAAATCTTGTGCTTGCCAACGATGTCGATCTGAGCCGTGGGTTCGTCAACTATGGCGATTCTGGGTCTCTGGATCAGAACCTTTGCGACTTCAACACGTTTGCGCATTCCGCCGGAAAGTTGATGAACAGTTTTTTTACGATGATCCCACATTTCAACAGCATCTAAGACTTCCTTCACTCTACGCTTTCGCTCTTCCGTTGAAAGGCCACAGACCTTGGCGTGCCAGTTCAATAAGTCCCATGCCGTGGTCACCCATAACATCTTGGGCTCTTGAAAAGCTATGCCCAAAAGTCCACGCACTTTATCAGGGTTCTTCCTTATGTCATATTCACCGACAACAGCCGTCCCGTCATTGGGACGAATCACGGTTGCCAGCATAAGAATAACAGTCGTCTTGCCTGCACCATTCGGCCCCAAGAGACCAAGAATCTCACCTTCTTCAATCTCCAGGTTCAAATGATCAACTGCAACCACATTGCCGAACTTCTTAGTAAGATCCTTCATCTGGATAATGGGCGCCATCTCGACACCAAATCAAGAGAAGCAAATACAGTAAATACAGCAGTTAAATAAGACTAGCGGACGCTTCAAAGGAAATCGGCATCTGTCATTCACAACATGGAAGCGACCCGCATTCACTGAAACAGATGAGAACTATTCAAGGCACATCGCATTATCCTTCAAGACTTATAAGAACCAGCAAAAACTAAGACTGATGATGCAAAGAGGCGTTGCTATGGGTTACGTATATCTTTATACTGGAACTGGCGCCGGAAAGACCGCAAACGCCTTGGGCTTGGCACTACGCTCCGTAGGACACAAGAGAAAAGTGATAATCATCCAGTTCCTGAAATGGTGGAAGAACACAGGTGAATACAAGATTCGTGATATGCTCTCTCCATATTATGAGATATATCAGTTCGGTCGCAAAGGCTGGATTGGACTGGGCAGCTTGGACGAAGAAGACCGAGAACTTGCCCGCAGAGCGCTGAAATTCGCTGAAGTGCAGATCAAAGAGAAGAACCCCAATCTGCTGGTATTGGATGAGATTAACTTGGCACTGTACACGGGTCTTTTGGAGATTCGTGAGGTTTTGGAGTTTCTCGATCGTATTCCAAAGGAGACTGATGTTGTATTGACTGGAAGATATGCGCCAAAAGAGCTTATGGACAAAGCGGATTTCGTGAACGAGATCGTTGACGTGAAGCATCCAAAGGAAATGGTTACGACGCAAGGCATGCAATACTGAACGCAAAGAGAAAGAACGCAGTTTTTTCCCAGAGATAGTCTTTCAACCGAATCAAAATCAGAATCAGAAAACTGCAAGTAAGATGCTTTCAAGTTTTGAAAAAGTTTAAAGAACTACTCTCTGAGTAGAGTCTATCCTTTAGCGGTGAAGAACTTGGGCAAGCCAAACCATCCTTACATACCAAACTCGCAGCCTGAAATCAAACACGAAATGATGAAAGAGATAGGAATCAAGAGCATTGACGAGTTATATGCAGATATTCCAGCGAAATACCGACTGAGAAAGCCTTTGAATCTGCCCGAAGGCATGTCAGAATTCGAAGTAAAAAAACATGTTGAAACCCTTCTGTCCAAAGGCAAGACGTGCAATGACATGCCCGTGTTCTTGGGTGCCGGATGCTGGCCCCACTACGTGCCTGCAGTCGTAGAAGAGGTCGTTCACCGCAGCGAGTTCCTCACTTCCTACACACCTTATCAACCTGAGATTTCACAGGGCATGCTTCAAGCACTTTTTGAATATCAAAGCATGATCTGCGAGCTAACAAGTATGGATGTGGCAAACTGCTCAATGTATGACTGGGCTTCAGCGCTTGGCGAAGCTGCACGAATGGCATCCAGAATAAAGGGTCGAAGCGAGATCTTGATTCCCAAGATAATTCACCCCGAAAGGATGGCAACTCTCAAAACCTACGCGGAACCTGCCGGAATCACCGTCAAACAAGTAGCTTATGATGCTGATGAAGGACAACTCAGCCTTGAAGATCTGAAAGCAAAACTTTCAGACAAGACGGCAGCGGTCTACATCGAAAACCCAACCTATCTGGGCTTTGTAGAAGAGCAGGTTGACGAGATAAGCCAAGAAGCCCACGCTCACGGTGCTCTTTTTTTGGTTGGCCTAGATCCGACTTCCCTCGGGATTCTCAAGCCGCCCGGCGAGTACGGAGCAGACATAGTCATTGGAGAAGCTCAACCTCTGGGAAACCCGATGAATTATGGCGGCCCACTCTTGGGAATCATGGCCTGCCGCGACGATATGATTCTGATTCGGCAAATGCCTGGACGCATAATAGGCTTGACCACAACTCAAGACGGGAAACGAAGCGGCTTTTGCATGACCATGCAGACGCGGGAGCAACACATCAGACGGGAAAAAGCAACATCCAATATCTGCTCCAACGAAGCCTTATGTGCTCTGGCTTCAGCCGTTTACATGTCACTGCTCGGCCCTGAAGGCTTGCGCGAACTAGGCGAAATTGTCCTGTCCAAAGCGCGTTATGCCATGGAGCTTATCTCAAAAATAAAAGGAATCAAAACACCAGTCTTCAAGTCTTATCACTTCAAAGAGTTCACGGTTGGTTTTGACAAGATTGGCCTAAGCGTCAAGGAAGTCAATGATAGACTTCTAGAACGAAACATTCACGGAGGAAAGGACATTTCAAGCGAGTTTCCTGAACTTGGTCAAACCGCACTCTTCTGCGTTACTGAAATTCATTCTAAAGAGGAAATTCAGAACTTAGCCGAAGCCTTGGAGAAAGCATTAGCTGAAAGGTGACCAAATATGTACAGGCAAGCAAGTTGGGACGAACAAGTAATATTCAACTTGGGAAAGAGCGGCAGACGCGGGCACATTTTGCCCCAAATCGAGAAAGAGATCAAGCAAGCTGTCGGTGACGTTAGCGCCCTCGTACCTAGAAAAATGCTCCGCGCTGGCAAACCCGAGCTTCCCGAGCTTTCGGAGAGCGGGGTAGTCCGGCATTTTCTGCGCTTGTCAGAAATGAACTACGGTGTCGATTCAGGTTTATACCCACTTGGAAGCTGCACAATGAAGTACAACCCGAAAATAAATGAGAAACTCGCAGCGCTGCCAAGCTTGGGCATGCTTAACCCATGCCAAGACGAGAGCACAGTTCAAGGCATTCTTGAAATCCTTTACAAACTTGGGCGCTGGCTCGCCGAAATAACTGGAACCTTCGAGGTTTGCTTGCACCCTGCTGCTGGCGCACACGGAGAATTGCTCGGCACACTACTGATGCGCTCATATCACAAAATGAATGGCGAGCTTGACAGGAGAACTGATGTGATAATACCTGATTCAGCACACGGCACAAACCCCGCAAGTGCAGCGATGGCTGGATTTAACGTAGTTGTCGTCCCATCAGATGATGACGGCTGCGTTGGCTTAGGAGCATTGAAGGCCTCGGTCTCCGAGCATACTGCAGGTCTGATGCTCACCAATCCCAATACTCTAGGAATCTTCGAGAAAAACATTGACCAGATCGCCCAAATCGTCCATGACGCTGGCGGGTTACTATATTGCGATGGAGCGAATCTAAACCCCCTTCTATGCAAAACCAGACCTGGTGACATGGGCTTTGACATAGTTCACATAAATATCCACAAGACTTTTGGCACGCCTCATGGTGGAGGCGGTCCAGGCTCTGGCCCAGTCGGCGTGTGTGAGGAGCTAGCAAGGTTTCTGCCAGTCCCACGAATAGTGTTTGATGGAAAGCATTATCGCTTCGACCATGACAAGCCGTACAGTATTGGAAAGATAAAGAGCTTCTATGGCAATGCTGGAGTCTTGTTGAGGGCGTATGCATACATCTTGAGTCTGGGCCGTGAAGGATTAGAGGAAGCAGCCGAAGTCTCTGTACTAAACGCAAACTACCTTGTGAAGAAGCTCAAGGAAATCAAAGGTCTGACAATTCCATACAATGGCGACAAGCCACGCAAGCATGAATGCGTTTTCAGCGCCAAGCTGTTGAAGAATGAAACAGGTGTCTCAGCACTGAATGTTGCCAAGCGCTTGCTGGATTATGGAATACACGCACCGACCATCTATTTCCCGCAAATCGTTGAGGAAGCACTCATGATTGAGCCAACAGAAACCGTTGAAAAAGAAGAGCTAGACCGATTCGTTGAAGCCATGAGGAAAATAAGCGAAGAAGCATACGCTAATGCAAACGTAGTTCTGACGGCACCACACAACACTGCCGTTTCGCGCTTGGACGAGGTTAAGGCCTCGCATCCCAGAACCATGGCGCTAAGCTGGAGAATGCACCTGAAAAGAAGCATGCAGAAGCCGTAGGCTTACTATAATAGTTTATATGATTCAATCTACCTATTCCCATAAAAAAGGAAGACGTGAAAAACTTGACCGAAAAAGAGGACAAAGTGCGGGAAGCAGTCGGTAGAGTAGTAGACCCTGAAACTGGTCTGACTTTTGCTGAGATGCAAATGATTACAAACGTCAAAGAGGAAGCGCCCGGCTCATTCAAAGTTGAGTTTATCCCATCCAGCCCGTTCTGCCCAATAGCTTTCAAGCTGGCTATGGACATCAAGAATGCTGCCATGACGGTTGTAGGCGTCAAGAAAGCCAATGTCTACTGCCGAGGCCACATGATGGAACAGCAAATCAACGAACAGACAAACAAAGACTAGCCTACAGTCGACTTCTGCATTTCTTTTATCAGCTACAAGGAGCCTAGTGCATGTGTGTCAGGGGCGAGCATGAAATCTACTGCTGCGGAGCCCGCGTGCGAATCTCAGAAAAAGGAGTGAAAGTCCTAGCTGAGCCAACAGTTGAATACTGTTCCTTGCACGAGGCCATGTATGGATCAAAGCAGATCACAGTCAAAACTGTTCGCAAGGATGTCGAAACGAAGATTAGAGGTTTCGGCTTCTGCTGCAGAAACCGCGGCTTTGACTCTAAACCCATCGTAGCCTATGGCGCTTCTGAAATGATGCGTGTCTGGTTGGAGAAGAGTCTTATTGACGGCGCGGTTGTTGTCTGCGAAGGTGCTGGAACGGTCATCACGGCTAACGGAAAGCTTGCACAAGCCATAGGTGCACGCTTGACTGGCATAATCAAAACCTCGCCAATAGACAAGACTATTGAATATGTCGAGTCAAACGGCGGAACTATACTAGACAGAGCCACAGCACGCGTCGACCAGCTTGGAGGAGTCAAGCGAGCTTTTGACAAGGGTTTCAAGCGTATCGCCGTGAGCGTTGCAGGCTACCAATCGAAAACAATCGACAGAATAAGGCAGTTTGAAGCCAGTTGTAGGGCTGACATTCTGATCTTTTCTGTCTGCAACACTTGTATCACAGAGACCTCTGTGAAGCACATAGCCAAAGCAGACATTGTCTGTGCAAGCGCTTCGAGACTACTTCGAACGAAGATAGGCAGCAAAGCGTTGATGCAGTTAGGCGTGACGATACCCGTTTATGCTTTGACTGATAAGGGTAAAAGGCTTGTTTTGGCATACTTGGCTGAGTTCAACAGCAAGCTTGTGGCTTTCAGGGCTGGTGCGTTGCCATACGGACAAGAGAACACTGGTCCTAGGCTCAAGAATCAGTGAAGATGGCGACTCGCTGCAATGAGTTCTGTTGATGTTTTTGTACGCAGAAATCCCCAATGACAGCAACAAAAAGTTTAAGTGCAGAGGAGATTGTTATGTGTTGTCAAATATGCAAGGTGTTGAAACAATTTGGCTGTTGAAAGCTTCTCAGGGAATAGGCAACCTGTAGATGTAAAAGTAGGTGGACTAACACCAAACTCTAGAGCTGTAAACGTGAAGGCAAAAGTGGTTTCCAAGAGTGAAATCAGAAACATCGCGTCAGGAAAAGATGGAGCACCACATCGCGTGAGCGATGCGCTCGTCGGTGACGAAACGGGGTGCGTTTATCTGACCTTATGGGACGACAACATCGACAAAGTCAAAGACGGCGAAACAATTCTGGTCAAGAACGGTTACATCAACTTGTTCAGAGGTAATATGCGCCTTAACATCGGCAGATACGGTACGTTGGAAACGCCTGAAAAGGCCATCGAAGGCGACGTGAACACAGAAAACAATGTGTCAAACCAGGTCTATGAGCAACCAAGACGTGAATTTGGAGGCGGAAGAGGTGGCTACGGCGGTCGAGGCGGATACGGCAGCGGGCGCGGATACGGTGACAGGGACAGAAGAGGCGGCTACAGACAAAGATACTAGAAAGGGTTTACGGTTTAGATCAAGTTCCACTATTTTCTTCTACTAATTCGATTAAGCTAGCTATTTCTAGTTCTTTGCTAGTTACCGGCCTTGGATGAAGTTCTCAAACCAAATTCACATGCGCAAGTCTTGCATTCTCATCGCCTTGTAAGTAACTAAAGCAATGTATGAATCTTTTGTGATTATGCTCTGCGTTCTACCACAACCTTTAAAATCTAATATTCGAAACAACAACTCCTCGCAATCAGGAGAAGATTATGATGACAAAAAAGGAAGAAAGGAAACCAACAGTGGAAGAGTTGTTAGCTAAAGCTAAGAAACCATCAATGCTTGCTTCGCCACTGCACAGGTTTTACGAAGGAAAAGTCCAAGTGATGCCCAAATGCGCAATCACGAGCCCCAAAGACTTCGGAATATGGTACACTCCTGGCGTTGCTGTCCCATGCAAGGAAATCCAAGCAAACGTGGACAAGTCTTTTGAACTTACAAACCGCTGGAACTACGTAGCCGTTGTCTCAGACGGTACACGTGTTCTAGGACTTGGTGACATCGGCCCTGAAGCCGCCTTGCCCGTAATGGAGGGCAAAGCACTGCTGTTCAAATACTTAGGCGGCGTTGACGGTTTTCCGATTTGCTTAAGAACTAAGAACCCGGACGAAATCGTCAGAGCCTGCGAACTCATTGAGCCATCTTTCGGCGGCATAAACCTCGAAGATATTGAAAAGCCAAAGTGCTTCTACGTTTTGGAAAAGGCCCGAGAGAAACTGAAGATCCCAGTATGGCACGATGACCAACAGGGAACCGCCACGGTGATTCTGGCAGGCTTGATTAACGCCTTCAAAATTGTGGGCAAGAAACCAAACGACAGCATCGTAACGTTAGTGGGTGCAGGCGCTGCAAATCTGAGAACCGCCTACGTTCTGATAAGATGGGGAATGAGACCGGGCAACATAATGCTGGCCGACACTAAAGGCGTGATCTACCCTGGCAGAAAGGACATAGTCAAAGAAGAAAACCCATGGAAATACGAACTGTCTCAAGAAACAAACGCCGAGGGCAGAACAGGAGACATAACAGAAGCCTTCAGAGACGCAGACGCTGTCGTCGCTGCTTCAAAACCTGGTCCTGGAACCATAAAGAAGGAATGGGTAGAAAAGATGGCAGATGATTCAATAATCTTTGCTTGTGCCAACCCAATTCCTGAGATTTGGCCGTGGGAAGCCAAAGAGGCAGGAGCCCGCATAATCGCAACTGGCAGAAGCGACTTTCCAAACCAAGTCAACAACAGCTTAGGCTTTCCAGCGATATTCCGAGGAGTCTTAGACGTGAAAGCAAAGACCGTGACAGACGACATGTGCATTGCAGCAGCCCAAGAATTGGCCAAATTCGCTGAAGAACGCGGAATGCATGAGGAAGACATTCTGCCCAGAATGGAAGAGTGGGAAGTCTATCCACGTGAAGCCGTGGCTTGCGCATTGAAATCCATCGAGCAGGGAGTGGCAAGAGTCAAGCCGAGCAAGAAAGAACTGTACGACAGGGCCAAGGCAATAATAATGAATGCCCGAGACTGCACAATGACTCTGATGAAACAGGGCTATATCAAGCCGATGCCGCCAGAAGACCAATTGCTGAAGTAAAACTGCCATAAAACACCCCGATTTTTCATCTTTTTTGCGTCCAAGCAGAAAATTATTTAAACACTTCCATAGAACATAGATGCACAAATGGAGAAGGCCAAACATGCGTACAGACTATATTCTATATGCAGTTGCCATAATATTCTTCGCCATAACGGCTATGGTGTATGCATTTACGGTAGAGTTCAAAGAACTATGGATAATCGGAACCGCTGTGCTCGGACTCTTCTTCGCTGGCCTCGGCATCTTCCAAACAACACGCACCAGAACAGCACCAGTCGAGACAGCACCGCCTGCAACCGTCGTGGTTCCACCGCCAGCCCCAACTCCACAAGCAACGCAGACTCCACCCCTGGAAGTCGTGGAAAAAGAAGAAAGCAAGACAGTCATCGAAGCAGCAGCAAACGTAGAGACCACAACGCCAGCCATAGACATCACTCAAGTGAAGGGCGTCAAGGCAAAGAGGGCAGAGCAATTGAAAGCTCAGGGCATAAACAGCGTTGAGGACCTAGCCAATGCCTCGGCCAAAGAGATAGGCAAGAAACTTGAAATTTCGCCGAAAATCGCCGAGAAATGGATTGCGGACGCAAAGGCACTGCTCGAAAAGTCGAAGAAATAGGCCAAAAGAAGAATCCCCGTTAAGGGAAATTCAGGATTCTTATTATATTCCTTCTTTCCAATCGCCTTAACGCGTCTATAAACTCATTCTTTTTCTTGCCTGTCAGCTTGAACTTCTGAATCATTTCTCTCATAGACATCTCTGGTTTGCCAGCAAGCATGTGCCTGTTGCGCAAGTTCTTGACTATCAGTCGTTCCAGTCGTCCGCATCTCCAAGTAGTGTTGCGCAGAAGAACAACTATAGCCCGGACAAGCTTCTGTTCACCCTTTTTTCTCTCGGACAAAACCATGTCACAATCATTGTCTATATCCTTGAAGGTTTTTAGACTTTGCGTTCAAAACACTTATCAAGTTTCGGAGTTAGATTGAGAGCGAAGCGTGAATAGCATGTTGAAGGCGCAAGTTGGGCAAATATGCTTTGTCCGCATGAATGAGAATGATGACTTGCTCGAGACAATCAAGAAAAGCGCCGAGGAAGGCGGCATCAAAGCTGGGATGTTTATGCTAATCGGTGCATTGAAAAACGTTGTGTTAGCATGCTATGAAAACGGCGAATACAAGTACACGCGCTTGAGAGAGCCTGTGGAAATAGCTTCATGTATGGGAAACATTGCAGTTGATGAGAAGGGCGAGGTGATCATTCATGCACATTTGGTCGTCTCGAACAATAAAGGCGAAGCTTTCGGTGGGCATTTGATCAAAGATTCGCATGTTGGGCCAACGGCGGAGCTAGTGATCATCGAAGCAGCCAACGTCAACCTGCAAAGAGCTTTTGACGAAAAGACGAAACTCAAGCTGCTAAAGCTGGGCTAGGGTCTTTCGCAGGTAGATCCCGTCAGCTTTTCCATAGTAGTTTCTAAGTTTACCAATTCTTTGGTACCCCAATCTCTCATAGAGGCTTAGTGCAGCATAATTGTCGTCACGGACTTCAAGACTGCAGGTTTGAACATCTTTTTGCTTGAAGATTTTCTCGATTTCGGTTAGAAGTTTCGTTCCTGTTCCTTTTCGACGGTGCATTGGTGAAACGTCTATGGTTAAGATGTGTCCAACTGCCGCGTTTCTCTCGAAGTATATAGTGCCTATTATGAAACCGCTTGCCTCGCCATTTGCTTTAGCAACCAAGCTTATTGTGCTGTAATCAGTGAGTAGGTGGGCAATCTGTTGATTCGTGAAAGCCTCTTCCTTAAAACACTGCCTCTCTATTCGGCAAAGCCTATCCAGATCATTGATCGATGCGCCTTCTATCGTGATTGTCAAAACCATCATCTTCCAAGTAACACTTTGGCAACAGAATCTGACCCTTTGTTGTCTGTCTTTGATTCAGCTATCGCCCTAAATTCCAGCCACTGTTGGGAAGCAAACCCAACGAAAAACCTGAGCCAGAGAGTCAGAATTCTGTTCAAAACTGTCCCAGTGGCCGCTATGCTCGCAGGCACTCCCAGCAAGATGTAGAGAGTTGTCATCGTTATTTCTGGGAGTCCGACTTCGAAAGGTATGCCGATGGGTATAGATTTCACAGCGACAACTATCGAAGTAGTGACTATGATCACGCTCCAAGAAATTCGGTAGCCCAGAGATAGGAACACAAGATACGAAACGCTCATGCTGAGAGACCATGATAGGAGAAAGAAGACAGACGACGCTACCATGGTTTTGGGGGCGTGTGCAAACTCTTTCATTGAATCGTGAAACATACGCGCTGCTTTAAGTGCCTCTTCTCTGATTTTCAGTTTCCATCGACCGCGACTTATTCGCTCCGTCAGCCTGATTATAATGTCGATTATTCTGAGGGTCCATTCTTCTTTGACGCACAAGAGCATAAGCAAAAGAAGGATTATCGTAGTTGCCAAGAGCAAAAATAGCGTCAGTTCCAACACGAGTCCACCCACTTGACCCTCGGTCAAAAGAAAAACAGTGCCGCCGATAAGGCTGCAAATGCTTACGCCCATGCCCATGAGTCTGTGAGTGACGAGTGATGCCACAACTTGCCCATGCGATCCGTTCTTCTCTCTCGTTACCAAGTATACTCGTGTTATCTCGCCGCTTATAGATTCTGCAGGGATTATTATGTCCATATATATTCCGTACCAAACGTAGAGATAGGATTTCAGCACAGAAATCCTCACATGAAGAAAGCTGAGTAGCGCCCTCCATGAAACTGAATAGAACAGGGTCTCAACAAAAATGAAGAGCGCTCCAAGAAGGTACAGGCTAAGGTCAATGGTTTTGATAGTCGCAATGATTTCTAAGATATCGACGTTGAAGACGTAGAGGTAGATGAGAAATGCGACTATGCCGATGAGTGGAAGGAGAAAGGTTTTCCACGTAACCTTGTACTTTACTGCCTCCATCGCTGCTTGCTCCCAGCAATGACAGCAGAGAGAACTTGCACCATGATTATATAGTTTGCCGATTTCCGACCCAGAGCGGAAACCTAAGACTTAATTGCGATCAGTAATCGATATTAATACGGCGATATCGATTGGAATTGAAGGGCGTTCACTTTCTTCTCACGTACAAATGCGACTTGGAGTGTGACCACTGTTTTGCATGGGGCACGTCAAAAGCCAAAGGAGCGTTTACTCTTGAACAGATAAGGAATATCTTGGTTGAAGCCAAAAAGCTGGGTAAAGTGAGTTGCATTTCATTTGAGGGCGGGGAACCCTTTCTATACTATCCGATCATGGTCAAGGCTGTTGAGGAAGCAGCAAATCTTGGTTTTCGCGTTGAAGTCCTTTCAAACTGCTATTGGGCCAATTGCGCCGAAGACGCAAAAGAGTGGCTACTGCCAATGGCCAAAGCTGGAACCGTTGAGCTGACCTTGAGCAGTGATCTCTATCATGGAGACAGCTGGGCAACCGAACTGGTGAAGAATGCCGTCAAAGCCGCAAGTGCGCTGAACATGAAAGTTAGCATACTTGCAGTAAAGTTTCCAAATCCCGAAGCCTCGTGTCCAGCCGAGATTGAAGGAGCAAAAGTTGGTCTTTGGGACTTGATGTACAAGGGCAGAGCATCAGAGAAACTGACCGAGAAAGCAGACAAGAAGCCTTGGCGTGAATTTACTAAATGTCCATGTGAAAAATTCACTGCTCAAGAAAGAGTGCACATTGATCCCCTTGGATACGTGCATGTTTGCCAAGGCATCTCAATCGGCAATGCTTGGCAAAGACCCTTCTCAAGGATAATCGAAGAATACAATCCTAATGAAAATCCCGTCCTTGAGCCTCTTGTGCGTGGCGGTCCAGTAGCCTTAGTTGAGCAGTTCGGTTTGCCTCATGAGGAGGCTTATGCTGACGCTTGTCACCTATGCTACGTTGCCAGAAATATTCTTCGGAACAAGTATCCTAGCATACTTGCTCCTGACCAGATGTATGGTAAAACTGAATAGACAATGAGAGGAGAAGCTACAGAAATCGTTAAACGTGCTCGTTTCACATTAGATTGCGAAGGCGGCATCGTTGCTGAAGCGAGACGAAGCCTTGAAGTTGATCAAAAAGCACGTGTCGAAGAAAAACGCCATTTATCACATGCTTGCTGTGGAAGCCATAATGCGGAGCATGGCCAAGCATTTCGGCGAAGACGAGGAATTCTGGGGTCTCGTTGGGCTCTTGCATGACGTCGACTATGAGAAAACTGAAGCTGTGCCTGAGAAGCATAGTCTTGTGGCCGAAGGAATATTGAAGGGTTTGGTTTCAGACGAGATTATAAGGGCAATAAAAGCACATAACGCCGAATACTCTAGGGTTATGCCGGAAAATCGGATGGAGAAAGCGCTGATAGCGTGTGACGCGATCTCAGGACTGCTGGTGGCCTGTGCGCTGGTCATGCCTTCCAAGAAACTGGCAGACGTGAGGGCTGAAACAGTTGCTAAGAAGTTTAGGGACAAGGACTTTGCCAGAGGAGCTGGGAGAGAAAGAATCGTCGTGTGTGAAGAAATCGGTGTCCCAAAGGAGCGATTTTTCGAAGTGTCCTTGAACGGACTGCGAAGCATAGCTGCGGAAATAGGCTTATGAACTCTACACTACGATTTCCATCCTGAGTCGGAATCGGCGCCGGAACCCAGAATCGTCAGTTTCACAAGATCACTCCACTTTCTTTATCCATTCAGGACTTCGTATTCGTGCTCGGATCCTGCACCCAGCCCTAGCTCGACAGCCCGTCGAATGTGAGGATAACTCCAAGGATCAGCATTCAGACTTGAGCCCTCATAGCTTTTGATCACTCCTATCGCTTCAACGTCTAAGGCCACTCGATCTCCAGAAGCCAACACCACGTTTGGGTTTCGAAGTTCCCCACAAGCCGGTCCTCCACTTATGAAGCATTTTCTCCCATCCATGATTATTAAACTCGGATTGACGACCAAGTTCAAATCAGCAACTTTTTCTTCTATATGCCTCGCATGCAATTGCATCCTGTCTCTAGGCCTCATGAAACCGACGGCCAGCTTTAAGCTCAGAGTGAACCTAGCCCACCTATGCGTCTTCATGCAGCAGACACAAACAAGTTTCTTCGCATTCAGAGCCTTTTCGGGCAAACTAACCGTTCTAAGATATTTCCCGCCAGTCGAAACCTTGATCCATTTGCCCTCGTCAAAGAACACGACTTCGGCTCCAGCTTCTTCTGCTTCACGGAGCATGCCCGTCTCCTCGAAAATCTTGCGTGTCGAGGCTGAAAGCATAGAAGATTCGCCAACAATCACCTTCGCCGCACCATGGCTGAAAAGTAACTCAATAACAGCCTTAACGAAGTCGGGGTCACTAGAACCAGGCGGCGCATCACCCGTATTGAAATTCGGCTTTAGAAGTATCTCATCACCTTTCTCAACGATCTTGCCAAGGCCCCCGATCAGATCGACAGCTTTCAAAATGTCGTTCTTCACATTGTCAATGGTAGAGACTTTGCTCACCAATGCTTTGCCTTTTCTCGTGAGTAAATTGGTTCTGACTCTTCCGATTCCTTCACTCAGAGACATAGCAACTCACTGATTGCACTCTATACGTGGCCGGGATTTTAGACTTTAGGCAAGGACAGCCACGATTTATAAGCAGTCAAATCCATCTGGTAGATCGTGAAACCTCTAGTTAACGTGATAGCTTTCATAATCCATAAGGAAGGAAAAATCCTGATTGAAAAACGAAAACGCACCAAAAAGACTGACCCTAGGAAGTTCGCAATCCCTAGAGGGCATGTAAGAAAGGGAGAATCTGCAGCAAGCGCTCAGACGGGAAACGAAAGAGGAACGCGGTATCGTATGCAGCACGTTTACTCTGGTCACAAAGCTGCTTCACCACGCCTTCTTCGAAGACCAGATAGTCCGTTATTATGCGTGCGACAGCTGGAAAGGTGAGCCCGAATGCAAGGAGGCGGAAGAGGTATTTTGGATAGGCCTTGACGAAATCAATCTTCTGGATTTCGAAATTCATAGAAGAGCAGCCGGTGAATTCTTCAAGAATCGCAAGTCGCCCAGTAGACCCCGTTGACATAACAGGTTCTTCAGCGATCAGTATTGGTGCTCGTTCATCTTCGCAATGTCAGTGCATAGGGCTCGCTAGAGTGATGCAAGACCATAACTCCCTTTTCTTCCTTCTTCTTCAACTACTGCTTCTGCGGATCGCCAAAAACGCGAAAAGTCGTTGAGCTTCTGATTGAAAGCTTGGTGCGGAGATTACAGAGCAGTAATGCAAAAACCAATCGATTATTGCCGTCAACGACTTAACTGGTGTTTAAACTTTCCTAATGTTTTCAAGCACGCACGTGTCCTCGTCTTCACACAAAGTTGTCATCAAACCTTATAACAATAGACATAGCTTAGGTTAGTACTTGGAATGGTGAGAAACAATGAAAAGAACAGTCTATCTATGCGGAATAGCCTTCTTGGTTTCAGCAATTGTCTTTCTAGGCCTTGCCAGCTCAGTCAAAGCCCCCATTTATCCGCCGCCACCAGATGAGTCCGATGTTTGGAGCGAGCCAAACGGGTACGCCCATGCATACGTCATCGGCTCATGGTACCGCGTTGGCTACCCATACTACACAGTACATCATGAAGCAGACATCTTCGAGTGCCTCAAAGGACGCTACCACTTCATAGGCTATGGCAAAGGGGTCACATTGTACAGTGTCTGGGGCGTCATGCAGAACGGTGTCATGCACGCGGAATACGATCCCGGGCTCTACTATCAAATCTGGGGCGCAGACACTGAAACGTGGGCACCATACTCATCTCCGCCGAACCCATACATGGAATACGCCCATGCACTAATAGGTCCACCTGGCTCGGTATAGACAGCTTAGCCTAAGCAGAAGCGAGTAATATCCTCTTTTTTTTTGTTGTGCTTCCCACTGGCGTTTCACGCGATGTTGTTCATCAGCAGTAGAAGCATAGGTAGATCAAGATCGACGATGAAGTAGCATCGCTAAAAGGTTTGCACTGCACGCCAATATGCAAATGAACAATCTTGCAATGACAAACGAAGAAATCAACATCTGGTGGGCAGAGACTGAAGTGCGGGCGCCATACCCGGAGCCATCTATTGAATTCGCATCAGCATCAATCGGTCCGCATGGTTCGTTGTAGGCTTGGCGTATACAAGATCGCAGACAGCATCTATCTCTTTTTATACTATGTACCTGTCCGTTTTCTCGAAATCCTTCACAATTTCCATGACTTGCTTTTTTGAGTTAATAGCTTCAAGCGGAATGCCTTTGAGCAGAGTCCATGGACTTTTTTCGGCAATCATAGTGACAACGTAGTCTTCGCCGAAGCATTCTTTGGCAATGACATAAACCATTCGTCTGACCTCAACTTCGGAATACTCGCCTAAGGCATGCAGGTACTCGTGCACCAGAAGATTATAAATCAAGGCATTAACCACACGCTTAGAACTGATGGTAGCCTCAACAATCTGAACTAGAGTTCGATTCAAAACAATGTTGTTAGTCCCGATTGGATGATAGGCGCCAAGCTGAATAGGCAAGTCGTCCAAGAAGAGCATCATTGCACTTCTGCGTTTGTGCAAAGAGAAATCGACTGTATCCTTGGTGATCTCCCAAAGCTCGCTGTAGCCCTTTGCATTTTCTAAGCGAGTTCGAAATCTGTCAACTTCAGGTGGTTTGCTGTCATTCATGAGTTCATTCTCACATGGGTTTTCAAATTTCGTTCGGTCTTATATGTGATTTGGAGAATTCGACTTTTAGCGAATTCGTGAGACTTCGAGAGGAATAATCGTTATATCAGGAATCAGCGCGTACCAAAACAGATAAAGGACAAAGCCACAATTCTCTAGGATTGTCCTAGGAGGCAAAGCTGAATGGCGGCAAGCATGGTTCTCGTTAGGGACGTTATGTCGAAAGATGTGAAGGTTGTGCGACCAGACACAAGTGTGAAGGAGATAGTGGCTACGATGAACAAGTTCGACGTCGGCTCGATAGTAGTCATGCAAGCCGAGAGACCCGTAGGCATAATCACTGAACGCGATGTCCTCAGAAGGCTGGTTGAGCCAAGCCTAGCACCGGAAACGTTGACTGCAAGACAAGTCATGACAAGCCCGCTTGTGAGCATAAACGAGAACGCCAGCATAGAAGAAGCAGCTAAGCTGATGGCTAAGAAGAAAATGAAACGGCTTCCTGTGATGAACAACGAAAAGCTAGTGGGCATAGTAACCTTTACGGACATCGTTTTCAAAGTACCTACGATGCTTTCGCTGCTTGAGGAAATAGTGAGACCGTATCATCGGAAATACTAGAACCTGCGTAATAGATCAAGAGTCAAGAGATCTCGATATCATCCGCCTAGTCTTTTCGCAGGCTTTGATCTCCTCTGCTGCTGCCCATCAGACCTTGGAATCGTCATCGAACTCGGGTCCTGACTTGCCCAGTTTTCTACCCAAACAAGCTTTGACAAAAGCATGGTATTCAGGATCTGGTCTCCCTGGGCGGCTTTTGAACTCTCCGTGGAATTGTGAAGCGAAAAAGAAGAAGCAGTTAGACAGTTCTAGGATTTCCATTCGCCGCCCGTCTGTGCTCTTCCCAGAGAATACTAAACCGCTTTTCTGGAGTACGTCCATATAATCCATGTTGACTTCAAATCGGTGGCGATGGCGCTCATAGATCTCTTCACACCTGTAGAGAGTGTAAGCCATCGTATTGGGTTCAATGATTATCTTGTGGGCTCCCAGACGCATTGTAGCGCCCTTAATCTCTATCCCACGTTGCTCAGGCATGAGATCGATCACAGGATGAGTTGACTGCGGATTGATCTCGGTACTGTTCGCGTCTTCGAAGCCGCAAACGTTGCGGGCAAACTCTACGACTGCTAGTTGAAAACCATAACAGATTCCGAGAAAGGGTATGTTGTTCTCTCTGGCAAACCTGATTGCCATGATCTTTCCCTCAGTGCCTCTTGGACCGAACCCATATGGCACGAAGATGCCGTCAAAACCTTTCAAGTTCTCTACGGTCTGCGGGTTCTGCTCAAATCTTTCAGCTTCCAAGTAGTTAATGCAGACTTTTGTTCTGCACGCAGCTCCTCCGTGCTTCAGAGCTTCATTCATGCTCACATAGCTATCTGACAAGCCAGCGTATTTGCCGACGAGTGCAATTTTCACTTCATGTTCTGGCTTTATTATGGCATCGACAAACTTCCTCCATTCCTTGAAGTCTTTTTTGCTCTCCGAAAAACCGAGTCTTTTGCAGATGAACTCGCCCATGCTTTGCTCGTCAAGAATAAGCGGAACCTGATAAATTGACTCAACGTTATATGAGCAGAAGACGGCATTTTCGGGAATAGTGCCGAACAGAGCGATTTTCCTCAATGTCTCAGCATCAATCATCTTCGGGCTTCTGGCCACGATAGTGTCTGGTTGAACTCCGATCCTGCGCAACTCGTTCACACTGTGTTGGAGAGGCTTTGTTTTCATCTCCTGCGTAACGTCTAGGACTGGCACCAGTGCAACGTGCACGTACAACGTGTTTTCATAGCCCTCTTCCAAACGCATCTGTCTAATAGCTTCAAGAAATGGCAAGCCTTCAATGTCGCCTACGGTGCCGCCTACCTCAGTCAAAATAACGTCAACTCCGGAACCTTTGGCCACTGCACGGATGCGATGCTTGATTTCATTGGTGACATGTGGTATGATCTGGACGCATCTTCCCAGAAAATCGCCTCTTCGCTCCTTCTCAATGACAGCTTTATACACCATACCGGTCGTAAGGTTGTTTTCCATTTTCAAGTCCAGATCAAGAAAACGTTCATACCAGCCCAAATCGAGATCAGTCTCGCCGCCGTCATCTGTCACGTAGACCTCGCCATGCATGTAGGGGTTCATTGTTCCTGCATCAACGTTCACGTATGGGTCAATCTTTATGACGGTAACCTTCAAGCCTCGCGTCTGAAGCATTTTGCCAATCGAAGAAGTCAAAATACCCTTGCCAACAGAACTCAATACACCGCCCGTGACAAAAATGAACTTCACCATGCGGCCTTGCCCCCTCCACAATAACGAAACCATAAACTGAGATCAGCATTTAAATTCTTTTATCGGTCGATGAAGACACAAGTAACGAATGAAAGTCTGGAATTCGCTTGGCTTTGGCGAACAGTTGCTGTCGTCTGCTGACTATCTGAACAGCTTAACGACGCTACTAATGACTATTGCAAGTCCGAAGCAGATTATGAGTCCGGCGAGAAAACCGAACCAGCCCATTGCTTCATTCGCAAGCATGTTCGAGAAATATCCCGCTGAAAACCAGAATGCTATACCTGACACAGTGTCAGCCTTCTTGTTCAGAGACTCGTGAAAGACAAACCTGAGTCCTAGTATGATTACTTGGAGAGCCCCGAAAATGAAACAGAACTGCATGACGGCAGTGAAGACAACGGGGTGGCTGTGCGCTGGAGCTGGCAAGGAGACGTTCTCGCTAATCTTGACCAGATGAAAATCGTTGATGAAGTCCGTGACTTCCTCTGTGAAGCTCGGAGTGACTATCCAAATGGCTCCGATCAACAGCAGAAAGAACCCGAAGGAAAGAACACCTGTCCAGCTAGAACCTCTTGAAGGTCTGGTTTCCACAGTAGGCAACACCTGTTCTGAATATGAGGTTGATGCTTCACTCTTAAAACAATTACTATGTAGGCTTTGGCATTTGCGGTCAATTCCTATTCCCGCGTCTCTAAGCAGCATAGTGCATTCGTTACCAATGTCCGAATCGTTTAAGACTAGTCCTGAACGTTGGAACTGGGCACTAGCCGAGTCTGTGAATGACGTTAAAGATCACGATTAGTTCTGGTTCGCTATGATTGCTGGGCGACTATGCGTCCACACTTCGGACAATTGTCCCGCAAAAGTTTAGTCTTGACGACTTACTGTACAGGGCCACAATAAGCATGCCGATCGGATTCCTGACGGTGTACCCATGCCTACTACAAGGATCCGTCGTGATTGCGATTGCTACTTGGCTCGGAAACGGCTACCTAGCATGGTACATATTGATGATCTCGCGGATTGCTGACAAGGCACTCGCAAAAAACGGCGTATACACACGGCCAGTAACAGGACTACCGGAACCAGGCCGAGGCGCGTCATTTCCCTTTTCTGAACCCTTTTTTTTTGTTCATTTTTTACGTATATTCTGTTTCAGAGTTAAATCTTATATACAATATCTGGGTTGTACAAAGCAGAGGCAACCAAGAATGGTTTCTGAAAGCGGAGGTCACCTATTCAGAAGGAAGACGGCAAATATCTCCTGTACCTGGCCAAGGACTTGTGTGACGATAGTACGTTTCCCTTCAAAGGCGCAGACTCTATACTCGACAAAATCAGCTTCGCAACTGGCACAAGAAGCAGCTCATCGTAGAGAAATGGACAAAATCATCGGCTACGTAACCTGGATAATGTTGAAGACCCCATTTTTGTTGCCAAACTCTGAATGGAGGAAAAACCGATGAGACTCTGGTTGAAAGCAATTATCTCAATAATCGCTGCTATAGTAGTCCTTCCAATCACGAGTGTCGCATACGATGAACTATATGCAAAACCATATCTAGATACACAGCTACCTTGGTTAAGACCTTACGTCGAACTAGAACCATTTTTCTCAACGATTTTTGGAAAGTTGACAATAATAGTTTGGGTTCTGCTAGGTATCTTGTGGGTAGCATACGCAGCATTTAGATTAAGCCGGCGGGCAGGATCAAGCACGCCAGTAAGAGCAGCGCTTGTTGAAATCTTGGTTGCAACACTCGCATTTCATTTTCTTTATACCAATATCGCCAAAGCTGAGTTCAACGCTTGGAACTACGTCGACGTCTTGACTATGTATGATGATGAGTTCTCTGCTCATCAAGATTGGGTAGATAACACTGATAGAGTAATAAATGATGTGAGCAGAAATCGTTTCGCTGAATCAAACATAAGTCTAGTTATTCATGGGCATCTTACATGGAACAGTAACGATTCGCAAAGAGATTCTTTCTTTCTTATGCAAGACGCATTATTAGCATCAGATTTGCCTAAACAAAGTGTTCAAGTAGATGCAGGAGTTTGGGCTTGGAGTTTTATTAGTAGTTCTGACTGGACTGATAATAGTGGCAATATCTGGCGTATAGACCTCATAATCGTATTCACTGGGCAAGATTGCAGCCATCAAGCTTTAAGCGTTCCCTTGTGTAATATGATGATCTTCAACCATGATGCTGCAGAAAACTTTCGCACTGTGACACATGAATTTGGGCATCAATATGGACTGGAACACTGCACTGATCCATATTGTGCTATGGAAAACAAATGGATGTGGGGAGACAATTTTTGCGTCTGTTGTCGCGCTGACCTCAATGCTAACAGAGATAAGTGGGAGACAGACCCGATATTTTTCATGCATAACAGTTTCATGCCACCACAAGGATACACTAATCCAGCCGGAGGTCATTATTATCAAAAAGCTAAAGGGTCAAACGTAACAATCGAAGCATTTCCTTATGACGGTTCTATATTCTATAAATGGGTCGTTTCACATAGGTTGTATGAAATCGAATTCGAAGAGATCTACAGCAATCCTTACACCTTTGCAATACTAAACGCTGAATATCACATATTTCCAATGTATGCATATAGTAGAACACTAAACCTCTCCGCAATCGGCGGAGGAATTACATTGCCATTGCCAGGGATTCATAAGTATAGCGTCGACGAGGTTGTTAATGTAACGGCCGTTTGTTTCACTGGTCTCAGATTCGAGAATTGGCAACTTGATGGAATGACGGACACTCGCAATCCAATAACAATCACGATGGATGTAGATCATTTCTTGCAGGCAAACTTCAGACGAGATAACTTCCTACTAATTGTTGAGAGTGGAGGATCCAGCGGCTGCTAGTATCTTTAAGTATAGACTCCTTCGTCTCCATTTGAGATACTCATCCTCTTTCTTTCAATATCTCGTTCAGAACTACAAAGGAGGATTCATCGCTCTTTGTTCCATCTTTTTTGACTCTCGTCTTGAGAGTCGTCGGCAAGCTTGAAGTATAATTCCTCCTTGAAGGTCTGTTCCAAGGCTTCAACTTGTGTTCTGAGCCGTTCTGCCTTGCGATAACCATGGCTTTCAACGTGCCTTTCTCGATCAGAAGTCTTGTTCTTCCTTGTCCCTCTCTGTGCCTTCAGGAGATAAGACAAGAGGATGAGCTGCAAGTTCTCTCCGGCGCCTATCCGTTATGCGGGGCAATGAAAGAATCGCTAAGGCTCGCAACCTGAAAAACTCGTTCTTGATTTGTGCTGCCTTGTCCAGTGCTTTTTGATTCTCAGCTTCTCTATTCGCCTCTTAACTGAATCAGTCATAGCGTAAACTGGCTTACGAGTCAAACAAGTCACCTTCCATGCTGAGCATGAACAAAAAGAAAAAGGAGGGATTGCGCGGGAGAAGTCTCCATTGCTGTCGATTACCAACTACTATAAAAGGAGAGCGAGACCATTAGAAAAGCAGGCACTCAGGCATTCCATGGAGAAGAAGAAACGTGAAAGTAATGCTTATCGAACCGCCGAAAGACGTTTGGTTTGTAATGGGAGATTACCTGCCCCCGCCATACGGGCTGATTCAACTAGGAGCGTACGTGGAAAGAGAAGTAAAAGACGTTGAAATCGAAATACTGGACTGCAACGCCCAACATGTGGACTGGGGAGGCATGGAAGAACGGATTAAATCCTTCAACCCTGATATTGTAGCCTCAAGCTCCCTCGCCACGTGCAACACTTATGCCGTTGCAAGAACGCTTCAGACAGCTAAAAAGACAAATCCAAACGTTCTAACCGTGACTGGTGGTCAGCATTTCACCGCTACTGCTCAGGAAAGCTTGAAGGAATATCCTGACATTGATGTCATCGTGCGAGGAGAAGGAGAAAAAACTTTTGCAGAGCTTATAGCATGCATGAAAAACAACTCTGCATATACGAGAATCGACGGTATCTCATTCAAGCACAAGGAAAAGGTCATCCATAATCCGTCCCAACCTTTGATTGAGAATCTTGAAGATCTTCCTTATCCGGGCTATCACCTTGTGAAGGATTTTGTTCACAAGTACCATTTCGCTATGATGTCTGGACATAACGCTCCCTATGTTTTGATTGAGGGTGCAAGGGGGTGTCCTCATGAGTGCGTTTTCTGTACGCAGTGGAAGCATTGGCAAGGCAGATGGAGAGTCAAATCTCCGAAAAGAATCGCTGGCGAAATGAGGTTCTGCTACGAAAACTATGGAAGCAAGTTCATTTGGCTGACGGATGATAACCTTGGCGCAGGCACTCGCACGGGCGACATTGCAGATGAGATTCTCAAACAGCGATTGCCAGATGATGTGACGTGGTTCGTTCAAGCGAGATGCGACGACATAGTCAGAAACAGGGATGCCCTGCCCAAAATGCGGAAATCCGGCCTCAACTGGGTTCTGCTCGGAGTGGAGAGCTCAGACCCGTCAACTCTCGACAACTTCAGAAAAGGCATCTCTCCGGAGGACGCAAAAGAAGCCGTGAAACTTCTCAAGAAGAACGACATTTTTGCCCACGCAATGCTCATCATAGGCAACCGAAAAGACACGACGAAATCGATTGAAAACCTGCGAAGATTCGTAGACGAGCTTGACCCTGACTTTGCGATCTTTGCGATTCTTACGCCGTTCCCTGGAAATGAGATCTTTGACGAAGCGAAAAGCGAGGGATGGATAGAAGACACAAACTGGTCACATTACGACATGGTTCACGCGATAATGCCCACGGAAACGCTTTCAAGAAACGAAGTGCAGGAAGAGCTTTACAAGTGTTACCGAAGTTTCTATGGCTCTTGGAGTAAGAAATTCGGCGGACTGTTTTCAGGCAATGAATTGAAAAGAAGAGTCTACTGGCACATGGCTAGCAAAAGCATAATGCGACAGCTTAAAGAACTCTTCTAGAGGCTGCGCATTGCCAAGGAATATTCAATCAAGTTCCGTCTTGCTGTTCTTTGCGTGCGTTTCCGTCTTCGGATCATTCGCAGCAGTGTTGTTGGCACTGAACCCTCCGCAGACCCAAGGTAACATTCTCTGGCGAAAACCGTTAGTCGGCTCACTCTTTGCCTCTGTCTGCATATTAGGGATTATTGCCATTTTCCTTTCCGGACGATGCTCAGAAATATCACACTCGCAAGAAAAGGAAAAAGAAAAGGATTTTGAGTTGAAGCCATCGGATTCCCAGAGTACGTCTATCAGGTTCAGAGGGCATCATGCGGATTGTGGAGGATTCTCTTCTCACCTCATACGATTCGATGAGCGGGTTCTCTGTGCAGCATGCACTGGCTTGTTTCTTGGATCAATTGCTTCGATTATAGGAGCAGTCGCGTACTTTTTCGGAGGTTGGGGATTTGCGATTGCAGATTCCTTAGCCATTCTGGCTGGCCAAGTCGGCATTTCCGTAGGTTTCGCCCAATTCAAGTTTGAAGGTTACGCTAGGCTGCTCGTGAACGCGCTGTTCGTTCTATCTGCGTTTGTCACTATTGTCGGAGCCGACGAACTGGCGAAAAGCCTGTTAATCGACTTGTACTTGATCGCGATTATTGTTTTCTGGATTTGGACACGAATACTTATTTCGCAATGGGATCATGCAAGAATCTGTAGTGCTTGTAAGCTTTCTTGCAGGCTGAAAGAAAAGTAGGGAGTTAGTGTCTTCGACGCATGCTATAAATCGCGCCCGCGATCATCAGCGCACCAAAGATAATTACTATGAAAGCCCACCATGGTATCGGAGGCATGTCCGGATAAAGCGTCTGGAGAAACAAGCTGACTCCAACGAGGATTATTATCAAGCCAAAGACTATACCCGCTATCGCGCCGCCTCTGGGAATCCCGAAGCACTCGTCTTCTACTCGGCGGTAAGGTTCGCGCCTTCTGCGAGGTCCAAAGCACTCGCTTTCGACTCGCCTATATTGCTCGCCTTCGCCTGTCAGGTGCAAAGGTGCTCCGCATTGAGAACAAACCTTAGCATCATCAGGATTCTGTGTACCGCACTTGACACAATACACCATTTCTAATGTCTCCGCCTTATTCATTGATTAGCAGGCTGTTTTAAGAGTTTTGGTATTCTGGCACATCTCTCGATTCCCATTTCCGTGTCTACAGATCCTCAGACTGCGTAATCATTGCTCTCAGCATTTCTTCGTTGAGCGGATAACCGTTCAGGCATCTTCCAACAACCTTCAGGTTCTTCAAGAACGTGTTCTTGACAAGCAACGGTTCCTCAAACCTTATCACGTATGCGAATTCTATCGCCTTTCTCCAGCCATGCTCCTCACATCTATTTCTTTCCTCTTCTGTGAGGTCTTCCTTTTCGTGCACGTCCTTTATGACGCCATAACCGACGAAAGCGTCTCCAATGGCGGTCTTATGTACAAACAATACGGTTTGGTCTGTCGTCCATTTTCTTCGGACGCTTGTGTAATACGTTGCTAGGTTGAATACTTCGTCAAGCCACTCCTCAGAAGCGATTCTTAGAATGTAACCTTGTGCTTCTACCAATGAGATAACCAATACCTATGGGATTATGGCGATCTTTATTTCGTTTTTGGAAGTTGAAAGTATCTCAAAAGCCTGTTTGATCTCTTCTAACCTCATTCTTCTGGTTATGAGCGGTCTGACATCTATCGTTCTTGAAGCTATTAGATTCAGAGCTTTTCTGAAATGCAGTGGCGTAGTGTGGAAGGCGCCTAGAACGGTTTGCTCTCCATAGTGGAGCATTTCCGCATTGAGTTTGATCTCTGTTCCAGGAGGGCATCCGCCGAACTCCAAGATTGTTCCTCCTTTTCTGGCAAGTCTTAGAGCCTGCTCCCACGTTGCAGGCAAACCTATGGCTTCGATGACGACGTCTGCACCATACCCTGACGTCATTTGCTTGATTCTCTCGACAGCATCTTCTTTTCCAGCGTTCACCGTTTCGTCCGCCCCGATTTTCTCTGCGAAGCCTAGTCTTTCCTCCACGAGATCAATCACTATGGCTTTCTCAACGCCCATCCTTTTAACCGTCAAGAGATACAGCAGCCCTATAGGGCCTGCACCAATAATGGCTACAGTATCGCCCAACTTCACTCTTGCCTCTTCGGCACCATGCAACACACAAGCCAAAGGTTCAGTGACAGCAGCTTCCTCGAACGAAACATGTCGGGGAATCTCCTGCATGTTCACGAGAACCGTGCGCGCAGGCACTTTGATGTATTCAGCGTATGCACCCCACAACCAAATCATGTTTTCGCAAAGATTGTACTTGCCCCGCTCGCACATCGCACAATGGAGACAAGGTGCACTGTTACCAGCACGAACGCGCATACCTTTCGCTGGCCAGTCTAAGCCTTCGCCAACTTGGGCAACTTCACCCGCCCACTCGTGTCCGAAAATCGTAGGAAGTTTGATGACCTTCTCGACGTAGCCCCTCTGGAAAATCTTCAAGTCAGTCCCGCAAGTTGTCGCCGCTTTGACTCTCACAAGGGCTTCGCCTTTTTCAACTTGTGGCGTTTGAATATCCTCGATCCTGAGGTCTTTTATTCCGTACAGCATGGCTGCCTTCATTTCTTAAACCTCGTTCGAAACAATGACTTTTAGGCTTTCCTTGCACTCTTGAGCCGTTTGAAAGGCTTTTGCAGTCTCTGCGAGCTTGAAGCGGTGCGTTATCAAGTCTTTAACTTTGATCCTTCCAGATTGAATAAGCTCCAGCGCAGTTCTTGTTTCCAGATGCGAAGTCGAGTAAGAAGAGATTATCTGCACTTCAGAGAAAAAGAGTTCGTTAGGGCTCACTTGCAGATACTTGTTTGGATCCGTTGGCCCGAACACGCACAGTTTTCCTCCCTTCCGGCACACGTCCAAGCCGGCCCTGTAGGCTTCCAAGCTTGGGGCAGTCACTATGGCAACATCTGCTCCTCTGTCGGCGGTTTCAGCCCTGACGATTCCTGTCAAATCCTCGTCTTTCGGGTCTACCGTGACATCTGCACCAAACTTCTTAGCTGCCTTGAGCCTAAAATCTAGCAGGTCACTCACGATCGTGGTCGTTGCTCCGAAGATCTTTGATAATGCTGTGTGAATGATGCCTGTTGTCCCAGCACCGATAATAGCCACTGAATCGCCGAGCTGCAAATTGCATTTTTCCAGTGCTCTTATGCAGCAGCCAACAGGTTCTATCAGGGTGGCTTCTTCAAATGAAAGTGATTCTGGAATTCTCAAAGTGTCGATTTGAAGATTCGGTGCTGGAACCTTGAAATACTCAGCAAAGCCTCCGGGTTTGATGTTTGTTTCGTGGAATTGTGCGCAGAGCGTATAATCACCGTGTCTGCAGTAATGGCAGGTCAAGCATGCCACGTGATGATGGACAAAGACCCTGTCACCGACGTCGAAGTTTCTGGCATTTCTTCCTTTCTTGCTGATGATCCCTGCTGGTTCGTGCCCAAGAACGAGTGGGGCACGTTTTTTCAGATACCAATCCATCAAATCTGAACCGCAAATGCCGCAGGCTTTCATTTCGACCAAGGCTTCGCTGTCGCCAATGTCAGGTGTAGCTGCTTCTTCTATTCTTATGTCACCTTGGCCATGGTACATTGCGACTTTCATGATGGTCAATGGTTTCTTGATTATTGAGCACTTAAGACTTTCCGATTCTGGTTCCGTGGAATCTTTGATCAGCCAGCAAGTTTCGAGAATCACGGACAATAGAGCCGGCAAAGAGTGTTGTGGGTCTGTTTGCGTGCTTACAGGAAGTGTTATTTCTTTCTGAAATGCTTTTTATACAAGTTCGAATAAAAAATGATGCGTTAAAAAGGACAGGTGATGTTGAATGAAGATGGAAAAAGCTGAACTAATGTCGTACGTATTGATAATCGTCGGGGTAATACTGCTCTTCTTCACCTTCGTCATGGCTTTCGTGATGATCACGGCTGAACTGGGCATTCTGCCCTCCTCAGACCTATCTGAAGCTCTCGGTGACGTCATCGGACCTATTGCTGCAGCGTTGATCAGAGTCTTGTATCTCGGCGTGATGGGCTGGACAGGTTCAATAGCGACGATGAGGGGAATACAGTTTTACAGAGAAGCGAAACGTGTTGGGCCCGCCAAGACCGAGAAAACAGAGGAACAGGAAAAAGAGTAGGCACGCCCTAGGTCTTGGGCTTTCGAGGAAGACGCGTGCGGCAAACAATCAAGGCCCTAGGATGGGCAATCAGATTCCTCTGGATTATAGTATTGTTGTTGCCCGTTTCCGTAGCTTTTTCTCTCTGGAAGCTCGCTGAACCTGGGAACATAGGAATAAGAGAGCCAGAGGTGGCTTTCTCAGGCGGCGCGTTCTCGCTTTCTGCACCGTTTTACATTAACAATACTGGCTTCTATGATCTGTCAGACGCGAACCTAACGATATCAATAGGACACGAGAACGAGGTGTTCAAGACGTTCTCTTCTTTCGTGCCGCATGTTCCTGCAGGCACAACATGGAACTCAAGCTACCAGGTATCATTGGCGTTGCAAGAAGTGGCTTCTAGCATGGGACTACTCACGAATGACACAGACTTGGTCTTAGGTATGTCCGCATCTTTTCGGGTGGCATATGTGATAGCGTTCGGAGTATCTACGAATTTCTCGCAACCATGGAAGGCACCTTTCCACAACTTGACAATACCAGAAGTTGGCTACGACTCTTCAACCCGGAAAATATCGATGATCGCAAGTTTCGAGAACCATGCGAATTTCCCTCTGGAAGGAGAGTTCTTGCTGGAGGTTTACAACAACAGAAGCAGACGCATAGGATACTTCATGCACTACATCAACGTGGCGTCTGACGCGCCATATAGTGGCTCTTACGAGTTCGAAGTTGATGAATTCCAACTGACGGACAATGAAGTCATCCGCCTTTCTTTTGACGGCGTGAAGATCTATGAAACGGAGTGGATTCCAGGATGAACATGGCTAGACTGGACGAAGATGGTCTAAAACGAACCTTCATCAAGTCTATCCCGAGAATCCTAAGGGCGGCTCTGATAACAGCCATCGTAGGCTTGGTTCTGCTGGTCTTTTGGCTTGCGATATCAGGAATTTTCGCGAAATATCCTGAATACTTGGCACTCTTTGCGGCCCTAATAGGTGCAATACTGTTCTTCACATTCTCAATCAGAGTGACTGATGGAACAATCTTCAAATATGGTTTCATCGTAGCTCGATCTTTTTTCCTAGTATTCTTTATTGCCTACGCAACGAACAGTGGGGTTCTCTCTATTGTTGACATGGGCTTTCAATTCACGATGGAGTTCATTCCGATATTGGGACTGATGATTCTAGCATGCCTTCTGGGTGCAGCCAAAGGATTGCTTGAAGCAGTCGAATTCGCTTCCGAGAGTCCGAAAGACTAGTTATCAAGTCTCAAGCGTTTCAGGTTTTTCGAGGTATTTCTTTACCTTTTGCAGAAACTTGGCTGCAGGAGCGCCGTCAACTATCCGATGATCATAAGAAAGACTCAACGTTATCAAGGGCCTTACTTCTATTCTTCCGTTAAGCACGACTGGCTTGTCAACTGCTTTACCGACACCGAGTATCGCTGCTTCAGGCGGGTTAATTATAGGGGTAAAGCAGTCCACGTCAAACATGCCCAGATTTGTTATCGTGAACGTGCCACCTGTCACATCTTCCCTTGCAAGTCTCCCATTGTGGGCTTTGTCTGATAGCTCTATGATGGTTTTGTCTATTTCTGCCAGCGATTTCTCGTTCGCGTTGCGCAAAACCGGAACGACTAATCCGCTTTCTGTATTCGTAGCGATTCCAATGTTGATGTTTTCGTAGATTTTGATCTCGTTATCTTGCAGTGTTGAGTTGATGATGGAATGTTCAGACAGCGCTTTTGCGGTAGCCTTTACTATGATGGTTGTGTAAGATACTTTGAGCTTTTCATGCAAGGTCTTAACGTTCGAGATGTCGACATCCATCATTATTGTGCTATGGGGAGCCGTTCTGAAGCTCATTGATAAACGTTCTGCAGAAGTCTTCCTCAATCCACTTAGAGGGATTGTCTCCTTGATCTTGGGCATGGTTGCACTTACGTTCTTAGCAAATCGCTCAACATCTTCTTCACCTATCCTTCCCTGCGGTCCCGTGCCCTTGACGAGAGACAGATCGATTCTGTGTTCTCTGGCTAGGCGTTTTGCGGCAGGAGAAGCTAGAAGGCGCTCTTCAACTTCCTCACTTTGCTGTGTTGTTGCTGCCTTTTCCGTCTCTGGTACCGGTTCATCAGAAGCTCCGACAAATGCCAGTATTGTGTCTACTGGGACGTCGGAGCCTTGGCTCACTACTATCTTTCGTAGTATCCCTGAAGCTGGCGCTTCCAAGTCATAAGTCGCTTTCTCAGAGACTACCTCTACAAGGGGCTCGCCTTTCTCGACACTTTGCCCTTCTTTCTTGTACCATTTGCCAACTGTGCCTTCTTTCATTGTGAGGCTGAGTCTCGGCATAACAACTTTGCTTACCATTCTACACCACGTCCTTGACCGCTTTCATTATGGCCTTCTCACTTGGAATGACAAACTGCTCCAATGTTGGACTGAAGGGAATAGGCGTGTCAGGCTCGGCAACGCGTTTTATCGGCGCGTCTAGGTAGTCCAGCGCTTCTTCAGCCGCCACAGCTGCGATCTCGGCACTGACACCAGCGCCCCTGCAGTCTTCGCTTACTATGACCAGTCTTCCAGTTTTCCTGATCGATCGGATTATCGTCTGCTTGTCCAATGGCGTCAGGGTTCTAGGGTCAACGACTTCGGCACTGACGCTTTCTTTCTCAAGCTCTTGAGCTGCTTTGAGGGCTTTATGAACCATGTACAATGTTGCCACTATTGTCACGTCTTCTCCTTCCTTTTTTACGTCAGCTACGCCGAAAGGAACTGTATACTCTTCTTCTGGGATCTCGCCTTGGATAGGATACAACAGCTTGTGTTCGCAGAAGAAGACAGGATTGTTTCCACGTATTGCTGTCTTCAGAAGTCCCTTCGCATCATATGGAGTTGAAGGCACTGCAACGTGCAAGCCTGGGACGTGCATAAACCAAGCTTCGAGGCTTTGTGAGTGATGCGAGGCGATGTTCACTCCAGCACCAAACGGTGTTCGGATTACGAGAGGGCATCTTGCTTGGCCCCCGAACATGTAGCATATCTTGGCTGCTTGGTTTGCAATCTGATCCATTGCAAGTGCGGTCAGGTCTCCGAACATTATTTCCGCAATTGGACGCATGCCAGTTATCGCTGCCCCGACACCCGTTCCAATGATTGCTGATTCAGAGATGGGGGTATCCCTGACTCTCTCGTCTCCAAATTCTTGGGCTAGCCCGTCTGTAACCTTGAAAGCACCTCCCCAGTCTCGTCCAATGTCCTCGCCTAATAGGAAAACTGCTGGGTCTCGTCGCATCTCTTCTCTTAATGCTTCGCGCAACGCGTCACGGTAAGTTATCTTGCGCATGATTTGATTTCTCCAGCTTAGGCATAGACATCTTCTAGGGCTTCTTCAGGCGTCGGAAACGGGCTTTCCAAGGCAAACTTGAATGCTTCCTCAATCTCGGCTGAGATTTCCTTCTCTATCTCCTGAATTTCAACACTTGCCAAGACGTTCTCTTGCAGGAGTCTTTCTTTCAGTCTTCTGATAGGATCCTTGTTGAGCCATTGCTCAACCTCTTCCTTCGGTCTGTATTTTGCTGCGTCGACTCGGGAATGTCCCTTGTGCCTGTATGTTTTGCATTCAATGAGGGTTGGTCCTTCAGCGTTTCTTGCTCTTCTGAGAGCACTCCGTGCAGCATCATAGACTGCCAGGACATCATTGCCGTCTGCGACAACGCCCGGAATCCCATAAGCTGCTGCTCTATCCGCAATGTTTTTAATCGCCATAACTTTGGACTGTCTTGTTCCCATAGCGTAAAGGTTGTTTTCACAAACGAAAACTATGGGCAGCTTCCATGTGGCAGCCATGTTTATGCTCTCATGGAACGTTCCCTGATTTGAAGCTCCTTCACCGAAAAAGCAGGCGACGACCTGATCGGTTTTTCTGAGTTTGGCAGACAACCCTGCTCCAACTGCAATTGGCAATCCTGCTCCAACTACTGCTGTTGCACCGAGCATGCCGATGCTGAAGTCGGCAATGTGCATTGAGCCCCCTTTGCCTTTGCAGTAGCCGCTTTTCTTGCCTAAGATCTCGGCCATGGTTCGCTTCAGATCTGCCCCTTTTGCTATGCAATGCCCATGTCCGCGATGCGTGCTTGTTATATAATCATCCTTCCTCAAGTTACTACAAACCCCCACTGCAACGGCTTCTTCACCAGCATACAGGTGAATCGTCCCCGGCACGAGGTTTTGAGCGTAAAGTTCGAAAACCTTCTCTTCGAAGAAGCGGATTTCAATCATTTTCCTAAGCATCTCGATAAGCTTCTCCCTCGAAAGATCAAGGTTCAAGTGTTTTCCCTTCTCTGATGAACTCACACTTCTTATAGACCGTGGCGTTCTTATATTAATCTGTAACGAAGGGCAGCGGAAAAGATCAGCATGGACGACGAAGACCAACGGTTATGTATTCCCTTAGTTCTGATGGTCATTCTCGCGTTGAACTCTTTCAACTTGAAGGCTATTCCAGCATCTTCACTGGATGGAAATCCGTCCTTCCTCAAGTATGAGGTCTACGAAGCGCTTACTGCAAACTTTAGACACATCGTCAGAATCAACAATCCGACCTATGGTATTATCGTTGGCGGAGAACTTTATGTCCCATTAATCAGAAATGAGACATCTCGCCATTATGTGATTCTCTACAATATTTCGTCCGTGCTTGGCCAACCGAGCTTCTTGAAAGATGGTTCCGAGAATTTGTATGCTTGCTGGAAAAACGTGGTGATCAACGCAAAGGCGACCTTCGTTGCTGAATTCAACTATCGCGTGCTTTCCTTCGGCACTCGCTACGTTATTGACTCAAGCCGCGTCGTAGACTATGACAGGAACTCAGACCTATATAGGCGCTACACTCAAGCGGAGAAACTGATTCAATCCGACAATACGGAAATAGTTGCAATGGCAAAGAATGTGACTGACGGTGTGACAAGCATTCATGACAAAGCCTCCGAGATTTACAGCTTCGTCATTTCGCATTTGCACTTTTCCGCTCAGGAAGAGGAGCGTGGTGCTCTTTGGGCTTTGGAAAACGGGACAGGTGATTGCTCCGAGTATTCCTACCTTTTTGCCGCATTGTGTCGAGCGATCGGCATTCCAGCAAGAGTCCAGGCAGGTTTTGCTTTTCCCTATTCAAGCGGAAGCATGGAAGACGGACACATGTGGGCTGAATACTACCTAGAGAATTATGGCTGGGTTCCAGTAGATGCTACCTGGCGACGCTTTGATCAATTAGACTCGAAGCATTTCAGTTCGATTCAAAGCATACCCGAGGTTATATCGTACTCGAATTATGTTTTCAACAGCACAATAGGAGGTGAATTAGAAGACAAACAGACTGTCGTGTTGAATCCGTGCTCGCCTGACTCTTTTTCTGATCAAAACTTTGCGAGGAACGTGACTAGGACTGTGCAGAAGACTTTGCAGACAAAGTCAAGCCTCTTCCTCGGGAAGCTTTTGGGTGCGTCTCTGCTTTTCTCCGGAGAAATCGAGAAGGTCGAGCAGACTCTTCGGGAAATCCAAATCCAGATGCAGAGTGCTATTGACAACTGTTGTATTCAGCAAAGCTTTGGAATCACGCTGCAAAGTGCTGAGGATTTGGCGAACATTTCTTTGGTGCTCGCAGTTAAGACACTCGCCTTGTTCGTAGGCATTTTTGCAGTTGTCGTGACTCTTCTTTTGATATGCATAAGGTTGCATCTGAATAGGAATGAGAAGAAGTGACCACGAAAGCAAACATGCAGGCATAAACCATATAGCACCACCTGTCGTAGAATATTGTCAGCGTAGTCAATCGTTCGCGAGTCATGATGCTCTAGGTAGGGGTGTGAATGCAGAAATCCTATTCACGCTTGTTGGGTATAGTTGGAAAGCCTAACACGGGCAAGTCTACTTTTTTCAGCGCCGCAACTTTGGCATTTGCGGAAATCGCGAACTACCCGTTCACAACGATAAAGCCAAACAGAGGCGTTGGACACGTTCGAACACCTTGCGTGCATGAAGAGTTCGGTGTCAGAGACAATCCTGTCAACTCCCTATGCCTAGACGGCGTCAGACTAGTTCCCGTAGAATTTATCGACGTTGCAGGTCTCGTACCCGGCGCGTGGGAAGGCCGCGGCTTGGGCAACCAGTTCCTTGATGAGCTTAGAAAAGCAGATGCACTGATCCACATCGTGGATACTTCAGGAGGAACAGACTGCGAGGGCAAATTGTGCAAGTCAGGCGAACACGATCCTCTGGAGGACGTAAGATTTCTAGAGCACGAGATAACAATGTGGATGGCTAGCATCCTGAAGAAGGATTGGCCGAAGATTGCCAGAACGGTTGAGGCTGAATCAAAAGATCTTTACTCAATGCTCGAAGATAGATTGAGCGGCTTGCAGATCAGACGAATGCACATTTTTGAGGCTGCAAGAAAGGCCGGGCTCAATGCTGATAGGCCAGCAACTTGGAGTGATGACGACTTTCTGAAGTTTGTGGACACGTTGAGGAAAATTGCAAAACCAATGTTGATCGTTGCGAACAAAATGGACGTGCCCACAGCCGAAGAAAACCTCGAAAGACTGAGAAAACTAAGCTATCTGGTGGTTCCAAGCTGCTCAGAAGCTGAACTTGCGTTAAGAAGGGCTGCAGAAAAGCAACTAGTGGACTATAGACCAGGAGACGGCAACTTCAACGTACTCAAGCCTGGAGATCTCAGTGAAAGCCAGGTCAAAGCTTTGGGAGCGATAAGGGAAAAGGTCCTGATCAAATATGGCTCGACTGGTGTTCAAGAAGCGGTTAACATGGCTTACTTCAAACTCCTAGGCATGATTACCGTGTATCCTGTTGAGGACATCGAACACCTGTCAAACCACAACGGGCAGGTTCTACCTGATGCTTATTTGGTTCCATACGGAACTACAGCCCGTCAACTGGCCTATTTGATTCATACGGAACTTGGTGAAGGATTCATCTACGCCATTGAAGCGAGAGAAAAGAAGCGAGTCGGTGAAGACTACGTGCTCAAGGACAGAGATGTTGTATCTATCGTGAGTGCAAGGAAAAGGGCATAGGATTGATTATGCACCATATCGTCTTTTTCGGTTTTGGAAGGTTCTGACGGCTCGCAAGAGGTCGATTACCCTGAAATCTGGCCAGTAAACATCCAGGAAGCACAGTTCGCTATAGGCGGACTGCCAGAGCAGGAATCCACTGAGCCTTTCTTCTCCTGAGGTTCTAATTATCAAGTCAGGATCTTGCTTGGGCATGTAGGAAGTATATAGAAACTTCTCAAAAGTCTGTTCAGTAACATTCTCAGGGTTTAATTTTCCCTCATGCACCTTTTCGGCAATCTTCTTCGCTGCATCCACGATCTCTGCTCTTCCGCCATAGGCGAGAGCAAAATTGAGGAAATGCTCATCGTATCCTTCCGTTGATTTCTCAACGTCAGCTATGAGGATCTGTATGCTTTCAGGTAACAACTTTACTCTTCCGATTACTTTAACGTGGACCTTGTTTCTGTGAATACGCTCATCTGTCAGAATTCGTTTAAATCTCTCTCCAAAAATCCGCATTATTTCTTCAACTTCATATTCTCCGCGGTGGAAATTCTCCGTGGAAAAAGCGTAGAGAGTTAAGCATTTGACGTCGAGTTTCAGGCACCAATCGAGCAGTTGCTCGACTTTATCTGCGCCTTTTTCATGGCCGAACAACGGATTGCTGTTCTTGTCAGTGGCCCATCTTCTGTTTCCATCTAGGATTATTGCGATGTGTTCAGGCTTAGTGCACCCTTTGACTTGGCGCCAGAGCCAACTCTCGTAAACCTTGTAGGCTCCGATTGCAGAAAGAAATGACTTAATCACTGCCTGAACCTCGCGTTCTCAAGCGCCTTGGCACACTGGCAATTGCCTCCGCGTGTGAGAGGTAAACCTTTGATGGTGTCAATTAAAACTTGCTCTGTTTTTGGAAGGATTTGTTGAGAGATTTTTGATACTTCAGTTGCCGTCAATCGATCTTGCATGCCAGCAGCCATGTTTGAAACATAGCAGACTGCCGCGTAGCATATTTCAAGTTCTCGTGCAAGAACGACTTCAGGATAGCCAGTCATGCCGACGATGTCACAACCTAATCGTCTGAAAATCTCAATTTCTGCTGGGGTCTCATACCGTGGGCCCTCAGTGCAGACCAGGACAGCCTTGTCCCAAACATGGAGCCCAGCTTCCTTTGAAGTGCTGATCAGCCGCTTGCGCAGTTCGGGGCAATAGGGTTGAGAGAGATCGATGTGCGTAACGGGCGAGTCATCGTAGAAGGTTGAGGGACGAAACTTGGTGAAATCGGCGAAATCGTGAGGGACGACCACATCACCGGGCTTGAAATCACGGTTTATCGCGCCCACAGCGTTTGTGGCTAGGATTCTTTCCACGCCCATCTGACGCAATGCATAGACGTTCGCTCTGTAATTCACTTTGTGCGGCGGAATGGAATGTTCCGGACCATGTCTGGAGAGAAAGACTGCCTCTTTGTTGCCTATTCTTTGGACAAGCAGAGTGGAGACATTTCCATAGGGCGTGCTTATGCTCGTTTTTTCGACATCTTTGAACAAGCTTTCGAAACCTGTTCCTCCAATGATTGCGATCTTAGCCTTCGCCGAACTCTTCAACTTGTTCTCCTGCTCTCTCAAAAAATCCCCTTGCTGATCTGTGAATGACTAATATGACCAGAACCGAGGCTATTCCTATCAGTATGCCGACAAGTATGGAAAAGATGAGTTTTTCGGATCCTATGCCTATCCGACCAGTCAAAACGTCAGAAGTTCCATCTAGTATTTGTCTAGACCATGCAACGATGATTATTAGGGCAGCATTGCGGAGTAGCTTGGTATCATGCTCGAAGTACAGGCGTATAGCTCTCCCGAAAAGTATCACGCAAACGCCTATCACCATAAAGTTCATCGCACCCTGAACAAAAAAGCCAGCAATCTGGGGGAGGATGCTGACCCAACCTGCCAAGTCTGGAGGGGCGACGACTTGACTAGCGGCGTTTGACCATCCCAGGTAAACGCCGACTACTGCGCACAAGGCTCCTGCGATTGCAGCGAAGTTTGAAATCTGCACGGGGAGAGGTGGCGGCGTGTATTCCTGTGTCCAACGGTAGAAATTCCGGACTGCCTTGTCAACGCCGAAACCTTTGAAAAGCATGAACATGCCCAAGACAAAAAGGAATACTAGCCAGAAGAGAGACAGCAAGTTGAATACTGAGAGAACGGTCAAAATCAAGAAGAGCAAACCTGGAATGCCCAGTGCGATACGTGCATAGCGGGGGTTATCCACCAGGGTTCTAAGGTATCGCGAGAATAATGCGGCGGCCTCTTCAATTGATTCACTGTGTTTAACGACGATTCGTCGGACCGACGAAACGACCACCCTGGACTGGATCAGCGGCAAAACTGCCTCATCCGTGTAGCCATCGGTAACCAGAATAACCTCGCTTGCAGGAAACGAACCGAGCAAGTCGTTAAGCTCCGCGGCGATTTTTCTGTCTGCTCCGACGCCGCCCAGTTCAGAGCCAGATATAGATGCAATTTGCACGATCTCGTTTGGTTTCTTTTCGTTGTTCAATCGGTCATACACGCGCACTGCTTCGAACATCGCGTTTGCGTCTGGCTCTTCAGGGTCTCGAAGAGCGAGGGTCACGGCGGCGTCAAGGTTCTCTTCTCGGCCCACGATTGGGGTTTTAATCTCGGCTTTTGCCCCTAAATCGCCATCTCTGTCAACACACAAAATAAGGATGTGTTTTTCCGGTTTTTGTTCTCTCTTTTCGTGCTCTTCTGTAGCCATCTACTTGCCTATTCTCCAGTATTATCTACACAGATTTAACTTTAATCTTGTGCTCCCATTCCTTTCTCAGTGAGAACCTGAAACTCCTCCCAACTCAGTTTTTCCCCGCGTTTCAGTTTTTCCTTCGCCTGGTTCTCAAGTCTTTCACGAAGTGTTTCTTCAGTCTTTTTCCTTTCTTTTTCCTGTTCCTCTCGAACTTCTGCCTTTATCTGCTTCAGCTGACCTGCAATCGTAGCTGCTTCTTCTTGAATTGGTTTCATTTTTTCTTTGGTCTGCACAAAAAGCTGATGGAGACCGTCTGCCTCAGCCTTGATCTTTTTGGACTCTGCAACTTTCGCGATCATCTTTTCATGAGTTTCTTGGCTCTTCTGCGCGAGTTCTGTCAGTTTTTCGTGGCTTTGTTTTCCTTTTGCTTGAACTGTGTCGATCTCGGTCTGTAGCTCGGATATTCGCTTGCGTAGCTTCTGGAATTTCCTGTGGGCAGTGAGCTGTATTTCTAGCTGTTTGACTCTTTCAACATGCTTCCTTTCTTCTTTCAAGTCCATAGATGTCGTCTGGATCTTCCATTCGATGTCTTCGATTTCTTTTTGGAGTCCTTCGAAGTCTCCGCGCGGCATCTTCTCAGCAATCTCCTGTTTTTGCTGGCGAAGTTTTTTCGCTTCATCGATTTTCTCGCGAATCTTGCTGTTCAGATCACTTCTTTGCTGTTTGAGCCACTTGACGTTTTCGTTTATCTTATCTCTTTCACTTTTCAGCTCCAGCGCCTCAGTGCGCACTGTGTTGAATCGATCGTTCAGTTTGTTCCTTTTCTCAACCAATTCAAGTGCTTCAGAGTTCAGTTTGTTCCTGTGTTCAGTCAATTCCGACAGTTTCTTGTAAAGGCCTTCGATTTTCTTCGGCTCGGTCAATCGTTGCTCCTCTTCTGCCTTCTCCATTTCAAAGTCTCTTTGATTAGCTTTGTCCCATTCTTAAGAAGGTTTTTCTCGGAAGCAGGCACATGCTTTATGAAGATTTCAAGGTTAGATCAGTTTCTATATCATTCAAGAATCATTCTCGCATCTACCGTTTTTGCTCCTTTCTCATAAACCATAATCGGGTTTAAGTCAAGCTCTCTGATCTCTTCATGTTCCGTGACAAGCCGCGAGGCGTTCATTAGAATTCTCACTATTGCATCGATGTCTGCTGGGGGTTGGTTGCGATAGCCTTTCAAGAGGGGATAGGCTTTGACCTCGCTTATCATTTCTCGGGCTTCGTCTTCGTTTATCGGAGCAATCCTAAAAGTCACGTCTTTCAAGACTTCCACGAACACTCCGCCCAAACCAAACATCATAGTAGGCCCAAACTGCGGGTCCTTAACAGCACCAACGATGACTTCAGTCGATGAAGGAGCCATCTCTTGTACAAGTATGCCTATTATCTCTGCTTTTGCATTATGCTTCTTGATGTTCTTCATAATTTGCTGGTGAGCTTCTCGAACACCTTTGGCGTCTCTTAGATTGACTACAACTCCCCCCACATCTGACTTGTGAACGATGTCTGGCGAGACGATTTTCAAGACGATTGGGAATCCGATTTTCTCAGCAAGTTTGACGGCCTGTGCTTCATTCTTCGCCAGTTCAAACTTGGTGACTGGAATCCCGTAATCCATGCAAACCGTTTTAGCTTCGGTTTCAAGCAGGCTTTTTCTTCCTTCCTTTAAAGCTCGAGAAATCACTCGTGAGGTTTCTGTCAAACTTCACAACTCCGTATTGAAGCCACCCATGTATCACATGGCTTTTGGCTTAAAATTGTTTTGCAGAAAATAGTAGCGTTGAAAACATTGCGGCAGAGCCAAAAAGTGAACGATTGAAGTGGGTAATGTTGTCCTGCTCTTTGATGGAACCTCCTGTTTTCCTGTCTTACGTCTATGGAGGAGGGTTGAAGTCGTTTTGGTAGTACCACATGAATGTTTCTTCGTTGGTCACAAGATAGTTGTCGGCATTTTCCCAGACTATTGACCATGAGTTGCTTGTGTTATTGAGAATCCAGTATGTCCAGCCGAAAACTCCTTGTTTGCTGACGCCGTTGATTGAGAGAACCTCAGTTCCGAAGGTGCCGACTTGATAGGTTACGTTAGCATTCTGTTTTATCGCGTCGAACAAGGTTTGTCCTGTCAGCGCTTTGGTGTCATTTCGCCATGTTCGCGTGCTGTTGCCGTAGTCTATGCCCAAGCTTATTGTTACCAGAACGCCTCCTATTCTGTCGCGAATGTCATTGTACTGAATCCAGTTGTATCCTGCCAAGAAAGATGCGATTAGAGCCCAGCAGGCAAGCAACATTGAAAGCATAGCCCACCTATTTCCTAGAATTGTCAAAGTCCTTACCTCCAACAACCTTCAATATCGCGGTGACCGCTGGTCCGCAGCCTATTCCGAAGAAGAAGGCGTTGCTCAGCACGTGGACGATCCCCATTGGGACGAATCCGATTATTATGGCAAAAAGAATGTTCCAATCGTTCACGTATCCAAACACGATGTTTGTAATTATGTCATAGACGAACGTTAGGAATATGCCCAGAGACCCAAAGAGAATGCACGCATTAATCCTTTGGTTTTTGAAATCGCTCAGTCCGTCAGGATGTAGAGCTTTCCTTGCCAATGCTCCTGCGATGCCGTAGATTGATTCTGAAAGCATCGTGGCAATCCAAATGTGGAATGAGAAGCCGAAAGGATTGAGTGTTCCGTAGACTCCCCAAGAGACTATTCCAGTGAAGGCTCCAACGACGGGTCCGAAGCAGAAACCGCTGACAAACACGATCAAGTCCATTAGTTTCACGTTGTACAGAGAAATCATTGCGTAGTTAGAGCCTATTGAAAGGGCTGCAAGCGCTGCGATCACTGCGATCTGTTTGGAGTTCATCACGTTGGATGGATTATCCAACCGAGAATATAAGATTTCCGCAGTTACGCAATCGCGAGAAAAGCGTAGGTCTTGGCATCATTGATGAGGTTCTCTATTTTCGTGTACTCGTCTGGTTGATGCGCTACTTCGTCTATAGTGCTCCAGACAACTGCTGGGAACCCGGCTTCTCTGAAGTAGGCTGCGCAGGTTCCTCCCCCTATTCCGCCGACTTTCGGAGTCACTCCCCTGGTGTTCTTGATCGCTTCTTTTAGCATTAGGACTATCTTGGAGTTTGCATCTGTTGGTTTTGGCGCCGTGTTTTTCGACTGTATTTCGATCTTTATTTCTGCGCCTGTTTTCCTTTCGAATTCCTTTGCCAACTGCTGAATGTCCATCAGCATCTTCTCAATGTCGTATTTGGGCAGTATTCTGCAGTCGAAGTAGGCTAAGTCTTCTCCTGGCACTATATTTATGGCGTCAACGTTCTTGTCCTTTTTCGTGGGCTCGATGGTACTTTCGGGGGGATCGAAATAGTCATCTCTGGCCGAGTATGTCTCATGTAGAAACGTGTCTAAGGCCAGTGCGTATTCCATTCCTATTCGGTGAGCGTTCAAGCCTTTGTGAGGCATGCTGGCATGCGCCTGTTTTCCTATCGTGCGTATTCTGAACCATATGGAGCTTTTCTCTGCTATTTCTATGAAGCTCCCGTCCTCCCTTCCGCTGTCAGGCACGACTATTAAGTCATTCTTGTTGAAAATCCCTCTTTTGATGAGATGTTGAATCCCGTACTTGCTGCCTTGCTCCTCATCGGAGACAAAGGCTAGAGCTACTGTTCTCTTGGGTTTCACGCCTAGGGTTTTGAGTGCCTTGACGGCAAAGATGGATGCTATCATCGAGTGCAGGTTGTCTTCGCTTCCGCGTCCGTAGACTCGTCCGTCCCTGACTATTGGTTCGTAAGGTTTCGTTACGGTCCAGAGAGATTCTTCGCCCGGCGGTACAATGTCAAGATGGGTGATTATCCACAGTCTTTCATCGGTGTTTTCTCCATTGCAGTAGGCTACTATGTTTGGCCTCTTCTCCGCTGGAACTCTGGGGTCATCTGTGTCGTAGCGTTCTATCTTGTCGAAGCCTATAGGCTTCAGCATCTGAGTCAGCTTTTCGGCTTTTCGGTTTTCTCCTTCTCCGCCGTTTTCTGGGCCGATGGCTGGGATACGAATGAGTTCCATCAGAGCTCGGATCATCTCGTCCTTTTGCTTGTCGATTTGTGAGAATACTTCCTGAATCTGCATGTGCATCACTTCAATGATTCAGAATAGTCTGTCTGCTTGCATGTTTAACGTTTTGCATCTGTAGAGAACGAAAAATCAGGGTTGGAGCTAGCTTTTTCTCTAGTTCAGTTCCTTCAATGCTCTAAGCCGCTTGATTATGTTGGGATGAGTTGAGAACGCTTCGACTATGCGGTCTGCAAGGGTGAGCTTTCTCGAGATTATTCCTTGGACCAGATCCTGTTCGCCTGAAACAGTTGCTCGCGAGATTTCTGCAGAGTCTATTTCAGCGCGGTCTGGGTCTGCGATAAACAGTGCTTTGAAGGCGCTTTGGTTCTGTTTCTGTTTTCGGAATCTGCCCATATTCTTCGTGGCATTGACTATTTTTGCCAATCCTGTTGAGAGCTTATGGGGTCCGTTTTCAACTATCAAGGCGCTGTGTCTATCGGCGTAGTATTCACGCAGCCGGCTCAGGTACAATATGAACATGTTTAGGATCCATGAGAACGCCATAAAGACTATGCCTATCAGTGCTCCTCCGCCGCTGTTCTGCTCTCTTCGTCCTCCGAACATTTGTGAAAGCATCAGCGAATAGCCTAAGTAATAGAATATTGCTGGCAAAAGTGAGACAAACATCATCACTTGAACGTCTCTGTGCTTTAGGTGCCCAAGCTCATGGCCTAGTACCGCCTCGACTTCTCCCGAATCCAAGGTCTTCAGCAGGCCATCTGTTACCGCGACGCGGTTTCCTGCCAAGGGCGAGCCATAGGCAAAAGCGTTCGGTATTGGTATGCTGGCAAGCATCAGCCTTGGCTTCTTGATTCCGCTTTTCCTGCTCAGGTCTTCAACCATTTCGTGAAGTTTCGGATTTTCCTCAACAGATAGTTCGCGTGTCCTGTAAAGCGCATCGATTATGTACGGTGATATTAGCCACTGGAAAAGGTTTATGGCAACTACTAAGACTCCCAACGTCACAAGGTCAAATGTCCCAGCTAGGCTGAGGACTACTGCGGAGACCAATGTTGATAAACCGATTATCATGGCCATTGTTCCAGCCATGGACAAACGAAGTTTCCAAACAGTCATGAATAGTACACCAATCAATGCTTTCACGGGTGAGCACACGCTTATATTTCTTGCTATGGAAGGCGAATAATACATATGATCATGGTGATAATTCAAGTTAACAAGGCTAGTTTTAAATCGCTAACATAACAACATGGTTTTATGGACTTGCTTGTTGATGATGTTGGAAGTTTCCCGTTGCCGTCCACTGTTGATAGGTTATCCTTCAACAAGGCATACGTCATTGCAAGAGAAGCAATGATCAGCGGAAAGCCCATCAACCAAGATGAATTCTTGCAGGATAATTTCTGCCGAGTTGTAATTGGCTCTTTCAGAATGAAATGTGCGACAGGTTTAGATGTTGTCAACTATCCGCAACATTATAGCATGTATGAGCAGTTCTCTGACGCCATACGTAAGGTAATGTCTGAAGGCACTTACGTGGTTGAGGAAAGGAACGCGATCGTGCCTGAACTGCACGTAATTGACCAAGAAGCCAAGCAACTCTCTGAGGAAGTTGGAAGAAGAATATTGCTACGCGTATGTATAACGGGTCCGATGGAGCTTTATCTGAAAGAAGTCGGAACTGCTCCTTACACGGATATCATGCTGATGTTTGCTGAGACAGTAAAGCGGTTCGCCAAAAACGCGATCTTGGACTCCAAATACGTTAAGACTGAAGTCATTTCAGTGGACGAGCCAAGCTTTGGCTTTCAGGATATTTCAGCGAACAAAGATACGATTTCGACTGTTCTGGAAAAGGCTTTCGACTTTGGCGATGTAACGAAACAGATTCATCTTCATTCTTCGACCAGAGTTGCAGATCTTTTGGAAGTCAGGAATATTGACGTGCTATCATTCGAGTTTGCAGCCTCGCCTAGAAACGCTGAATGGGTATCCAAAAAGATGCTGGATAATGCCGACAAGCAAATCAGAGTTGGCATAGCAAGAACTGACATTAACTCGATCTTGGCAGAGCTTTATGATAAGGGTACAACGGAGCCAACTGTGGAGCAGATTGCTGAAACCGAAGACACGATAAGGAAGAGGTTCATCGCCGCCAAAGCGAAGTTTGGAGATCGAATGACGTTCACTGGACCTGACTGCGGACTAGGTGGCTGGCCTTCCCAGGAAGCTGCTCAACTTCTACTGACAAGGACAGTCAGCGCAGTGAAGAACGCAGGATTCAAGAGCGCCTAGCAAACTTGTCAAGTCGTAAGTGGCGGAGAAAAATTGGACATACGTTTACTAGTGAAAACCAGCGGCTCGCACTTTCCAAAATAGCTTCACAATTCGTTCAGACTTTTCGTGCGTACCAATGTGGAAACCATACGTGAGAAAAAGAAAGTTGAGTTAAGCGCGTGTATTATTGACGTGAATCGAGAAGCTCTGAGGATGACGTTGCGACTCTGTGCTTGTTGCCAGCAATTACGCACTGTCATGCCGTTCGTTTTGACCGAGGATTCTGGGAAGGTTTGCTTGTCCATTGTTGTGTCTTTCTTTCAGCCTTCTTATTCTGTCTTCGAATACAGTTGATTCCTTCTCAAGCTTCAGTCCTAACTCCGTGGATAATGCTTCGACGACCGCGTCTTCCAAGATTGTAGGTGCGCCGAGAATTTGTCCTCTGCCAACTCCTAACAGATTCCTTAGCTCTGCAGAGAACAGATTCAGCTTTGTTGGGATCTCCCGCATCGGACAGGATCTCCTTTTCAAATAGTTGTAGACTATAAGCGCATTATCGTCTCCTAGAACGTGTCTGATTGTCTTATCAATGATTTTCAGAAGCACCGCGTCAAATTCGTCCATGTCTCATAACCCGTTTTGTTTTTCAACCTTTTTTTCTACAAGAACTGCTTATTTTATTGCATTTTTGAAGATAAGGCTTTCGCTAGAAAAGGTCTTGGTATGCTAAAGTATTGTGCTAAGCAGCTTCCAATATCCTCTGCAGTCTTTCAACTCTTTCTGAATGATCATACAGCCATCTACCGTTCTCAAAATACTCATAAGAAACTGTTTGACGCCTGTAAGCAGACTGATCTAGGGTCACATAGAAGAAATCCGTGATCAACCCTTCCACAAAGAGGCGATTCAGAAATCCCATGAAATTCGGAAATTCCGCTTTAATAATGTATATATTCGCCAGAATCGCATTCTTCCCGATTATCTTGGAATAGCTCACAACAAATGGTTTGTCCTCGCAGGCATTAGCGAACTTGCCTAGACAGCGTTGGTCTGCGAAGTCAATCTTGAAAAGATAGAGATCAGAGATTTCGAGTGGATAGGGATAAACGTCCACAGCACAGTTCATGATTAGCTTGCGCTTCAAGATATGATCGTGGTAGCGTGATCCGACGCTCTGAGGCGAAATTCCGACTATTTCCGCGAGTCTGTTGAACCCGATTGTTTCGTCTTTCTGCAACTCTTTTATGATAAGCAGATCCTTTTTATCGACCGTTATGGCGTAATCTGCGGGTTCCCTTATCGGTTCTGGTAGTTCACCGGGTGCTGCTAGAACGTTGCGAGTCCAATGCTGCCAGTCAAATTTCCATTTTTCCTCTTTGAAGTCATACCAAGAAAAGTCGGGGGACACTATCTGCGCGTTTGTGCACCAAAAAAATCTGGAGTTGCGGAAAGCTTGCAGGCGCTTGGCTTCTCGCATGTACTTCTCGAGTTCTTTCATATATGTGGCTGGGAATGCAAAGTAAGAGCAAAAGCCATCATATTTTCCGTAGCATCTTATTATATATGTCCAGTAGACGGTGTTTCTTATGGTCTCAAAGAGCCGATCCTGACGCCCTAAGTAAGCGCTTGCAACCACGAACGCCTTGGCAAGTCCCAGTTTAGGCAAGTCTGGATTAGCAGCCACCAAGACTTGACCGTCTTTTTTCATTTTTTCGAGTCTGAACCTGACCGTCGTGACGGGCAGATGCGTCCGTTTAGCTATCAGCGTGATGTTTCTAGCGCCGAGTTCTCCGATTGCCTTGAGTATGCTTGCGTTTGTCTGGTCCAGCAGTTTGAAGTAGCTGAAGATCTTATCGATTCTATTGTTCAAGCCGTTGTTTTGCTCCTTACTATGCAGTGCATTCAAGATTCTTAAATGCTATACCACAAGTCCCACTAGAGTGTGCAGTTGAACGGTTTTGCGGGGCCTCCTTCATCGCCTAGGAGTCTGCAGCCGAAAGGTTTTCTACTGCCTCCCTCGTCGCCAGTTAACGCCGCCTGTCTAGCCGAGTCTCCAGAAGCACCGAAGCTTGTTTGGGTAGTTGTGGAAATGAATCCTGTTGCCACGCACAGCATTCCTAGGACAAGAATCCCCAGAGCAATCTTTTTCCTCATTGCATTTCACCTCCCTCTTCTTGCGCTTAGTGTCTGTTCACAGATGAATTGCCTTTTTGGGCCAACATTCAACGACAGTTCTTGAGAAACGAAACATTCGCGCCAAGACCTTCTTCTATTCTTTCTTTCCATGTCTGAAATAACTCTGAGAAGGCTTCACCCAGTCACGGTAAGAAGCCCTTATTGTTACCTCTGTTGCGTTGAGGTTCCGTGCGATCTCTCTCTGAGTTTTGCTGCTGTTGTATTGATGCCCTAGGAGATAGAACAGCCCACCCACGATTCCTTTCGCACTCTTTCCACTGAAAAACGTCGGATTTGCCTGATATGTTTCGGAAATGATATTTAGGGCTTCTGAGGCTATTTTTGTGGCCACTAACTGTTGATTGAACCATATTTTCTGCGCAAATGATATTACGTCTTCTTCTCCTATGCGGCCCAAGATGTGGGCCCTCTCGATCTTGTTCATCATTGCTCTCCTGGATTTTCACACTCATTCGTTTTGTTTCAGGTCAGTTTTCGCAAGGATTTTGCCCGCTTGGAACAGACCATCTCCTAACTGTCTTACGTGCTTATTTTCTTTTTGTCAAAAAAACCCAGAAAGATTGTAAAAACGAAAGCTGGCAACAGCAAGTTCGCCTAACAATAAGAAAGAATGAAGATCTCTCGGATCGGTTAGAGACTCTCCGAGGATATCTTGAGCATATTCTTACTGATAAACAGGAGTGGGGGTCCCACCCTCTGTAACAGGATCGAAAGTTTGTTTTGAGCTTATTTCGGCTGTTTGGACAGGCACTTCAAGATTTGAGCTTGCACCGTAATGGGTTCGGTCTAATGGCGGGCCCGACGGGAATTGAACCCGCGACACCCGGATTTCTTTGCAGTTGTCTTTGCTTAAGAGTCCGGTGCTCTAGCCTGACTGAGCTACGGGCCCGCTAGGGTTGCCTTTTGAAGAAGACGCTTATCAAGAAATATAGAGCTTTCGGAAGTATTGTGATGTCTGGGAGCCAAATGCTCTTCGTAGCGCTTGTTCCGCATGCGTGGACTTTTAGGTCGTGTTCTCTAGTTCTTTATGCTGGATCTGAAAAGTACCATTGCCTGTCTTCTTTTTGGTTTTAACTGATTTGGAGATGTATTCGGCTAGTGACGAGAAGGTTAGAGAGCGATAAGTGGGATGTTGTGTTAAATCCACTAGGAACCGTTGGAGGCTGACTCTGTCAGAGAAGGGAAACTGTTTGAACTCGTTGAGGAATTCTTGCGATTTTGAATAGCTCTCGTGGAGCGAGATTATCATCAAGTCGTAGTTGATGCCTATTCCTCTTGACACTAAGATGATGCTCGTGCTTTTCTCCCTGTCTAAGACTCTTCCCGCATTGATCACTGCGTCATATTCCTCTGCAGTCAGTTTCCTCTCCCACTTTGCGAAGGTTACAGACATTACGCTGAACCCCAATTTTGCGAAGTCAGGTATCATACTGTACTCTTTGATGTAACCTCCCTTCTCCAACTTTGTCCTAATCCTAGTTGCGGTGGGTTGAGAAATCCCAATCGCCTTCGCCAGATGCCTGTCGCTTCTTCGACTATTCTTCATAAGCTCCGAAATTAGCCTTAGCTCAACGTCTCTCATGATTGTCCTTCCAGTCTAATCCAATTGGAAGATTCACTTGCGGTCAATTTCACGTGAACTTCCCATCGTGATTGAATCAACAATCTTTTGCCCTCTGGTCTATGATTTGTAGGCGAGCAGTCTTAAGCCTTTAATACAGAGATGGGCTTCTTTTCGATCGGTTTCACCAGCAGTACATAGAAATCAATATGATGGATTCCACAGGGTGTTATGTGCGATCTGTCTCATTGTGCTTCCTCAGCTAATGATTATTAACTCTCCTCTGCAATCTTAGTCCTGAGGTCAGAAGTCTTGGGTGAGCTTGTCTTCGTTGGACTAGGCTTGCACGACGAAAAGGGAATTAGTCTAAGCGGTTTGGAAGAGACTAGAACCGCTCAAAAGGTTTTCATAGAACTCTACACGAACTTGCTGCCCAAGTTTGCGATAAAACACCTTGAGGAAATGACTGGGAAAGTATTTCAGATTCTGACCAGAAAGGACCTTGAGGACAAAAGTGGAGAAACAGTCTTGAAAGCAGCAGAAACTGGCAAGGCTGTCTTGCTTGTTCCAGGAGATCCGCTCATTGCCACAACTCACGTCGCCCTGAGAATAGAGGCAAAGAGACGCGGAATCAGAACACGCATAGTTCACGGGGCTTCGATTATATCAGCAGTCATTGGCTTGTGTGGCTTGCACAATTACAAGTTCGGAAAGAGCGTCACGATACCTTTTCCAGACGAGACCCCCTCTGAGACGCCTTATGAAGTTGTTGCTCAAAACAAGAAGCTTGGCCTTCACACTCTCTGCCTACTCGACATAAAAACCGAAGAAAAACGTTACTTAACGATTCGCGAAGCCCTCAATTCACTCTTGAAAGTTGAAGAAAAGCGGAAAAGAAAAGTGACCACTATGGACACTCTGGCCGTTGGCATAGCCAGGGCCGGAAGCGAAAACCCCACTGTGAAATCTGATCCCATAAAAGACTTGCTGAACTACGATTTTGGTGGGCCTCCATACAGCTTAGTCATTCCGGGAGAGCTTCATTTCATGGAAGCTGAAGCGCTAATCGCATTCACTGGCGCTCCAGAGAAGCTAAGGAAGATGGCAAAATGAACATAGAAGAGCTGGTTGCTAGATACATAGCTTTTACGGAGCAGGTTTTGTCCCAAATGGAGATGGTTGAAGGTTCAATAAGCGCAGATGCAAGCGATGCAAAAAGAATCGTCGATTACGTCCGAAACTACTTGAAGGATGCCAAGTACTATAAGGATAAGGGGGAGCTTGAAGTAAGCTTAACGTCCGTGGCTTATTGTGAAGGTTTATTAGATGCTCTAAAACTGCTAGGAGCCGTGAAGTTCGAATGGCCAGCAAGAATAAGGCACAAAAGCGAAAAATAGTCTTGGCTTCAGGCGTGTTCGATCTGCTTCATCTGGGGCATGTGAAATTCTTGGAAGAGGCGAAAAAAGCTGGCGGATCTAACGCCGAACTCGTAGTGATAGTGGCTAGAGACAGTACAGTGGAGAGGAGAAAAGGCAAAAAACCGATTGTGCCAGAGAACCAGCGATGCGCTCTTGTCGAGTCTTTGAAGGTTGTTGACGAAGCCATATTGGGTTTTGAGGGGTTTGACACAGGAAAGGTCATTGAGAAGATCAAGCCCGACGTTATTGCCTTCGGGTATGACCAAGATGCAATGGAAAAGAAGGTGAGGAGATTCGTCGAAGAGCATGAATTGAACATTAAAGTTGTGAGGATAGGGAAGTTTGAGGAGGATGAGTTGGACAGCTCCTCGAAGATAAAGCAGAAGATCGTTGAAGACTTCAAGAGATGAACGTGATGTTCAGGAGTTCGCACAGTAGGTTTATGCCCACGTACGTAATCATCGCCTTAAATGTAATCGTTTACGTCTACACTTCGGTAATCGGCGAAGACTTCATCACAACAGGCGATCTTCCAATCTTTCTGTTTGGGCAGGTAAACTATCTTGTCATGCGGGGCTGGTACTGGCAGCTTTTCACGTCTATGTTTGTTCACGCGAACATCGTACACTTGGCGGGGAACATGTTCTTCTTTCTGATCTTCGGTCTTAGAGCCGAAGAACTCTTCAGGACAAGAGAATACTTGCTGATCTACTTTTTAGGCGGATTGGCGGGAAACCTGTTGACTCTGCTTATGGGACCTGAAATGATTTCTGTTGGTGCTTCGGGCGCAATCTTCGGAATCTTCGGGGCAAGCATAATCTACCTCAGAAGAACGATAGGTCAATCAATAATAGGCGCGTTAGTCTACGCCTTCTTTCTGCTCATGATCAGCACTGGACCAAGCGTGAACATTCTAGCGCATTTAGGCGGTTTGGCCGTGGGTCTTATATTCGGTTACAAGCTAGCAACCAAGCGCAGGCCTCAGCCTACGTATCAATACGAATACTCTTATCAGCCCAGATGATCACATTCTTCTGACAGAATACTGACGTACAGCAAAGTAGATCAAGGCAGCGTCATAACTTCCACTTTCACCTTGTGCCCATCCCTCAGCTTCAGCTCCTTCCTCAATGCGACAGGTGCAATTATCTCCAACACTGACACATCATAATGTGTTCTCAAAGCCGATATCAACGCACCTTTAGCCTTGTTTTCAACAATCACAGGATAACACTTAACAGGGCCGAAAGTGCGATCTTCGCTTTTAAAGCCGTCAATCTCGATCGCAGGGTAAGCCTCAAGCTCCGAACGCGTCTTCATGTCATAATCGCTCGTGAGCTTCAGGTTAAGCGTGCCAGGGTAAGGGTCAAAGCCTAGCTTTTCGATGAACTGCTTTCGATAGTCTTCTTTTGAAATGTAATAAGCTCCCTCGCCTAGTCCTGTGAAAACTGTGCCTTCAAGCGTAACTGAGGGCGGATAAGCCGCTTCCATCAAGAAACGCAGAGTCGTATAAAGCGTGTTCAGTTCTTTGATGCCTGCTTCGGTGATTTTTATGAGACAGCCATCAGGCGTAATGGTCCTCTTAATCCAACCCTTGTTGTCAAGTTCTATCAGATACCGCGAGGCTGTCTGCTGAGAAGTGCTCATCTTCCTAGCCAAATACTCTGTTGAGATTTTTGCCGTCCTTCTATGTGCCCCCATCTCAGCCAGTTTCAACAACGTGAAAAGATGACGGCATAAGTGCTTTTCACTCATTTCATGTCCTCAGTGGCTTATCAACTATGAACTGATGGCCTTGATATATAAGCGGCTCGAAAAATGAAGTCTATAACAGGTCGTACTTTGCCTGCACGAATACTTCGCGCAAATCGCATACACTTGCAAAGATTTGAATAGCGCCGGACGGAACGTCTAGGCTGATGAAGTAGGTGCCATTGCCATAGTTAACAGTCGAGCCGCTGATTTGGGTCCAATTTCCACTGGACCCATAGAACAGTGCGACATTTTTGGCTAAAGCTGGCTCTCCATCGTTGTACAACGTGAATATCAGACTTACATGCTTGTTTACGCCCTCAAGTGCGTAGGAGCAGTTCCCTATAAGACTCGTTGTTACGTTGACCGAATATTGTGCGGTTGCCTCGGACGCAAAACTGGCAACATCGAGGCTGAAGTCCGCATAAACGCTTGAAACAGCAACGCTGCTTGCGTTCCACGACAGCCAAATGCCTGAGTCATAAACGGAATCGTCAAATAGGCTAAACGTTAGATTGCAGACTCCAAACTGATTTAGGCTTCTAATGGCACTTGAGAACCGATTCAGATTTTGCGGTAAAACTGCCTTGTCGCCGCCGTTTGAAACATTTGCCAACGAGCTTACCATCGTGTTTCGCGTGCTCTGCGTTATGGAGAGGATGAAATCGTTGAGAGCTGGGCTTTCTGTGTCACTAGTCTCCTTGCTAAGCTCATAGACGTAGATCGTTGTGGAGGAAATCAGAAGGGCTATGACCAGGGCGGCAACGATGAGAAGTTGCCCTGAACTGTTTGCTCTGAGCGTGTCGAGTTTTCTCACGTTGTCACCGCCAGATACAAGCGGATCAGATAACAGCGGAAAGCTGGGCTTCTGCTGGTGCAAACGTATTCCGTGAAAGCCATTTCTTGGTTGCCAAAACTGCCGTTCCCGATAACTGCTGTGTTGATCTCGCACATTTGTTCATCATAAATCGTAAGGTTGAATGAGACCCCTGTCGGCAAGGCGAGGCTTAAGTCTTCTTGCAGTGCGGTCCAATTCCCCTGGTCTATATACTTGCCTAAGCTTCCGTCCGAATCCAATTCAGTAAGAGTTTGCAGCCCGAGTGAAGCCAAGTTGTCATTTCTTGAGTTGCTTTGCGATATGGGAAGGTTTGCGGTGACAGCAAAGGCTGAGTAGATAACGAAGACTGCGAAGACGGCTTCAATGATTCGGATCTGTCCTGCGTTTCCGTTTCTCATTTTTTCGGGCCTCCGAGCCAAATTGCGCAATCATAGATGGCTGAGTCCACTGTAACGAGGTAGGTGAAGCTGAAAACGTCGGACAACGTGTGGGAATCTGCAAAATCTGCGCCCATATCTATCGGCATCTGTGGGTAGGCGGTCCACTCGCTGAAAAATGTCAATGTGTCCAATCCAGTTACGACGAGAACTGTTGGGGCTGAGTCCAAAAAATGCGGAATTTCGTAGGTGACTGATTCAGAAGTGTTTGCCATCTGCACGAGCGGAGAGTCGTAATCGAAAGTCAAGGCATAAGCTTGGGTTAAGCTTATTCCAGAAGTGAGAAACGATGCGTTTAGACCATAGTCAAGTGGGCTTAGCCTCAAGAAAGTGCCTTTTGGATCAGGTTCTGCGGAATTGTGCGCAAATGCAAACGCATTGAAAGATGCTATTTTGTCATTATAGGATGAACGTGCCAAGACAACCAATAATGCTGGACCCGTGACACTGTCTGAAATGGTGATGTTCTGCAATTTTTCTCCGCTAGCTGCGGAAACAGAGATTGCGTCCAGATAATCTTCTGCAACTGTGAGCATTCTCAATTGGGTGGGAACTGGAGAACCGTTTCTTTCTGTCGAGATCCGAAACTTGTAGACAGTGTCGTTATCCAACTTGAAGGTCGCGACTAAGCTTATGGAAACCTCGAAGAGTGGCTTGATTTCCATCTTGAAAGACACGTCGGGCATTTTCAGGGAAGCGTACGCGTCAGCGTAGCTTATGGCGTAGACGTTTTCACTGTTTAGTCTTGAAACCTTGTCCATGTCCAGCTCATATGCGCTTTTCACGAATGGCTTAGCTAGGCCGAAGGTTTCTGGCGCTGTTTGACCGTTTTGTCCCCAGTTTGATGGTTTTCCCTCGTTTAGCAGTAGGTATTTCGAAATTTCTCGGTATCGTTCTGGGATGCCCTCTGCCGCGTTGTTTATGTGGGGACGGAGAACTGTTGTGGTTGCGGCCATGGCCGATAACACCAGCATGACCATTAGCGAGCACGCGAAGAAGGTGTCGACAGATACGGCAGGCATGGGAACACAGTCTCCCTTGATTGTGGCTTAGTGTGATGCAGCAACGACTCCGTACAGATTGCCGAGCAAATTCTGCGAAATAATAAGCGAAACGTAAGCGGTTATTACTAGCATTGCTGAGTATTTGAAGCCAGCAGCAAAGCTGCCTTCGTTGACTTTGCCGACGAAGAATCCTGAAAGCCAGCACTGCAGTATAATGCCTGAAGAGAATAGGCTCAGTTGCTGTTCAAGCATTATGAAGGGCACTGCGGTTGAGCCTGGAAGCGACAATTGGGTCACGGCATAAACTGTCATGGCGACCATCGTTGTCGTCAGGGCTATGAGGACGCTCCATATGAACGCCAGGATCGCATAGGGTCGCAAAAGTGACTTCTTGTTCGCCTCAACATCCTTCTGCTTTTCACTGTACTCTGTCAATATTTCCAGTGCACCAGCTGATCCACCGCCGATTTTTATGGTTTCAACGAGTATGAAAAAGTTGACAAGCACTGGCCAAGTCTGTAGTTTCTGTTTGATGTTTCCAAAGATCTTCTTAAGCGAGACTCCCCATTCCATTTGGCTTCTGATGAGGCTTAACGTTTCAGAGAATTTTCCATAGCCGCTTCGTTTGGTGGCGTGAACTAAGCTTTTCTCTGGCGAAAGTCCGATTTTTCTTGCTTCTGTCACGTCTCGGAGGAAGCTAGGCATCGCGTTTTCCGCGTCGTTGTTGATCCTGGCGATTCTCATGTAGGTTATTGAGGGAGGAATGGACACGGCGATCAGACAAATAGTGACAACTAGCGTGAAGTTTTGTGGGCTGCCCAGAAACTGTAGTGCGGGTATGTAGGCTATTGCGGCTATGGTGGCTGAAACGATTATTGCTGGCAGTATTGCTGCGTAATAGGGCTGCTTGATTCCGATCAGGTTGCTTTTTCTTTCAGCGTTCGCTACGATCATGAAGATCATTGAAAGCATCGGCGTTACGAAGAAGATCAGGACACATGTGACTTCTGGAGACATGCTGGGTGTGCCGCTTAGCTTCATAGGTTCAAAAACTGAAGTTGTTGAGAATATGATGAATAGGATGTATGAACACAGTGTAACTATTAACATAACAGCATACGCTTCAACCAGCGTGCTGAGTCTCTCTACTGATCGGATTGACGCAGCTCCTTGCATCTCGAATATAGATCGCAACTTGCTCTTGAGATAGTTTACAACGTTTCCTCCGCTTCTGACTGAGGAGATGTAGCCCAACAGAAATTCCCGGTAACCTTTGGACTTTGTTCTTTCGGCTCGCTTGTACATGACCGTTAATGGGTCGTAGCCTAAAACCTCTACTTGCCTGACGATTTCTTTTGCCTCTTTTTGAAAAGTTGGCATCAACTCGATGTGGCAGAGTTTCTTCCAGCTTTCGTAAATCGTGACCCCGCTTGCTGCCAGCATGGTGAAAAGCAGAGCGACGAAAGGCAGCTCGCGGTTGATCTCATTCGATCCTTCGCCGTTCAAGAGTTTCAGTATCTGCCCGAATATTCTGGGTCCTCTGATTCTTGTCTGCAAAGCTTTCACCACTGAGGTTTGCCCAAAAATTCCTTCTGAAAGAGCTGTGGGTTGTTGTAGTACTTGCTCAGAATGTTGTTGACGCTTCTGTAGTCGCGAATGCTACGCTCAACCATGTGCAGCAGAACGCGTTTGCGATATTCGAGCTCGTCTATCAGCTTTTCGACTGGGATGTCAAGACTCTGTGATATCTTCTTCAGAAGGTAGCTTTGCGCTAGGTTTTCTTGGAAAGTGTCTGATGAAGGATTCCAGCTGAAGACTTCTTGGAAGCTGCCCGCATCCTTTATCTCTGAGATGTTAATGAACTTGCGGCTTGAGAGTCTCTTCCCAGATTCCAGAAAAACGGGTGTCCTAACGTGCTTTACGTTGATGACGCAGTTCATCAGCGAAATTATCGATGACGGAATTTTCATAGGCGGCTGTGTGAGCCTCTTGATCGCCGTGTCAGCATCTTCGGCATGTAACGTGCATAGGCCACCGTGTCCTGTGGCGAGCGCCTGAAACAGCACATAAGCTTCTTCGCCTCGAACCTCGCCTACGAGGATAAGATCTGGTCGATGCCTTACGGCAGACTTGATTAGGTCGTAAAGTGTGATCTCGCCCTCGTCTTCGGTACCGAAGCCTGAACGGGCAATCGTTGAAGTCCAGTTTTCATGGGGCAAGTTGATCTCTGCAACTTCTTCTACCGAGATGATCTTGTAGGTCGGTCTCACGAGGCACGCAATGGCGTTCAGCGCTGTCGTTTTGCCAGCTCCAGTGGCTCCTATTATCATCACGGACATTTTGCTTTCCATCAAAAGCCAAAGATATGCTGCTATACTCTCGTCTATAGTTTCGTTTTCAATTAAGTCGATTATCGTGAATGGGTCTTTGCGGAATTTTCTTATAGTGTAAGATGTTCCTGCAGGAGTGATTTCCTTTCCAAAAGAGACTGCTAAACGGTGTTTCTCGGGCAAAGTTACGTCTACTATTGGGAAGGCTATGCTCACGTGTTTGCCAGCCTTGTGTACGATGCGCATCACGAAGTCGTCGAGTTCCTCCTCGGTTCGGAAGAGGATGTTGGTCTTGATGTTCTCGTATTTTCTGTGCCATAGAAATATCGACTTGTTTACGCCGCCGCAGCCGATGTCCTCAACGTTTTCGTCGTGCATCACGGAGTCGATTTTTCCGTAGCCGACAATGTCCTTGTCTAGATGGTACAGGATCTTGTGCATTCCAACTGGTGAGATGCCGGTGAAAGCCTTCTGATGGTTGTTCAGGACAGACGGCAGTTGTCTTCTGAAAGATTCTTCAAGAGTTTCCTCTTCTTCGGGAGCCTGCAACTCGTATTCGAGAATGTTTCTCAGTCTGAAGTAGCCGTCTCTTTCGTCTTTGGCCAACGGAAGCTCGTCGAGGATGTAGAGATATTCGAGAGTTTCTTCGTTCTGGACTATTGCCGCATAGGCGAATGGAGGCTTAAGCGGGTAGTACTCGATTTCGGCGTGTCCTTCGGGAACACTCCATTTTTTCACATCCAGAAACTCGACTACCTGTTCTTCCTCTTTTATGAATTCTTCAGATTGATTCTCTTTCTGGAATTTTTCTTTAAGCGATTTCAATCCAAGTTTCATCCTAGTATTCCTCGCTGAAACTCGTAAGCTGAATATTCGGGACATTGTCAATAACATGGCACGTCAAGCGTGCTGCACCATGACCCGCGGTGTAGTAGCCGGCCACAAAAACCTCTTTGAGTAAATAGACGCACAGATCCGTTTTTTCAATAGGGATCTCTCCAAGTCCGCCTTCTAGCCAAGCTTTGGCTGAATCGTTTTGAAGGCGAATCCAATATTGCTGTTTTCCGATTGACGGGGGCATTTCAATGAAGACTTCGAGGGTAACATTGATCGTTGGTGTGAGTGTCAGCATTTCTGTGGTCTTAGCTGCTATGCGATTCATCAAGCTTTTCAGTTGTCTCGTTTCAGACGAAAAACGTACAGCGTCAGTATAGGCGATGAATGAGAACACAAGGAGGCTACTGACTGCGAGCAGGGCGACAAAAGTGTAAAGATAGCTGGGAGTTATCAACGGCATATGCTATACCTCGACATTTTCCAGTCTGATGTTGCAGATGACTGTCTCTAAGTTTACCTTTGCGCCTTCATCATTGCTGGAGACTGGAAGCTGCACCGATCCTAGAGTACCGTCAAGAACTGCATTTAGTTCAAGAGAGGAAATAGGCTGATTGAACTCGTATTGGCGAGTAACAGTCGACACGTTGAGGGCAGTTGTCTTCAAGTAGTAACTGTCTCTGAAGCTCAGGTTCTTGGAGGTGTTGAGGTTTATGATGTAGATGCGGATTAGGTTTAGCGGTTTGCCGTTGCTTGTGCCTATTGCTGTCGATATCGCCATGGGTCTGTAGCATAAGACGATGTTTTGTCCGCTTGTGCTTGCCTCTCCATAAAGCTGTGTCATAGTGAATGCGGTCTGATTTGTTATTGCTCTCTCGTCTCCCTTGGTGTATTGGCCTGAGTAGCTGGCTTCTGAGGATTCAAGTTTAGAGAGGACTTTTCCAATTGGACTTTTGAACACTATGTCATCGATTGCATGCCCGTCTGTTAGGTTGATGATGAGATCTCTTGCAGTCGGCTCGACTTTGAAAACCCCCTCGAAGCCATCTATGTAGACTATTTCAGAAGCTCCTGAAGTCCATGCAACCGTATGGACCGCGGCGTCTAAGGTCTGCATATTCTGCTTTGCTATCGAAGCCCTGAGGGAGGCTCCTTTGGCAGCGATCTTTATCACGGCAAAGCTGTACGTCGCGGCTATTATCGTTATGAGGGAAGTGAAGAGTATTAGGTACGTTACAGGTATGGCTAGGGCTCTTGTTTCACGCAGAAACCTTGCTGAGTTTTTCTTGAATCTTGTCTTGTCCACTGTTCTTGACAGTCTCCGCTCTGCATTCCTTACGAGAGCATTTCGGTTCCATCGTGAGATAAGGTGGTGTGCGTAGAACAAAACTACACATAAGTATGCAGAATCAGTATTGAAATACTAGCCCCGCTTCACCAACACTCACCAATTTGCGTGATAGGTTATGAATACGTAAAAACTGGGAAAATAAAAGAAAGAGGGAGGAAAGCTGCTACTGAGCAGCCTGAACGTTGCTTTCTTTGTAGTATTGCGCGTTTGCGCTGAACACCGTTATGCCGACTGGGATACCTACATCGTTCAAGGCGATGCTGCCTGGATCGTTCACGTAGATAACCATCGTGTATCCTGACTTCAAGGTAATGTCATCAGTGGCTTGGTCGAAGGTTCTTGAAGCGTTTTGAACTGTGATGGCGAAGGTTGTGCTTGTTGGCTTTGCTGGCGTTACTTCCAAGTCGTTAGAAATCGTCACAGTGCTTGTTCTCCAGTAGTAGACGTTGGTCCAGTTGCATTCCTGTCCTCTGACTGTCACTTTGTCGATCACAACGTCTTTGCCGCCGGTGTTCACGATGACTATTCCGCCTTGGGCCCAGTTGCCTGTCGTGTTGTACCAAACGTGCTGCTTTGTCAGGAATAATGATTCCTCTTGCACACGGGTGGTCGTCACGTTGATGGCATAGAACGTTACGACGGTTGCGAGCAGAACTGAAACCACTAGAATGATCAATGTCGTCACTACAGTGCTCAATGCTTTCCTATTCTTCAATATGTTCATGCTTTCTATCTCCGTGACAGCACAATCACCATTTTTCAGATAAGATGATTTGTGCGTAGAACAAAACTACACATAACTGCACACCTGTACAACAGTCAAGCTGTGCTTGGCAAGGTAACCTTAGGCTATCTTGGACATAGACTTCTGCGCGGGAACTTACCTGACGAACATCCGAAGTCTCAAGCCCACTTGTGTGACCGCGAGTGATGTGGCGCATCGAACACGGAGAGCGAAAATGTTGAAAGTATGTGTCTGAATAGATTTACTAGAACTAAGGTTCTTAGGTAGGAATGGAATGGCAAAAACGGCTCTTAAAGCTAGAGGTAGAAGCGCACGAAGAACAACGGTTGGAATGTTGAGGAAGAAACGCGTTTGCATAAACTGGTCGAAAGCGGAGCATCGATCAATAACCTGATTGATACTTTCAAGTCGCATCATAATGCGATCTACATGAAATCAGCTCAGATGGGGCTGAAACTTGTTGTTGTTGGTAAGGCTCCGCGGAAAAAAGAGCGACCAACAACAACTTCCACAGTGTTGCCGAAGAATATCTTAACGCATGAACAATCGATCCGTATCTTGGCTATAACTGCCTTGAAAAGGCCGAATTTGGATAATTCAGAGTTGTAGCGGCTTCGGATATTCGTTGATGCTGTACAGGGTTATGATTCCGTGCCTGAGAAGTATGAGAGATGCACGGAGATTCACAGCGGGCTTGTCGAAACAGATAGGAAAATCGCTGAACTTCAGGAAGTTTAAACTTGTCTAAACAATCCATACAGAATTCTTATTTAGGATTAATCCTCGAAGCCTACCATCTGGAGTAGGATAATGAAAAGGGCTAAAGCTTTCTCCCCATGCCACATAACGGGTTTCTTCCAGATATTCGACCAGTCGACCGATTTGCTGCATGTTGGCTCTAGAGGTGCAGGTGTTGCATTGAGCCGAGGGGTCGAAACCACTGTGGAAGCTGTGCCCGCCCTAAAAAGGTCAGTGGCAATCAGAATCAATGGCATCCCTTCAGACTCCGCTGAGGTTTCCAGACATGTCACGAAGGCCATGCTCTCCGAACTTGAGGGATCCAAGGGATTCAAAATCGATGTCGAACACAACGTTGATGTGCCTATAGGCGCTGGCATGGGCGCAAGTGGAGCTGCGGCATTGAGCTTATCTCTGGCATTAAACGAGACACTTGGCTTAGGCATGTCCAAGGTTGAAGCTGCCCAAGTGGCACACGTTGCTGAAGTCGAATGCAGAACAGGACTAGGAACAGTGATTGCAGAAACCTTCGGAGGCGTCGAAATGAGGGTTAGGCCAGGAGCGCCTGGAATCGGCGAAGTAAAACAGATACCCGTTCCAGAGGATACCGTTGTTGCGTGTCTGACTTTCGGGCCATTGTCCACGAAGAAGCTCCTGTCAGATAAGGAGACGCGAGCGCACATAGACGAGTTTGGCGGCAAACTCGTTGATAAGCTAGTGGAACGACCCGAACTTGAAACATTCCTCAACCTCTCTCGTCGATTTGCCGAACACCTGAGACTGATGAGCCAGAACGTGAGACAGGTTTTAGATGCAACGAATGACGCCCGATTTATCTGCAGCATGCCGATGTTCGGGGAATCTGTATTCACGCTGGTTAAGCGTGGATCTCTTCAGAAACTCGTGGAAATCTTCCAAGAGTACGGGGCGATAGGCAAGGTCATTACCAGCGACATTGACTTCGAAGGAGCACGAGTGCTAAGATGACAAAGATTCCCCTAGATCACCCAAGAGCAGAATCCCTCCGAATGAGGGAGAAACTGATTGAGCAGTGTGACAACGGTGTTGTAACCCTCGCTGGTCTAGTTGCACATGGCCGCGGAGAAGCCTTCGACTACTTGCTCGGCGAGAAAACAACCAAACCCGCTTTGAAAGCAATAGAAGCAGCCGCGGCGGAACTACTGACAGCTGATAAACCAGTGATTTCCGTTAACGGAAACGTAGCCGCATTGGCAACTGAAGATATCGTAAAGCTGTCTGAAGTGACAGGAGCGGGGATCGAGGTCAACCTGTTCTACAGGTCACTTGAAAGAGAAAAAGCAATAATGAAACTGCTGAAAAAGGCGGGAGCATGCGAGATATTAGGAGTAGGCGCAGATGCTTCCGCACAGATCCCAGAGTTGGGCAGCGAAAGGAGACGAGTAGACCCACGAGGCATACTCATGGCAGACGTAGTTTTTGTGCCTTTGGAAGACGGAGACAGGACAGAAGCTCTCGTGAAGATGGGCAAAAAGGTGATAGCAGTAGACTTGAACCCCCTCTCAAGAACGGCTCAGAAAGCACCAATCACAATAGTTGATAACATCACGAGAGCAGCGCCCAAACTTGCAGAGACCGCCAGCAAGCTAAGGAAAGAAGGAACTAGGAAGAGCAAGCAGATCCTAGCGAATTTCGACAACAAGATGAATCTCAGTGAAGCGATAAGCCTCATCAATGAAAGACTATCAAGGCTTGCGAAAGAGCAAAAATGCCTCACCTTGGAGGACGAAAAGCTTGACCTTTAGGAAGATCTTCGTTTTAGGCGCTGGCGCCATCGGAAGCGTCTACGGGGCACTTTTATCTGAAAGGAATGATGTCACTCTAGTTGGAAACGAAGATCACGTGGAAGCCGTAAACGAAAAAGGGCTGTCAATCGTCGGCGACATAAGAAGAACCTTTCGAGTTAAGGCAGATACAAAAGTCCGCGGCATACCCGAAGGGGCCTTGGTCATCCTCACCACAAAGGCGTACGACTCCGCAAGGGCCATCAAAGGAATAAAGAAGCTCCTCAAGAAAGATACGGCTGTCTTGATTTTGCAAAACGGCCTTGGAAACGAGGGAATAGTGAGACATGTTGTTGGTGACAAAACCAAAGTCTTGCGGGGCGTGACAAAGATGGCTTCTGAGTTCTCAAAACCCGGGAAGATAAGATTCTGGAGCGGAGAAACGATAATCGAGTCAGATGAAGACTCTGTGAGGATCGCGGAGATTCTTAATGACTCAGGATTGAATGCAAGACTTGCTGATGACATCGACAGAGAAGTTTGGACTAAGCTTGTTGTCAACTGCGTCGCTAACCCTCTGACAGCGCTTCTCCGTGTAAGGAACTGCGCAATCTGGGTAGACTCGCTGAAAACTATCAGACACAGCATTGTCAAGGAATGCGTTGAAGTTGCAGAAGCCGAAGGAATAGTCTTACCTACGAATCTAGCAGAAAGAATTGACAAGCGGCTTGCCAGCTATACGAATTACTCTTCAATGTTCCAAGACTTGGCCAAGGGAAAGAAGACGGAAATTGACTTTCTAAATGGAAAAGTAGTCGAATTGGGAAAGAAACATCATGTTCGAACCCCGGTCAACGAGACTCTCGTCAGCTTCATAAAGTTCCTGGAGGAAGAAAATGGACTTCCAAGAAAAGATTAAGCAGAAAAAAGGAAGAGAAAAAATCATAATGCTAACCGCCTATGATTATCAGGTAGCGAAGATGCTTGACGAAATGAAAATTGACCTCATTCTCGTCGGCGACAGTCTAGGAATGGTTGTGCAGGGCTATAGCGACACTAAAAACGTAACGATGGAAGACATGATCTATCACACACGCGCCGTGGCAAGAGGAGTCAAGGACACACCGATCATCGGAGACATGCCGATAAACAGCTGCAAAACAGCGAAAGACGGCTTAGAAAACGCGAAAAGATTCCTCGATGCAGGAGCTCACGGAGTCAAGATCGAGGGAAACAGATCAGACATTGTGAGAACTCTGCTGAAGGCAGGAATCCCGGTGATGGGTCACGTCGGAATGCTTCCCCAAACGGCTGAGACGTACAAAGTGAAGGGCAAGACCACGGAAGAGGCTGAAGGAATTTTGCAGGATGCCATGGAGCTAGACAAGTGCAGCGTTTTCTCAATAGTGCTGGAATGCGTTCCTGAAAGCTTGGCGAAGAGGATGACTGAACGTGTGAAGGCGCCAACGATTGGAATAGGCGCTGGTATACACTGTGATGGGCAGGTTTTGGTGACAAACGACATGCTGGGTTTGGATGAAGGTTTTAAGCCAAAGTTCGTCAAAAGATATGCGAACCTCAATGCAATCATCAAGAACGCTGTTGCCAAGTTTAAGGAAGAGGTCTTGACTGACAAATATCCGGACGAGGAGCACACTTATCACTAGCTTACTTAGGAGCATCAAAAGATTGCAGGACAAAGGTTTGCCTCAAAAAGCGGTTCTCAATGAGCTTCAGTCGAGGCTCAAAAAGGACTTCACGTATGAGTCTGGGAAAATCATCGGTTCCATGTGCAACTATCCACATCCTCTAGCTCGAAAAACCTACGCTCGTTTTCTCGAAAAGAACTTGGGCGACTCGGGGCTCTTCCCAGCGGTTGCGGAACTCGAAAAGGAAACGATCCAGATGATCGGAAGGTTGCTTTCAAACCCACATGCTGCTGGTCACATAATCACAGGAGGAACCGAAGCTAACATTCTGGCCTTATGGGCTGCCAAGAAAATGGCCGCGAAGGAAAAATGCGAAGTGATCGTGCCTGTTTCTGCTCACTGTTCCTTCGATAAGGCTGGCGACTTGCTGGGGGTAAAAATCGTTAGGGCTGGTCTAGATGGCCAGTTTCGAGTCGACTTGAATGCTGTAAACAATGCAATTTCTCCGAGAACTGTGGCAATTGTGGGTGTAGCTGGGACGACAGGGCTGGGGGTAGTTGACCCGATATCAGAATTGTCTGAAATCGCTCTGGAGAATGATTTATACTTTCATGTGGATGCAGCTTTTGGTGGACTTGTTCTTCCGTTTCTCAAGGAACTAGGGTTTGACGTTCCGATTTTCGATTTCGCTGCATCTGGAGTCTGCTCCATGACAGTTGACCCGCACAAGATGGGTCTTGCTCCCATCCCCGCGGGTGGAATACTGTTTCGAGACGAAAAACTGAAAGAGGTGATTTCGTGGAATATTTCGTACTTGGCTGGGGGAGAAGCGAAACATGCCACCATTGTGGGATCACGGTCAGGGGCTTCAGTAGTTGCTGTCTGGAGCTTGCTTAGGCATCTGGGGCGAGAAGGCTACAAGCGAATTGTAAAACGTTGCATGCGTTTAACATGGAAACTCGCAACCGAAATCCCAAAGATGAAAAATCTAGACATAATGACGAAACCAACGATGAATGTCGTCGGGGTAACCTCCCGCACGCTGAATGTAGAGCAAATAGCTCAAGAATTGAGGCTTAAGGGTTGGGCGGTTGCACTATTCCCGAGACACATCCGAATCGTGGTCATGCCTCATGTTCAAGAACGACACATTGACGAATTCTTAGAAGATTTAAAGAACACTACGGACAAATTAGGAGGTTAGAGAAGGAGTCATCTTGATGCACAGTCACCCATCTAAAGACATTGTCGAAACAAAAGGGAACGAGTTGAAAGACAAACGCGTAGTCTTATGCATAACGGGCAGTGTGGCAGCTGTTGAATCCCCGGAAATCGCCAGAGCCCTCATGCGCCACGGCGCAGAGGTTCTTACAGTAATGTCGCCGATGTCACAGAAAATCATCCATCCCTATCTCATGGAGTGGGCGACCGGAAACGATGTCGTAACAGAACTGACAGGCAAGATTGAGCACGTTGCCTTGGCTGGGAACCATTCGAAGAAAGCCGATCTGATACTAGTGGCTCCAGCCACAGCGAACACCATAAGCAAGATAGCCTCTGGAATCGACGACACGACTGTCACGTCTGTTGTTTCAACAGCCTTCGGCTCAAACGTCCCGATGATCATAGTTCCAGCAATGCACGAGTCCATGTACAACCATCCAATAGTGACCGAGAATATCGGGAAGCTGAAAACCCTAGGCGTCGAGTTTGTCGGACCAAGAATTGAAGAGGGAAAAGCAAAGATTGCCAAGACAGATGAGGTTGTCGATGCAGTTGTTCGCAGGCTTACGGTTCGACGAGATCTCTATGGGCTAAAGGTATTGATTACGGCTGGACCGACTATAGAGTACATAGACCCTGTCCGTGTAGTCACGAATAGAAGCTCCGGAAAAATGGGTGTCGCACTTGCCGAGGAAGCCCTCAGCCGCGGGGCTCAAGTAACACTTGTCTACGGTACGGGAACAACGGCTCCACCAACTAGAGCCAGCGTAATCTCGGTTGAAACAACTGAGCAAATGTACGCTGTAGTCACTTCTGAGCTGAAATCAAAGAGATTTGACATAGCAATGGCCGTAGCAGCTGCGGCTGACTGGAAAGTTGAAAAGCCATTTTCGCACAAGGTTTCGACTCACAAGTTTGATTCACTCAGCTTGAAGCTTAAACCCACTCCAAAGATCATTGACAGCATAAAGAAAATCAGCCCCACGATATTTCTCGTGGCCTTCAAGGCGGAGTACAAGATGTCAAAGGCGAATCTGATTGAAAATGCACATAAGAAACTGTTGGAAGCCGACGCCGATTTAATCGTGGTAAACGACGTGGGCAGGAAAGGTGCAGGCTTTGGAACTGAAACAAACGAGGTTTTCATCGTAGACAGGGATAGAAAAACTATTCACGTGCCTATGGCTCAAAAGCGAGAAGTCGCAAAAGCGATTCTAGATGCGACGAAAGAAAGGGTCAGACCAAAATAGTCAAATAGACAACCCATGCGTCTCAACGTGAGAACCGATGCCAAGCAAATTCAATGTCGTAGCAGTGGGCGGCACATTCGACAAACTCCACAAAGGGCACAAGGCTTTGCTCAGGAAAGCTTTCGAAATCGGAGAACATGTCATGATCGGTTTGTGTACTGACGGGTTCGTGAGAAGAATGGAGAAGCAGCATGAAGTCGCCCCCTACGAGGAGAGACTCGAAGAGTTGAAGGCGTTTCTGAGAGAGAATGATCTTCTGCAGAGAACGGAAATAGTGACTCTAGACGATCCTTACGGAGTAACCCTTTGCAAGGGTTGTATCAACGCCTTGATCGTCAGCAGAGAAACTGAACCCATGGCTGTGGAGATCAACAGGAAAAGATGTGCAATGGGATTGGCTTCGCTTGAGGTCATCGTCATCAATATGGTTCCTTCGGAAAATCACACGCCAATTTGTACTACCCGTATTCGCCGCGGGGAAATGGATCAAGAAGGGCATATTTTCAGGTTGAAACAAAAACAGTTTTAGCTTCTTTTTCAGCATATTCAGTGCGGAAACGGTGTTGACGTGCAGAGATCGGGTATTGCAAGGCTTCCACTTCATTATGGCAAAGCTCCGAGATGGCTCACTGCTCGAATGGAGAAGCTTGCAAAAGAGATGGCGAGCATTATCATCAGTGAATATGGCACCGACGAGTTTCTCAAGCGAATCTCTGATCCGTTCTGGTTTCAAGCTTTAGGCTGCGTCCTAGGCTATGACTGGCATTCGTCAGGCGTAACTACGGTCGTAACCGGGGCTTTGAAACGGGTTATCAGTCCTGAGGAGCATGGCATTGCACTTTGCGGTGGCAAAGGCAGGGCTTCAAGGCAAACACCATTAGAGATCGGAGACATAGGTGAAAGGTTTGGCTTCACAGGTGGCAAGGTCGAAGCTCTGCAGTATGCGAGCAGAATGAGCGCGAAAGTTGACAATGCGGCTATCCAAGCGGGCTACCACCTCTATCACCATGCGTTCCTTGTGGCGGAAGACGGAAATTGGGCGGTTATACAACAGGGCATGTGCCCGGAAGATCGCACAGCAAGACGTTTCCATTGGCTTTCGGAAAATGCCAAGAGCTTGATTGTTGAGCCGCACAATGCCATTGTTGGGGACGCGAAACGTGAGATTGCGTTAGACATGACCGCAAAGGAAAGCGAGGGCTGTAGGAAAGTTTCAACCGACTTGGCAAAGGAACGCCCTGAAAAGATAATGCGATTGGTTGTTCCAGCCAGGCTGGGGTCTCAGAAATCATTGGGCGAATGGCTTCCAGAAACTACTGGAACTGCTGCTAAGCAGGGTCTTGTTGATGTCTTGTCGATGCCAAGAAACATGAACTGGAAAGCCCTGCAGCAGGTTTACGAGTTTCAGCCGACCAACTATGAGGAATTGCTTGCTTTCAAGGGTGTAGGTCCAGCAACGATTAGAGGCTTAGCGCTAGTTGCAGAACTGATCTACGGAGAAAAGCCAAGCTGGAAAGACCCAGTGAAATATTCCTTCGCTTACGGAGGAAAAGACGGCGTGCCTTACCCTGTAGACCGGATAGCCATGGACCAATCAATCCAAATACTCAGGCAAGCAATTCAGGAAAGTAATATAGGAGACAAAGACAAAACGCAGTCTTTGCAGAGGCTCAGACGGTACGTTCCCCAAGACGTGAATCATCACTAGCCAGACATTGCACTAATCAACAAGCCAATAAATGGCAACAGGATCTGTCGTAGGCGCTCTTCTTCATCCTGATTGCCACCTTTAGTAAGTAAACAGTTACCCTCAACAAGCTTCTTCAACTATGTGAAACCTAGTTTCGTGAAAAGACTTCTACTTCGAAGCGCTTCGAAAAGGTCAGGGCGATCACTGCCTAGTGTCTTTGAGCTTGCCTAAATCTGAGTAGATCTGTGAACAACAGAGCGACGAAAAGGATGTTACCAGTCCTCTGCGCTCAGCGAACTCTACGGCTTCTTCTGCTGGAAAAGCAACGGCATCTACTCCGGCTTTAATCGCCAAAACGTCAGTCTTAACGCGGTGTCTGCCCCTTGGCCGCATACAACCTAGAACCAAGGGGGTCTTGGGAAACGTCAGTCTTGCAGCGGCGGCAACTCTTGCTATGTCTGTCGGCGTTGGTGGTTCCGTGTTTTCCATTTCCGTCCCACGTATAGGCATGAAAGCAATTATAACTAAGGCGGATGGGTCGCACTGCTTTATCATTTCCAGGGCGCATTGTTCGCCCTTCAGTTTCCCATAATGGATCCCGACTATGACGTGCGGCACAAACGCAATATCAGCCTCATGAAGTGCCTTCAAAGAACTCTCATAATCTTCGACCGTGACATCCAAATTGTAAATCCCTTTTATGGTTTCGTCTGAACCAATAATATCAATAAGTGCAGCGTCAACATTGGCTTTTCTGAGTCTTTGCGCAATATCGAGGCTTACTATACCCGTGTGAACAAACACTGTCAGACCTAGTTCATGCTTGACTCTGCTTATAGCGCCAACAAACTTTTCCAGAGGAACAGAGCCATCAGGGAGGCATCCACCGCTTATCAAACAGCCTAAGGCACCCTCGCTTTTGAGCTTCACACAAAGTTGAAACAGTTCATCAGGAGTCCCCACGGGATACATGGTGTCCAGCACTCTTCCTCCACAATGCTTACAATTTAGCGCACAATCCTTGCCAGTAACCGAAATCGTCGGAAAATCCGCGGGTGAGGAGCAGTAGTGCCTTGTTTTGTAGTACATGAAACTCGGTGCGTAGAAACGAACGCTCTTGGACTTTTGTAGCAAGAGATCCTTGTCCAGGATGCTTAGCAGTTCTTCGTCAGCCATTTGCCAGATGGCTTTGGGTGAGGGTAGATTCATCTTTCTCTGGAAAGAACTGCTTTGACCGTAGCGTTTAAGTCTTCGCTCGCAACTGTCCCAGCATACTTGCCCGCGTCAGGAATCTATTTCGTGTCTTCGTTGGTCTTGGTTTTGGTTCTAATACCTGCGGTGTGAGCACGTTTCGATAGGTAGATAGTAGTGATTATGAAAATGGCCGTCGTTGCTGCGAAGATGTAGATCAAGTTTTGAATGTTTCGTATGCTCTCAGAGTAACGTAGCACGTGTATCTGGTATGAAGCATTTAGTACTTGATAGTTTTCTTGAAGCAAGCCATACTTGCTTGAGAGTATGTCGAGATTGTTCAGAAGGTCATTATAGGTTGCGTTAATGCTGAGGAGGTTCGGGTAGGATTCATTTAGCTCATCGAATTTTGCTTGAAGTTTGGCATAATCGTTGGTGAGCATGGTGAAGTTCTTGGAGAGGCTATAGTATGTTATGTTTAAACCGTAGAGGTTCTGATAGGACATATTCAGTTCGCCAAGGTTCTCTTGAAGTTGACTGTAGTTGCCCGAAAGAATGCTGAAGCTATCTAAGAGACCATAATACGTCGTATTCAAGCTATCAAGCTCTGTTTGCAGCGCAGAGTAGTTACTGAGCAGTCCCTGATACGTCATGTTTAAATCATTGAAGCTTTGATACGAAGACGCATTCATTTCGTCAAAGTCTCTTTGAAGTAGGCTATAGCTGGCTGAAAGTGCCGCGTAGCTATTCAGAAGGTCATTATAAGTAATGCTTAGGTTTTGAAAGCCTGTCAGAAGATCTTGATAAGCTATACTTAGGTTTTGAAAGTCTGCTTGCAGTCCTCGATAATCGCTAAGCAGTTGATTGTAAAGGTGTAGAGCTTCGGAAGAGATTATTGTGATTGTCTGCAGTTGGCGAGTATACGTAATGTAAAGGCAGGCATGTGCCTCGTTTGGAGTATTGAGCAAAGTTGGGGCGATTTCTTCGTTGCTGACCAGCAAAACATAAGGGTAGCTCATTAGTTCGGTAGGAATGCTAACTCGGCAAAAGCCACGGGCGTCTTCTGTGTCGGTAGCATTGAACCGTATGATTTTGTTTCCGGTTTCTGTTCCAAATGTGAACTCGAAATCAGAGATTGAAGAGTTTGAGATGATACTGGCATGATACGCGTTTCCTTTTAGTATAACTGGAAAGTCGGAAAATGTTCCCATGAGGGGGCAGTAGTCTCGGTTGCGTTCATCTATAACGTAGGTTTCGTCTCCTATTCCATCTCCACTCTGGTCTTGCCCTGCGTAATTTCTCCAACAATTGCCTTCGCCAGTGTAGTTCCAGAAATTCACGGAATCACTAGATCCTTGGACAATGTCGTCTATGTTGTTGTGGTAGACGGTGTTGTTGCCGCTGACCAGAAAATAGAGGCCGAATCCATTTGAGGATATGTTGTTGGCTGCAACTACGTTGTTGATAGATGAAAGGAGGAAGAGCCCATAAAGGTTTTCTGAGGCGAAATTGGCAAAAACGGTGTTACCAGCTGAATAGAAGAGAGAAACACCATTGTCATTGCCAGAAATGTCGTTGTTCGAGACGATGTTGTTGGCTGAAGAGTAAAGATAAACGCCATAGTTATCATTTGAGAGTATCATGTTGTTTGAAATCGTGTTATCTGTGCAGATGCTCAAGCTGATCCCGTTGTTGTTGCTAGTCAGCATATTTCCCCTCACAACAACATGGTTACGGTTTTCCACGAATATTCCACTGTCCTGTGCATTTGTCCCACTGTACTTTATGGTAAAACCTTCTATGACGACATTGTTTGCTGTGACGTTAATTACATTTCTGCTAAAACCACCATTTACGATAGTACTGTTTCTGTCTTCACCAATCAAGGAAACGGGTTTGCTGACCACGATATTCTCAAGGTAAGTTCCGCTGTGTACAAATATCGTGTCTCCAGAATCCGCATTATTGATGGCCGCCTGTATCGTCCCATAATCATTTGGAACCTCGATGATCTTTGGGGATGCCTTGGCGGTGTTCCCGAACTTTAATAAAGACAAAATTACCAATAGGCACATGATGGTTAGCGGAATTCTGCTGTGCTTCAATTCAATCACAATTTCCCCCATAGGCGCATAAAATTATTAAATGTTGAGGTGGGACAAGAAATAATCATCTCTGAGACAAGACCCTCCCTAGTATGATAGAAGACACGACTGCAGAGGAAAATGCTATAATGAAAATCACCAAGTCGATGATAGGTTGGATGAGCGCCCAGAGAACAGCAGAATAAGATGCGACTATAATGAACGATAACAAAAGAATCTTGACTATTGCGTTGCTTGGGGTGAGCGTGGCTGCTCCTGGCTGCGTCGATACATGATATAAGAGATCCTGCATTTGCTTCCTCTGTTGGTCAGATGCAAGGACTATGAGGTTTTTGTCAACATCCTGAAACCTGAAGCTTAAGAGAGCATATCTTTGGAGTTCCCAAGGCTTTTTCTTCGGCAAAATCGTGACAATGTTGCTTCTCTCCATCTTCTTCAGGATTGTCTGAATCTTGCGAATGAACTGGACATCGCCGATCTTCTCTTCAGCGTACAGCTTTCTTATTATGTCTTTGACATCAGGAAAATGCAATTCTAGATGAAACGACGCGATCGTCATGGCAAGATCATATTGGTATTCGCCTTCGCGTAGGCGAATGTTACTTGTTTTATAGTCTCCACTGAGCGCTTCATGTAGGAATCGTGTTTCAATGGACGTTAACTTGGTTTGGGACACTTGTTTTCTCTCATTCAATAGTTTCAGTTGACAAAACATAAAAAAGCTTTGCGTACTGGAACGTTCAGTCTATCCCATTTTCAGCCTCCTGTACATGTGTTGTCAATTAAGTCTATGGAAAAAACCCGTAAATTGCCAAAGGGCGATTATTTAATTGGGGTGAGCCATGGTAGATTACGTGAGGCATGTTAGTTCGCCTAATGCGCCATTGCCCGTTGAGCACATCTTGCGGCATATGTCTTTGCATAAGAAGTATAGAAGTCACTTTGAGATCACCGCTTCAATGCTAGAGGCCATGAAGGATATTGATGCAACCACGTTTACTCTCATGAAGAATGCTCGCGTCAGCTATAGGCTGCTTAGGAAATATCTGGAGTGTCTTACTGAGCTGGGCTTGGCTGAGACAAATATAAAGAAAGGTCGCATCTCATTCAAGACCAGTGAAAAGGGACGTGATTTCCTGGAACAGTACCACGTTTTGCTGGAGATACTTTCGATCAGAGGTCGTAGCAATCCGACAAGTGTCCTCTGTGAAGCCGATTACTACGACTCCAAGAAGCTATAGCATGCTTTGACAGTCTGAGCCACAACTCGTGGAACGATCATCACGGATTCAGTGTCTGTGCAAGGGAGCGGAAAGGTGAGCGGATCAATTTGTCCCCGTTATTGTCCTCTTCTCCTTTCTGATTCTGTGGGAACTCCGCTTACCCCGCAAACAATAGAAGCAAGAGCACGACTGCAAAACGGCAAAAAGCCTTAAGGCTCACCCCTAGGGACTCACATTCTTCTTTGAAGAAGTATCCATCGTCTTCTATGTTCTTGCCGCGGCAGCCCAGAGAATCCGGCTAAGGCTAAGAGAAATATAGCGTTGCTTCTGACATAGGCTGCGGGCAGGATTTGATATGCCAATGCCAGTATCGTCACGTTCTGCAAACTGCCAAATCTAACAGCGAGCTTTAAGACGTCCAATCCACAAGTGATACTTGAGCGCTCTAGGAGACAATAAATGCAAGCAGGGCAAACGCATTCCAAGAACCCCGGCTTAGATTTGCCAGGGCGGGTTCGTGTTTCTCTAGGTTCTGCAATGGTCCTTGGTCTCTTAGAAGGTAAACTGGAAGCCAAACCTACGACAGTGTACTTGATGACTTATCGGCGTGGCAAGTGTGTAGCAAGTTGTGGTTTTTGTCCTCAAGCCAAGCGCAGCCGTGGCAGAGCAGATCTACTATCGAGAGTTTCATGGCCTGCCTTTCCGATCGTCCAAGTAGTCAATGGGTTGCAGATGCCCGTTGAGAAGGGTGAAATCAGGCGTGTGTGCATACAAGCTTTGAACTATCCGGAAGTCCTTGCACATCTTCTTGCATTAGTCAAAGCAATCTCTGGAAGCGTGGGTATCCCGATTTCCGTTTCATACCAACCCCCCAACCGAGAAAGTATAAGGTTGCTGGCTCAGGCTGGAGTTGAAAGAATCGGCATCCCGCTTGATGCAGCTACAGAAGAGCTTTTCGATAATGTTAAAGGAGAATACGTTGGGGGTCCCTATAGATGGGAAGAAGAGTTCAAGTTATTGACCTATGCTCTGGAGGTTTTTGGCAGCGGAAAAGTCAGTACTCACCTGATTGTCGGACTGGGAGAAACCGAGAAGGAGATGGCCAAAGTGATTCAGCGATGCGTCGACATGGGCGTCCTTCCTGCACTTTTCGCTTTCACACCGATTCCTGGAACACCATTGGAATGGAGATCACAACCTTCGATTCAAGCTTACAGGCGAATCCAGTTGGTCAGGCATATTGTTCTGAATGGAATTGGAAGGTTTGAGAGAATGCGGTTCGATGAGGAGGGTCGGATAGTTGATTTCGGTGTTGATGGACGAGTTCTGCAGCAGATTATTCAGACTGATACTCCCTTCCTTACGTCAGGATGCCCAAACTGCAACCGCCCCTATTACAATGAGAAGCCGAGCGGTCCCATCTACAATTATCCAAGAGGTTTGACAGAGAAAGAGCGGTCTGATATTCCGACGTTGCTCGGTCTAGAGCGGAGTTCAAAGCCTTGAATGCACGATGCCTTCTCGACGCTGAGGTAACAGAAACAAACGCAGTAAAATTGAAGTTCCTAAATAGCAATGGTGAGGTTGTAGAAACCGTTGACAACGACTACAAGCCGTATTTCTTGGCGACGTATCCATTAGCGGGACAGGATCGGAAAATCGTTGATGATTTCAGTGGCGAAACCGAGACCGTCGAGAAAACAAACATATTCTCAGGTGAGAAGCTCACTTTCACGAAGATCTCATGGCCGAATCCAGCCATTGCCTTAAAGTCAAGTAGAAAAATCAGTAAGTGCTGGGAAAGTGAAATCGATTTCGCAAAGTCTTACGTTTATGACAAAAGTCTGATTTTTGGGGGTCTGCATTCTGAGGACGATTCCAAGCCAGTGTTTCCCGTAGCTGCTGACGTGATAAAGAGGTTTGAGGAAACATTCAAAGAAGTGAGAGCAAAAGATCCGCTGAAGTACGCTCAGCTTCTTTATTGGTTTGACATAGTCGAGCAGCCTATTCCGAATCTGGAACCTGAATTCTTTGGCGTTGGGGAAACGGATCCAGAAAGGATTTACGTCGTATGGATGCTTTCAAGGATTGCCAATATCCCTTTGACTGAATCTTTCAGAAGTAGGCACGTAAGCGACTGGATAAAATCAATCATTTATACTTATATGCGGAAAGAAAATGCTCTGATACCTACTTCTGACGAGTTAAGAAGGGGAAGACAGACGCATCAGGTTACAGGGGCGTTGACAGTTTCACCCATCACCGGCACATATTTCAACACTGTGGTCTGCGACTTTGAGAGCCTATATGCAAGCTGCATAGACAGCTTCAACTTGTCATACGAAACTGTCGACTGTAATCACGACGGGTGTAGGAGCAACAGAATTCCAGACATCGACTATCATGTTTGCACTGAACGTAGAGGCTTCTACTCGATACTCGTTGGTGCTTTGAAGGAATTGCGCATCAGGCTTTTCAAACCGTCTGTAAGAGACAGTTCGCTGAGTGATGAAGAAAGGAAGATCGCGGCTGCAGCATCCAAGCTTCTGAAGTTGCTTACGGTTTCCAGCTACGGCGTGACAGTCAGAATTCATGGACTAGCTTGTCCGCCTTTGGCTGAAGCAATAACTGGTTACGGACGTTACATACTTAGAGAAAGCTGGAAGATGGCTGAAGCTAATGGTCTGAGACCTCTCTATGGCGACACTGATTCCCTCTTCCTTGACAATGCTTCAAGTGAGCAAGTTGACTGGCTCATCAGGTCTTTAAGGGAGAAGTTTCACCTTGACTTGGCCATCGACAAACGATACAACTTGTGCGTCTTGCCAAAAGCAAAGAAAGCATACTTCGGAATTCTGCCCGATGGAACACCTGATGTCAAAGGCGTTACAGCCATCAAGTCGAACTCGCCTAGCTACGTGAACAAAGTTTTCCTGCAATGCGTGAACACACTTTCATCCGTGAACAATCAAGAGGGATATATACAGGCTAAGGAGAAGATCAAAGAGATAGTCTGGAAAGCCATAGATGATTTGAGAAACAGAAAAGTCGAGCTTAAGGATCTAACGTACTCTGTCAAGTTATATTTCGATCCGAACGAGAAAACAGCGGAGATGAAGACTTCGCCTCAGCCGTATCAGTGCGCTCTGCAAATCATCAAGTCAGGCAAAGCGCTGAAACAGGGAGAGACAGTTTCTTTCATCAAAGTAAAACCCTTCAAGTACGGAGAAAGGATCTTCACGGTGAAGCCTTCGGAGTCAGTGACTAGCCTTGCGGATATAAACGTGAATGATTACATTCGTAACTTGCTGACTGCATTGAACCAGACTTTTGAGCCGATGGGCATCAAGCTGGAAACCAAAGTGGAAACAGAGATTTCAAAGTGGTTGGTCTGACAGCCGCTCTATGCCGGGCATCTGATTCTCTTGGCAACTACCTTGACTGCCCTCACTTATTGATAACGAGTTCGCTATTAGCGGCAAATGGTTTAGCAAGCCGAGGTCCGGAAATTGCGTATTGTTGAGAGGTTCTAGTTTCGTCTGTAGAAAAATCTATGTAAGGGAGAAACGTTATTGCATTGCAAAAGTGGTTGGTGTACGGTTTGGTCGAAGCACCTGTAGAGGATAAAAGAATAAGTCTCGCGGAAGCCGTGAAGCTTGTTCCAGATGGTTCCCACTTGTTCTGGGGCGGATTCGGTTTTCAGCGCCCACCCATGGCCTTTGCTCACGAACTCGTTAGGCAGAATAAACGTAACCTAACGATCTACACGTGTGGCTCTGAGATGGACCTTGACATATTGTCAGGAGCAAGAGTTGTTTCTCGTCTTGAACTTGCGTTCTACGCGATTGAGGGCATAGGTTTAGTTCCTAATATTCAGCGCAGGATTCGGGAGGGCGTGATAGAGATTGAGGATTATTCAAATCTGGCCATGGTTATGCGCTTTTTGGGTGGGGCTTTGGGGGTGCCATTCATGCCGTTGAAGAGTATGCTCGGAACTGACCTGCTGGCTAAGAAGCGATTTAGATCCCAGAAAGCTGAAGTGATGGATTGCCCGTTCACTGGGGAGAAGGTGGTGCTTGTTCCGTCTGTTCGTCCCGATTTCAGCATAGTGCACGCGCAGCGCGTGGATAGAGAGGGGAACGTTCAGATAGATGGCATCAGAGGCGAAGACGTAGAGGGCGGTAGAGCTGGCAAGAAAACGATTGTTTTGGCTGAGGAGATCGTGGACTCGGAATTCATTCGAAATCAGCCTGATCAGACTGTGATACCGAACATTTACGTTACGCATGTTGTTGAATGCCCGTGGGGTTCTCATCCGATGATGGTCTACAACTATTACGATTACGATATGGAACACGTTCGAAAGTACTATGACCAGTGCAAGACGGAAGAGGGCTGGCAGAAATATTGCACCGAATACATAACAGGCGTTAGCAACCACATGGAATTCCTGCAGAGAATAGGCATCGAACGACTTATGAAGCTCAAGGCTAGGAAGCCACTTCCGTACTAGCAAGGAGGAAAGACAACAATGACAAGGAATTATGCGAAACCCGAAGAATTCAATACGTTAGAACTCATGGCAGTTTGCGGCTCCAGGCAGATCAAGAACGGTGAAGTCGTCTTCATAGGCACAGGCTTGCCGCTCATCGCAGCGATGCTGGCCAAGAAGACGCATGCAACTGGAGCCAGAATCGTCTATGAAGCGGGGTTTATTGACTCAAACGCCAAGGACATTGCTCTTTCAATAGCAGATTCAAGACTGGGATACCATGCTGCCGGAGCTATAGGTCTGATGGAAACGTTGGGCTTATTGCTACAGGGCGGGCACGTGGACCTAGGGTTCGTAGGCGCGGCACAAATCGACGAGTACGGAAACATAAACACAACCTACATCGGCAGCTTTGAAAAGCCGATAGTGAGGCTTCCAGGCAGCGGAGGCGGAAACGACATCATAAGCTCGGCAAAACGCATAGTTGCCATAATGACCCATGAGAAGAGAAAGATGGTCAAGAAGCTCGACTACCTCACTAGCCCAGGATTCCTAGATGGCCCCGGAGCAAGAGAAAAGGCTGGTTTGACGGGCGGCGGGCCTTCACTTGTCGTGACGAATCTTTGCCAGATGGACTTCGACCCCGACACAAAGCGCATTAGGCTGGCGACGGTTCATCCTGGAGTCACTGTACAGCAGGTCTTGGAGAACTCGGGCTTTGATCTCATCGTTCCAAAGAAGGTGCCTGAGACCGAGCCGCCGACACGTGAAGAACTGGTTCTACTGAGAGCGATTGATCCTAACGGGATCTATATTCCTAGAACTAAGTAGGCGGGGCTTTCTTTTCTGGGAGTTTCGGCTTCTGTCTTGTAATCTGCTCAACTATTTTCCAGAACTCCTCTTCGGTCAAGCCTTTGCGAAGTTCTCTGAGAAGCTTCTTGATCTGATAGAAGGTCATTTGAGCTTCTCCTTTGTCCAGCCTTTCTTGAATCCCCTTGATTCTCCTCGAGATTTCGTCAATCTGCATAGAAGTAGCCTTTATTCCGGCCTGTTTGAGCCAGTTTTCGATCAAGGGTTTCCCTGAATATCGTCCCAAATAGAACATAGGTTCTCTTCCGACAATCTCAGGTGGGAACGGCACATACAGGAGCGGTTGATCTAGTACTGCTTGGACCCTTTCATCCACTTCCCATGAGAAGGCGTTCTCGCCGATCACTGGCTTGTGGAACTGTATGGGCAACGCGAAGGCTTTTTCGGCTAGCTGTGAAAGTCTGTAGAGTTTGTCGAGTTCTATTCCTGTGTCAACATCATAGAGGAGCTCTAAGGCCGTGACAACTTCCTCGAACGGCGTTCCTCCCGCTCTTTCTCCAAAGCCCACGGCGCAAGTCTGCACGTAGGTCACTCCCTCCTCCACGGCGGCCAAGGCGTTTGCCGTTGCCAAGCCGAAATCATTGTGGCAATGAACTGAAAACGGAACTTCCTTGATCTTGAGTGTCGAAAAACCTTCGCGAATATGCGAAATAAGGTATCGCATCGAAAGCGGTCTCAAGAATCCAACTGTGTCGACAACCACCAATCTATCTGCTCCTGCAGTGACCACAGCTTTGAATATCTTCAGAATGTCCTCAAGCGGCGTCCTTGCTCCGTCTTCCAACGCGAAATCGACTTTAACTCCGTGCCTCTTTGCGTAAGCGATTGTCTCGACAGTTTTTTCCATGGCTTGCTCCTTGGTCATTTTCAGACGGCTTTCAAGGTGTATGCCGTTGAATGGTGCGACTACAGTGATTTCTCTTACTCCACACTCTAGGCAAGCATCCACTTCGCTCTTGGATATGCCTGCTGAAGCAGCAAGATTCGCTTGCTGGAAGCTCTCATTTGCGATCTTCTTGACGGTGTTTTTCTCTTCTTCGGAGAGTGCTGGGTAGCCGACGGTTATTATGGACACGCCCATCTCGTCCAGCATTTTTACAAACTTGACCTTTTCTACATAAGTCAGGAATACGGTCGGTGTGTGGGTGGTCTCTCTCAGCGTGTAATCCCAAATGTAGACTCTCTCGGGAAGTTTCGGAGGCAAGTTCTTTCTGAGGCGATTGTAATTCGCTATTAACCCCTGAGCCTCAAGCTTCTTAAATATGGATTTTCTCATGTTGATTCACGACTTAACGAACTAAGGCAGCAGCATCTTCTTAATCTGTAAGCGTTTATATAAGAATTCTATGTTTGTGTGAGAAGCGTGAGTAGTAATGGACTTATTCGAAGCGATCGAAAAAAGAAGAAGCATAAGAAAATACAAGCAGGCACCTGTTAAGAGCGGAGACTTGAGGAAGATCTTGGAAGCTGCACGCTTGGCGCCTTCTGGCGGCAATCGACAACCATGGTCCTTTGTAGTGGTCAAAGAGCCTGAAACGAAGAAGGCGCTGTCCATTGCCTCCGATGACCAGGAATGGATTTCAGATGCCGATGTGGTCGTTGTGGCGCTGGGAGACCCTGCGGTCTATTCCTTACCTCCTTCTTCATCCCAGGGTCGTCATAAGCAAGACACCATGATAGCAGTAGAACACTTGGTTCTTGCGGCGACTGCTCTTGGCTATGGAACCTGTTGGATCGGCGCGTTCAAAGAGGATGAGGTGAAAAGGATTTTGAGGATTCCAGAGAAACTCGCAGTTGTTGCCCTTCTTCCAATTGGTCTGCCTGATGAAGATCCGCCCGCGAAACCGAGAAAGCATTTGAGCGAGGCCTTCTTCAGAGAGACCTACGGAGTCCCATTTGAGCCATGAGGCTGCGCACTTTCTCGTTTTCCGATGAGGGTACTGATAAACCTTTTATTCAGAATTGAAGTGAGTTCAGAGTCAAGGTGCTGAAATTGGGCGGCAGTTCAGGTAGCTTCTGGCTCGGCGTTTTCGTAGGATTCATTGTCACCGTGATTCTTGGAACAATACTTCCTATTATTGGCCACTTGGTAGGCGGTTTTGTCGCAGGCTATATGACAAGGGGCGGAATAGGCAGAGGAGTCTTAGCGGGTTTTGTTGCTGGGATACTTGGAAGCATAATCGTCGCCGTTCTTGCAATCGCGGGCTTGACAGCTGTGGGCGGCATGTTTGGTGGGGGCCTAGGTGGTTTCGTGGGAGCTATAATCGGTGCAGTATTAGCGTTGGTTGCGGTTATATTGGGCTTCTTTGGAGCGATACTGGCAGCGATCGGCGGGTTAGTGGGCGGAGCGATAGCAGGATAGCCGTCACAAGATCTTTCTCCTTTTCTGGTTGTTGTTCAATTCTGGTAAGAGGTCTTTTTTGTCTTCCGTGAAAGGGTTTATATAGAAACTTGAACGAGTTTGTCCACAAAAGTCTGAGCTTTGGTGATGTCTCTTTGGATTTTGAATTGACGGCAGAGCAGAAAATGGTAGTAGATGCGGCAAAGGATATTGCGAAGGATTTTGGTCCTGAATATTGGCGGGAGAAAGAGAAGAAACACGAGTTTCCCGATGACTTTTGGAAAAGCCTGATAGAAGCGGAGTTCACAGGCATAGTTGTTCCAGAGAAGTACAGTGGCGGAGGCATGGGAATGTTTGAGATGATTTTGGCTATGGAGACTCTGGCCTCCGAGGGCTGTGGCTTGGCTGGGGAATGGTTCTTGTGTTTGTCCAGTGTTTTCGGCGGTCTGTCCATCGAGAAGCATGGAACCGAGGCTCAGAAAGAGAAGTATCTGCCGAAGATCGCGAAGGGCATGGAATTTTGCTTGGGCTTGACCGAACCTGATGCAGGGACGAACACTTTGAACATTAAGACTGCGGCTGTGAAGGAAGGCAGTGAGTTCAGAGTCAATGGACAGAAGATGTTCATTTCTGGTGCTGACCGTGCGAAGGGTATGCTCTTGGTGGCGCGGACTACGCCTTTGGAGAAGGCCGCCAAACGCACACTTGGTTTGAGTTTGTTTCTTGTGGATTTGCCTAATCCTGCAATTGAGATTATCCCCATTGAGAAGCATGGGATTAACTATTCGAAGACGTTTGAGATGTACATTAGCGACCTGAAAGTGTCTGCGGACTGTTTGTTGGGCGAGTTGGATAAGGGCTGGTATCACGTGCTGGATACGCTTAATCCTGAGCGGATGAGTTTTTCTGCTGCTTCATGTGGGATTGGATTGTTGGCGATTAAGAAGGCTGTTGAGTATGCGAAGGAGCGGAAAGTGTTCGATGCGCCGATTGGTGCCTATCAGGGTGTTCAGTTTCCGTTGGCTGACGCGAAGGCGAAGATTGAGGCGGCTAGGCTTTTGAATTATAAGGCTGCCTGGCTGTTTGACAAGGGAATGGACTGTGGTGCTGAGGCGAACATGGCTAAGGTGGCTGCTGTGGAGGCGGGGATTGGGGCGGTGTATCATGCGATGCAGACGTTTGGCGGGTATGGCTATGCGGTAGAGTACGACGTGGAGCGATGGTGGAGAGAAATAAACCTTGTACGATTAGCGCCTGTGACACATCAGATGGCGTTAGCGTTCATAGGACAACACGTACTGGGACTGCCAAAATCATACTAAACCCTATTGCTGGTCAAGCAGAGAACACATTTTCTGACACTTTCAACCAGAAAACGGGGGATATCTCCCGATAAGGGACTTCCAAGGTATGTTTTCTCCATTGTATACTAGGGGTAAACCAGTTCATAAACTTTGATGAAATTAGAATCATAAAGCGAGATGACAGCATGCATCAACGCATTATTTATTGAAGCAACGCTTAACATCGAGTTTTGGTCTCAACACGCTTATTTTTAGCCTTCATACAAGCAACTCGATCTCTCATACAGAAAAAAAAGGAAGATTGTGGACGGTTTTCATTGCTTCTCTTTTCTACGCTTAGCACGCCTAATACCGATGGATGATACAACTGATGCAGCTAGGATTGTTGAGGTTAAACCAATGTAGGGAGCCAACAAATCAAACTCATCAACAGAAACAACAATGCCGCCAACAGCAGGCCAAGTTCCGTACATTCGAGCAATTTTCACATAGCCGTAGGGTGTCTCTTTGTTGGATCTTGTTTCATATACTCTTATTACGCCTGTTCCATCACTAGCCTTCGCCCAATAGTCGATATCTTGGGTTGGATGGGTGTGTCCGCTGAACCAAGCCAAAAGCTGATTCTTGTACGGCTTTAGTAGATCTGTAATTTTGTAGTACTCACTATCAGTGAAACAAATAACGGCATTTCTCTTTAATGGATGATGTGCAAAGATGACCGCTTTCTTGTTTCCAAGTCCATTCAGCTGACCCTTAAGCCACCAATATGTCCCTGTACCATCTGGAAAATCGTATATGTCCCCTTCTGGAAGTACGCCAGGAGCCCCAGTAGGTATGCGAGAACGCTGGTTAAAATCGAGAACTATGAAACGGTAGCCACGGTAGTCAAAAGCGTAGTTGAAGAGATTCATGTTATGTACTGGTACGGACGCGATTTGAACATTGCTGAAACCGTGTAGAGAGCTCAGTTGATTTACCTTTGTCATATATGTGTTGTAAAAGTGGATATCTGGTGGGTCTGACTCACTAGCTTCATATCTTGCGTCGAAGTCGCTGTCATCTTGGGAAAAGAGTGTATAAGAGCCTCCAAAATGGGCGTCTGCAAAAAGAGCAATGACGGCGTCGTTTATGACTTTTATTGAGGATGCCTCATCATTGCCTATCCAGCTATTATCGAGTAGGGGAGTATTGACTAAGAATAGTTCGCGTTTGTCTGCATAATCAGCGCCTTTGTAGATGTATGCACCCTGCGTTGGGCATCCAAATATTTTGAGGGAAGATATTTTGTCATTAAAGTCGTAATCAGCGAGATCATCTACTGAGAGGATGAAATTTCGCCAATCCCCACTATAGTTGCTATCCTCATGTACAATCACATTGTAGCCACTAGGGAGACATATGAATATAGAAGACGCTTCATCATTTCTGAAGAAATGTCCATCAAATGATGGTGTATCGCAGATAAAAACTTCTTGACCACCCCCATAACGTTCATCACCGTAGAGTACGACACCCTTAGTGTCACAATCATGGACTTCGATTGAGGACACCTCATCGTTCAACGGGTCGCCGTTGTCAAACGTGTAATCACCAAAATCTGGTATTTCATAGATACCATTTGGGTCTAAGCATACGAACGTTATTTTCCCTGACTGGTAGTTAGCATCTTCATAGAGAGTTGCTCCGCATTTTCCAAATATCCTAAGGGAACTTGCCTGATCATTGCCAATGCGAGTCTCAAAATGAGGAGTAGGCCACCCTCCTCCTCTAAGGTCTCTATTGTTTGCGATAAATACATCATACTCGCCTTCAAAGTTTGCGTGGCGATACAAACATACGGCCTCGTTTATTGGAGTGTGTGTGAGAGAACGATTAGCAAGACGAACCGATGAGATGTGGTCGTTCAGTCTGAATAAGGGGTCTGATGTACCAAAGATTGTTGCCCTATCGTTGCAGTAAGGCCACACATCATGGTTCCCCTCAGCAGGGACCCATGGGACTTGAAGCTGAGTAATTGGTGAGCCAGTAATATGATGTTCCGAGAGTTCCCCACTCTCACTGAGATCGCCGAGAACAGCAACAAACTTGACCTTATCAGATGAGACGAGCGAGTTTACTCTACTAATCACGTTATATAGTTTCACTGCAGGCGCACCAGATCCAAATGGAAGACTTGTGATCCAATCATTCCACCCTCGATACCCATAGTCCCAACCATCACCAGCCTCACCTACATGAGTGTCTGTGGTCATTGCAAATGAAAACTCAAGAGTAGAACCGCTAACTAAGGTCACACGGTTTACCTCGGCCTCACCATTTTCCAGCCCCAAGTCCCATGCCTTACCTACTGGAAAAACAGACAGACCCATACCAACAACGGTAGGTTGTAATAGAATCATTAATAGGATTAATGAACGCTTTTTCATTTCATCTTTCTCCTCTTTTGTCTAAGGATGTTTGTTTCATTGCGCTTCTTTTTCGGGGCACTTTCGAAGGGTGCTGAGCCTTTTGAGAATTCTGTTCATAGGCTTCTGGGATGTTCTCCGCAGAAGCCAATCACAATGCCCTGCAAGTTTACTCTCTACCTTCACTAAATAGTTACATTCATGATAGCCTTATAAAATTTATGGAAAAATGTTCTATGCAACATCTAAAACCAATCATATGTTAAACGTCACACCTTCACACTCTCCCAATTAAGATAACTAGCAGAAGTGTAAGAGTTCTTAGGCTTGTGGTTTAATCTTCAGAACTTCCTTTCGTTCCTCTCCTCTTAAGCCTCGTATGGCGCACAATGTTATCACTGCTGATGCTCCTTTCCGCCTCAATTCCTTCACGTATTCCAGCACTCTCTTCTTGTCTCCTCTCAGAGTGTCCTTTAATGTCCAGCCCCGCCTTTCCTCAACAAATCTCTTTATCCCAAATCAAGCCGTCGCAAAGCTCTTGGTTATCTCCGCAAACTCTGGCGCACTAATTCCATAACACTCGAAACTGTCTCTAACAGTCTTGTGCCAATACATCTCCTTCTGGGCTCTTCCCCCATCATCTCGCAGTTCGAACTCGCTCATAATCTGGTCACACAAACGATCCACAGTCAAGCGCAAACCCTCTTTACACCCTTCACCTGAATGAAATTCAGTTCTTATCGTTTTAGGCGACGATACGAGCATTTCATCGTGTGCGTTAGTCACGGTCAGAATACCCAGAGGGGGTTGGTCAATTTAGCAGTCGAAAACCTCCTAAACCATGCAGCATGCATAATGAATTTTCGCTGTTGCTGGGAAAACTTTTTAACAAAACCGAACCCTAACCATTGTCCTTAGTCAGGAACAGGTGAAACGTGATGACTGAGATTGAGCGAATAGCGGTTTTGGGAGCTGGATTGATGGGGCATGGTATAGCCCAAGTTGCAGCACAGACAGGCAGATATGAAGTTTGCATGCGGGACATTGAGCAGAGGTTCGTTGAAAATGGAATGAATATGATTCGGGGAAGCCTGCAGCGGTTCGTTGGTAAAGGTCAGATCACTGAGCAGCAGATGAATGAAATCCTCGCGAGAATCCACACGACGCTTGACCTCAAAGAAGCGGTTTCAAATGCTGATCTGATTATTGAGGCTGCACCTGAAAACGTCGAGTTGAAAAAGGCGCTGTTTCGGGAAATTGACAGCTATGCGCCTTCGCATGCGATCATTGCCTCGAACACTTCGTCTGTAAGCATCACGGAGATTGCTTCAGCAACTAAGCGTCCGGAAAAAGTGTGCGGCATGCACTTCTTTAATCCGCCTCAACTTATGAAGCTGATTGAAGTGATCAAGGGAGCGAAAACTTCAGACGAGACTGTTCGAACGGTTTTGGAAGTGGCTCACAAGCTGGAGAAGGAAACAGTTCTCTGCAAGAAAGATAGTCCGGGATTTATTGTTAATCGTATCTTGATTCCAGCGTTGAATGAGGCTGTTGCACTTTATTGGGAGGGCGTTGCTGACAGGGATGATATTGACAAGGCGGTGAAGTTGGGTTTGAATTGGCCAATGGGACCTTTGATGCTGTTGGATTATATCGGTGCGGATACGACGCTTGCTATTGCAGATGTTTTGACAAGAGAGCTTGGAGACAAGTTCCATCCTGCGATCGGGCTGCAACAGATTGTGAAGGCTCAACTGCTTGGCAGAAAGTCTGGCAAGGGCTTCTATGATTGGACGCAGAAGTAGGTGAAAGCAGATGGAGTTCAAATACATCATCTATGAGAAGAGTGAGGGAATAGCTACAATTACATTGAATCGACCTGAAGCGTTGAATGCCTTCAGTAAGGATGTCATTGACGAGGTTCTAGCGGGTTTGGAGGATGTGAGAAACGATGATAGTGTTAGGGTTGTGATTTTGACTGGTGCTGGAGAAAAGGCGTTTTCGGCTGGTGCGGACATTAAGGCCATGATTGGGATGAACGCGTTGAAAGCTAGGCAGCTTTCGCTGATGGGTGAGAGGTTGTGTCTTGCTTTAGAGAATTTGGAGAAGCCTGTTATTGCGGCTATTAATGGTTTTGCGTTGGGTGGTGGTTTGGAAGTGGCAATGTCCTGTGATCTCAGAATTGCTTCTGAAACTGCACGGATGGGGCAAACAGAGATTAATATTGGGTTGATTCCGGGTTGGGGTGGAACTCAGAGGCTTACGCGTTTGGTGGGTAAGACGAAGGCGAAGGAGCTTGTTTTCACTGGGAGAATGATTGAGGCGAAAATGGCTGAGCAGTTAGGTATTATCAACATGGTTTTTCCAGCTGCGGAATTCAGGAACGGTGTGAGACAGTTTGCTTTGGATTTGGCTGCTAAGGCTCCTGTTGCACTTAAGGTGGCGAAGGCTTTGATTAACAAGGGTGAGGATATTGGTTTGGAGTCTGCTTTGGCATTGGAGCGTGAAGGTTTCGGTGTTGTTGCTTCGACTGAGGACTTGCAGGAAGGCGTTAAGGCTTTCGCAGAGAAAAGGAAACCAGCATTCAAAGGCAAGTAAGCATGGTTTTGCTCTGATAGTCTGAGAGCGAATCTTAACCCCTCTATATATACGTATGCTATAAAGGAAGCCCTTGAAGAGAATAGAGTTGTTTTCCCAACTGTATGTATTGTATCTCTAAACAAGCGTTTTTACTTTCGTTTTTCAGATCAAAAATAAAGGGGGGTTGATGGTTTTGTCGTGTTTCTCATTCTGGTATGGGTTTAATTATCCTGTTGTTGCCTTCGATTGTGAAGAAGAAACCTATTGTTTCGATGTTTGGTGGCAGCGCTAGGAACTTGAGTTCTATTGATTGGCTTGTCCCTTTGTTGAAATCTGCGCCTAGAAGCTCAACTTTGACATCATCACTGAGTAGAAGTTGTGGAAGCACATTGCCATAATCAGAGTGAACAGCAGATAGCAATTGAAGCTGGACTATTGTCTTGTCTTCGAGGACTGCGAAGAGCTTGACTTGGTCTATGCTTGAATGCGTCTTCGGATGTTCGACTAAGCGGAGTTCGTATGTACCTTTCACCCTCTTGGGCATGGTAAACAAGGTAAACAGCGAGTTAACGTCTGCGCCAGTGGAGTCATGGATGTCCAACAAGCCTTGGTTAACATATTCCTTGCCGTTGTTGACGTATAGGTAGGGGCATCCGCTTATAGGCGTAACCTGAACGCGGAAGGAACACTGCCCGTCAGTGCCGCTTGCATAGTAGATGCAGATTCTCCAGTTGCCATCAATGTCAGGATAAAAGGTGATGCTGTCAGTCTGGTTGATGCCTAGCTTGGATGTTGCCCTCAAGTTTCCGTTAGGATCATAGAGCTGCAAGTCGAAGTCGCCGTTGGGTGGCGGGGTCATGGTTGTGTGTATCCTCTCATCAGTGTACGCCTCGAATTGGTAGTAGTCTTGCTGATCAATAGGGTCTTGCTTGTACACTGTGCCCTTGTAGCTGTATGGCGAGATGTAAAGAGCAGAACTGAAGGTGTTTCCTGCGTCCACGCCCTTTCCTGCATCGTTTTGATTTAGGGTGATGGAACTGTTGGCAGACCAGCCACTCCATGCTCCATGAGCATCTTGCGCTATTGCTCTAACTTTGTAAGTCTTCGGACGCGTCCACTGGTGATCAGAGCTTGCAATTGCTCCGGAGGCGTACGGACCTACAGTTGACGTCGCGCCATCGTCCCAGTTGAACTGGTAGTAAAGATTGTCGTTGTCTGGATCTGTTGTGCTGGTTGTGAAGGCGCAGTTTGTATAGACGTATCCGGTGCTGGGTCCGTTTGGTGCTGAAGGCGTTGCAGGCGGATTGTTGATGAGTGTGTAGTATGCAGTGATAGTTGTCGAAGTGTTCATGATGAGAATTCTCGGGTTTTCAATGGAGCCATCTTCCCATCGCGAGAACGTATAGTTGTGGGTTCCATCACTGTAAGTCTGTTGCACTTGAACTTGATGCGGACCCTTCAGTCGGTTGAATCCCGTTCCAGCGGACCCTGCTGCTTGTTCATCAATCCGTACTTGTATGTTGGTCAAGGAGTTGTTACCTGGGTCCATGGCAAGGACGGTCAGCGTCTTGTTCCACCATGTCTGCCATGTCATGCCAAACTCGGGCACGGTCAGGTTGATGTCTAAGTCGTCAATGACTCCGTCTTCGTTGACATCCGCATGAGGATTCCAGGTGGGGTCGCCAGGGTGACTCCCGTAGGCGGCAGCAACTTTTACGATGTCCCTTATGTCAGTCTGGCCATCGTGGTTCAAATCGCTTGTGTACCAATAGCTTAGGAGTGGATAGTTATCTATTCCTTGGTGAGGCAGGTTTGTGTCTCCAACTCCGTCATTGTCTTGGTCTGTGCCAACATAGTCAGTCCAATAGTTGCCTTCGCACGCCCATCGGTCACTCCAGACATTGTTTGTTCCTGCTTCGTTGATGGCTTGGACAGTGTTATTGATGAAGTTGTTGTGATAGATTCGGTTGTTGGAACTGCCACTATCAACGTAGATTCCACGCGTGTTGTTGGCGACATAGTTGTTTTTGATTATGCTGTCTGAAGCCATCGAACAGTCGACGGCAAACCCATATGGGTCGGATGGACCGTATCCTGCGCCTGGGTTCTGAAGCAGGTTGTTGTCGATAACCGTGTTTCCATCGCTGATAGCTAGCCATATGCCATCGTATAGGACGGTGTTTGTCACTGTGTTGTTGCAGACATTGTTGTAGTTTGATCCCAATACTAAGGCTATGTCGAACTGTTCGTTTGATTTTACTATGTTTTCCTTGATCGCGGTGTAGCTTCCGCCGAGTCCTGCTATCCCGCAGTCTTGGCTTGTTGCGACAACGTTTCTTGCTATCGTGTTTCCGCTTGTGCCCCACATGAGGATTCCTTCGAAGTTGCCTGACACGTAGTTGTCAGTAATTGTGTTGTTAGATGCACTGGACATGATTATCCCTGCGCATGGAAGACCTATCTGGAGGTAGGTGTTTCTTACGGTGAATTTGCTTATGGTGGTCTCACTGGATTGGACGCTGAAGCCCCAGAAGCCTTCTCCGCACCCGTCGACAATAGTGGTCCAACGGTTCTCTCCGATCAAGCTCAGTTTTGGCTTGTAGACGCATATAAGTTCCTCGTAGATGCCCGGGGCGACAATGATTTTGTCATCATTGACTGCAACGTCAACGCCTTGTTGAATATGTGCGTAGCATTCTGGAACTTTAACAACACCTGTTTGAGACCATACGTAACCCTGTGCCTTGTTGTTCTCGGTACTTGCTTCTTCAGGCTTAGGAAGGATGTATACCGTTAGGTTGTAGACGTTACCGACTGAGGGCCACCAGTTCCATGAAACGGTGCCTTCTGAACCGCTAGCCAATGACGAGATTGTTCGTGTGCCATAATCGCTACCATTGACATATAACTTTGCCTGAACGCTGGTCTCGGTGCTTGAGCCCAAGTTCAGCACGGTGGCATTCACTGTCAACCACGCAGCCTTGACGTATGGCGGTCTATACCAATTCCACAATACAAGGTCATGGCTTGGCAATCCTTGCTCGATCGCTTTTCTCGCGTTGATTCTTCCATAGCCATAGTAATCGTCAAAGCCTGGGATTCCCAAGTCGTCTGCAGTGGAGCGGAGATAATAGCGCAACTGATCTCTCGTCATGGTTGGAAAGCGACTCCACACTAATGCTGCTAATCCTGCAACGTGTGGGCAAGCCATCGAAGTGCCACTCATGTATGAGTAGTACATGCTGTATCCCCATTGGTTCATGGTCACCCAGTAAGTTGGCATCGTCGAATAGATGTTCACGCCTGGTGCTGCTAGTTCAACCCAATAGCCATAGCTTGTGAACGATGCTGGTTGATCGTTCTCATCTGTGGCTGTCACCGCGATAACTTCGTCGTAGCCTGCAGGATATCCTTTGCCTGGATAGCCTTCGTTTCCGGCTGCCGCAACCAGTAGAACGCCGGTGTCATGGGCGCTTTTGATGGCATCGTGGATGAGGTAGCTGTACATTGACCCACCCCAACTCATGCTGATGATGTCCGCACCCGCGTTTGCTGCATGAGTGATGGAGTTGGCAAGGTCATCTGCGTATCCTCCTCCGTCCTCATCGAGTGCTTTTTCCGCCATGATTCTGACCTGAGCTAATCCAGCCACGCCGATAGTGTTGTTAATCGTAGATGCAATTATCCCTGCGCAGTGCGTTCCGTGCCCAAAGTCGTCCAAGGGGTCGTTGTCGTTGTTCACCCAATCATAGCCAAGTGGAACGTAGTTGGCGGCAAGATCTGGGTGGGTGTAATCGATACCTGTGTCGCTCACAGCAACGAGGATGTCATGACTGCCGAGGGTGGTATTCCAAGCCCAATCTGCTTCTATCTTCCTTGGCCCCCATTGATTTGGCCAATAATAATCGTTTGGAGAAAATGAGACCTCATACTTGAAGTTGGGTTCGATGTACCTTGGTTGCAGAGTGGATTTTACCTCTGTCGCGAATGACGCTGTTGATTCCAGTGGGGTTTCGATTACGAGCGCTGTTGGTTTGTTGCCTATTGAAATGGTCTTAACTACTCTTCCGCCTCTGTCTGATATTCGAGAAGCGTAGTCGTAGAACGCATGAGTTGAAAGATCTTCAGGGATTCCTATCACTAGCTGCACGAAATCGCCGTTTGTGCGAACGTAACCCATCAGACTTCGTAGGTTGCTGAAGTCGAAAGATCTGTCTGCTCCTGAGGCATTGTCTGCGGTGCTCAATCCAAGCGGAGCTTGCACTGTGATGATGCTGAGTCCAATTATGCTTGCCAATAGAATGATGCTGAGAAGAGTTGTTCGGTGTTTTGCATGTTTCATTTTTCGATTCTCCCTCTCAAACTCAGATTCGCAAGCCGACTTTACGCCGGATTGCACTTGTTAATAAACACTGAATAGAATTAAAGTGTTTTTCACAATTACATGCGAAATTCAGCTATGGTTGTTAGGTGTTTTCGACATGTTTCGTAGCTTTTAGAATAAAATCTAACATACATTACAAGGGTTGCTTTCGTTTTTCCCATCATTAGTATTTCAAAGCTGAAAGCTTGTGTGAAATCTTTGCAGCGGAAAGTTGAATTGCAGCTTAACTATATGCAGTGTTTGACACAGTTTCTGAAAGGATTTATATGACGCCTTGTCAAAATGCTTGTTTCTCTGGAGCGTTTGATGTAAGTTGAAGGCTATCCTTTTTGGTCCTCCTGGGTCTGGTAAGGGTACTTATGCTTCGAGGCTGCAGGCTAAGCTTGACGTCGACGTTATTGCTATGGGGGATATTCTCAGGGAGATTATGAAGGGTGATAGTGAGCTTGGGAGGAGGGTTAAGAGGTTTGTTGAGAAGGGCTTGCTTGTTCCAGATGAGGTTGTTATTGAGGTTCTGAAGAAGCGGTTAGCCAAGATTCCTAGGAATCGAGGTTTTATTCTTGACGGGTTTCCACGGACGATTGAGCAGGCTGAGGCTTTGGACAAGATCATGAAGATAGACGTGATCATTCTGCTCACCGTGCCTGACTGGATTATTGTTGAGCGTCTGTCCACCCGGAGAATCTGCAGGAAGTGCGGAGAAGTGTATAATATTCGATACTTGAAGCCTAAGGTTGAAGGCGTCTGCGACAAGTGCGGAGGACAGCTTTATCAACGGTCAGACGACACTGTAGAGGTCATTAGGGACAGGATTAAGGTCTACGATCTTCAAACGCAGCCAATTCTGAACCGTTATAAAAAGAAGAACGTTCCGTTTGTAGGGTCCAAATGCGAGAGCTTGGACATGCCACCGGAAGAAGCCGTAGAAACCATTTTGAAGCAACTCAAAAGACTAAGAATGGCGTAGAGGCTTACGCTAGAAAGGTTTCACCCCCTATTCATAGCCTGAACCCGAAATCCTCAAAAAACCGCTCTTCTGACCAAGCGATGATTTTTCCAGACTGTTTCCCTTTCTCGGTTTCCTTTTTTGGTTTTACAAGGTGTGGATTGCTATGAATTCGCCTGTCTTCTTCTATTAACTGTGGTTAGCAGCAAGAATGCTATCATGAGCAGCGGTATTATGTGCTTCGACAGCAACTCTGGAATCGTAAATGCAGGTGCGGGTGTACCGGAGAATTCTTTCGATGGAGAATCCACGCTGACAACATCAAAGCCAAGTATGGAAACTGTGACGGTGAAATATGTATCGTACGCCGTGTCCATCTTCAAAGTAACTGAGGAAACTTCAGCTGAAACTACCGTGTCATGAGGGGTCCACGTTGTCCAATTCAGTGATGTAGGGCTTACTGAGCCCTGTGGAATGGCAGTTAGGTTCTCTGCTAGTAATTTCCCATGAATGACAATTTTTATAGTGCCATAGGACTCGATTGGTATCACGATAGGCAGGGAGTCACCGAGAAGCCCATATAGTGCTGCAGTCGGTAACACAGTTGAGTTAGAGCCGTTCAAGTTTGGCAGCAATGGGCACGTTATATGATAATCTACGGTCAGTGTTGCAGAACTTGGAGTAACGTTCAAATGAACTGTTGAAGAAGGAGGTAGAATCCCCTCTGAGATCGTGCTGTAATTCGTTTCACATGTAAGAGTCATAGTTAAATCAAAGCTTATTTGACCAATGCGACCATCATAGCCTATGGGAAAAGATGCTGTATAAGACACCACTTCTGATGTCAACGACACGTATGCAAATGTTGTTCCAACATTCAAGGAAGATAATACGATAACGACGACAATGGACAGAGTTTTCTTACTCATTATGTTTCAAACATCCTCTTGTTTGGTCTGATTTATATAACTTGTGGAATAATCCGATATTGAATAACACACGAGACTGCTTTTCAGGTTTTGAGTAATGTTATCGTTTTTTGACCAAGTCTTACGGCTGGATTTTTCAGCTTTGATAAACATTAGATGTTCTGATTAGATCGTTTGTCCTAGAATTACGTATGTGTCCTCTCAGCCATATCTGGTTGTCGATACTTTAGGTCTTGCGATGAAATCTTTACGTTAAAGCTCTCCACACTATTGCATAAGAGAACTGTCCACGATTGACTCGCTGCACAAACAAACCAAGTTCAATCGAAAAACAGAGAAATGCAAGATTTTGAAATCTTAGGGAGGTAGGCTTTAAAAAGGTCGCTGAACAATAACTGAGATTATAGTCGGCGTGGTGAGGCACGGCGTCACATAACTGGGAACTGGACCCACCGACATTGGTCCCTAGTTATGCTGTCCGGTTTGGCACCTCACCACTCTACCGATGTATCGGGGGCAACGCAAGAAGTGAGCACAAGTCTGTGGACGATCGCTTCCTTTTACAGAAGCGAGGAACAGCTTGTCACTTCTACCTTGTCTTTACAGACCTGATGCGAGAGTCTAGTGAACGCTTGTGCAGTTGAGAGGAAACTCAAAGATCGCCCAGTTCTCTCTTGAAAGCTTCGCTGAGATCTTTACCCCAGTTGTCGATGGCCTCTAGTCTTCCGTCGAAGAATCTCAGGACTGGCGGTTCGAACGTGAATTTCAGTCCTTTCACTAGGTTTCTGTGTCTGTATAGCCAGTTTATTCTGTCAATAGCGTATTCCATGTGCGAAACCGTGTAAACTCTTCTGGGCAGTGCAATTCTTGTCAGCTCAATGTCTGCCATGATCTCCTTGCCTGTCTTGGGGTCTCTGTCCACCGAAATGGTACCCCTTTCCATGCTTCTTATTCCAGACGCAATGTAGAGGGCAGCTGCTAAGGCTCCTGCCGGGTATTGAGGTTGTTTGACGTGCGGCAAGAACTTCATTGCGTCCAAGTGGCAGGCTAGTCCGCCTGGCGGTGTTACTACTGGAATGTCGGTTTCGCTGAGTCTTTTGACGAAGTACTTTATTTGCTCGACTGAGCAGCCTGCAACGGAGGGATCTACCATTTCGCGGACGCCTACGGCCATTGCGCCTACTTCTCGCATGGACATGCCGCCGTATGTGTAGAAGCCTTCATAGACTGGAAGCCATGGTCGTATCTTGTCGAAGAGTTCTTTGTTGTTTGTACCTATCATCCCGCCTCTGACACAAGTGTTCTTTCTTCCACTCATGTAGAATAGGTCCACGATGCTGCACATTTCTTTAGCTATTTCCGCAACCGTCTTGTTTTCGTAGCCTTTCTCTCGTTGCCGTATCATGTAGGCGTTCTCGCAGATGAGGCTTCCATCCAGAACGAGCATCAAGCTGTTCTCGTTGCAGATTTGCCTTATTTCCTTCATATTCTTCATTGAAAATGGCTGTCCGCCAATCAGATTGGTCGTTGCTTCCATTCGAACGAATGCTACCTTGTCTCTGCCGTATTTCTTGATCACGTTCCTGAGCTTCTGCGGGTCAATGCACCCTTTGAACTGGTTAGTGCTTTCTGTCTTTAGGGCTTCGTCATAGTATATCTCTAGGACCTGTGCCCCTGCTAGTTCGATGTGTGCTCTGGTGGTTGTGAAGTGGTAGTTTGTTGGGACGACATCACCGGGTTTGATGAAGACTTTTGCCAGCAGATGTTCCGCTGCTCTGCCTTGGTGAGTGTTCATTACGTGTTTGTAACCAAGAACATCCTCAACGGCCTTGGCGAAGTCGTAGAAAGTCATACTGCCAGCGTATGCGTCATCGGCGTTCAGAAAAGCAGCAAACTGGTTGTCGCTCATCGCGTTTACGCCGCTGTCGGTGAGCATGTCGAGAAATATGTCCTTGGTCTTGAGCAAGAATGTGTTGTAGCCGCCTTCTGCTATGGCTTTGAGTCGCTCGTCCACTGGTATCAGCGAGATTTTCTGAACCATCCGCGCCTTGTGCATCTCGATGGGAATTTCCTTTCCTGAATGCAATTTTATCGACATTGTTTAAACCTCGTAAGTGTTGCTCTAATCGGCATCGTGTTTTAATATTTCTTTTGGTTGCGGCTTAGTTCTTTCAATGTCATTCTGATTTCTGACCAAAAATTATATGTGAAGGGGCGAGTGTTGAGGTTTTCTTTGCGGCTTGGAGGAAACATTTTGCCTGAATCGCGTGTGTTGTTGGAAGACAACATTGGGAAACGTGTGCTCCTGCTTGGTAACGAAGCCATTGCCAGAGGGGTTTTGGAAGCTGGCATAAGCGTTGTGACGACTTATCCGGGGACTCCTGCATCTGAGATAGGTGACTCCATCGCGGCTATTGCTGCCGAAGCGGGTTTATACATGGAGTATTCGACAAACGAAATGGTTGCTGCGGAGGTTGCTGCTGGGGCCGCAAACTGTGGTGTGCGAGCCCTTTCTGCCATGAAGCATGTTGGGTTGAATGTGGCCGCGGACATGCTTATGACCTTGGCTTATGCTGGCGTGAGAAGCGGTTATGTCATAGTCACTGCGGATGATCCAGAATGTCACAGTTCACAAAATGAGCAGGACAACCGCTTCTATGCTTTGTTCTCAAACCTGCCGTGCTTGGAGCCGTCCGACCCTCAGGAAGCGAAGGAAATGACGATTTCAGCTATTGAGATTTCTGAGAAGCTGGAATTGCCGGTGCTGTTAAGGACTACGACTCGCGTAAGCCACACTCGCGGACCAGTCGTGTATGGCAAGCTTGTGAAGCCAAGTTTGAAAGGTACGTTCATTAGGGATTTGAAGCGTTTGGTGATGGTTCCGGCTAATTCGAGGCCAAAACACGGCGTGTTCTTAAAGAACATGGAGAAAGCAAAGGAGATTAGTGAGTCGTCTGCTTACAATAGAGTCACACGTGGAGGCAAAAGTAAGGAATTTGGGATAATCTCTTCGAGCTCAGCTTATAACTATGCAGTTGAAGCCGCAGACCTGTTAGGCTTGGATGCCAACTTCTTGAAACTCGGGATGACTCATCCGCTTCCAGAAAGAATGATTGGAGGATTTCTGAAACTCAATCGAAGAATAGTCGTAGTTGAAGAGTTGGAACCCTATTTGGAAATGCAGATTAAGGCAATAGCTAAGGATTACGCGCCTAATGTCGATGTGTGTGGCAAGATCGGCAAGCTGTATTTCTCAAGGGAAGGCGAGCTTTCAACCCGTGCTGCTGCAACAGGTCTAGCTGAGATTGCTGGCAGAAAATTGCCGATAGATTTTGGAAGCATTGATAAAAGACACGCCGAAGTTGCGAAGGGACTTCCGCGAAGACCACCAATACTGTGTGCTGGATGTCCGCACAGAGCATCTTTTTACGTGATGAGGAGGGTTGGAGGCGAGGAGGCGCTCTACCCGACGGACATAGGCTGCTATGCTCTAGGGATTGCTCCGCCGCTCAACGTTGGGGACATAATGATATGTATGGGTGCCAGCTTAGGCACTGCACAAGGAATAAGCAAGGTGACGGGCGCGCCGACGATTGCCGTGCTGGGGGATTCGACGTTTTTCCACGCTGCACTGCCAAGCCTTGTGAATGCGGTTTACAACAATTCGAAGGTGACTCTGGCAGTTTTGGACAATGCTACGACTGCGATGACTGGGCATCAGCCGCATCCGGGAACGGGTCTAACGGGTATGGGTAGTCCTTCAGAGAAGGTCAGAATTGAGAAGGTTGCAGAAGGTTGCGGAGTGAAGTACGTTAAGGTGGTTGATCCATTCAAGCTTAAGGAAGCTGAAAGGGTCCTGAGAGAAGCTTTGCAGCAGCATGGACCTTCGGTTGTTGTTTTCAGGGCGCCATGCAGCTTGGTGGACGTGAGAGAGAAGAGGCGCAGGGGCATAAAGATCGTGCCTTGCAAGACGGCGGAGATATGTACAAACTGCATGGCTTGCATTAAGTTGTTGGGATGTCCAGCTCTGATTATTGAAGGCGGAAAGGTACACATAAGTGAGTCGCTCTGCACAGCTTGTGGGCTTTGCGTTCAGGTATGCCCATACAAAGCGATTGAAAGTGGGAGTGCAGGGCAATGAAGGAGTTTAACATTGTCTTGGCTGGCGTCGGTGGACAAGGAACGATTCTTGCTGCTGAAATCCTTGGAGTGGCCGCCGTGAAAGACGGGTTGAACGTGCGAGTAAGCGAGATTCACGGAATGGCTCAACGTGGAGGTTCAGTGACTTCAAACGTGAGAATAGGCGAAAGAGTCCTGTCGTCAACCGTCATGGAGGGACAAGCCGATGTGCTTTTGGGATTTGAGCCGATTGAGACGTTGCGAAACCTGAGATATGCTTCTGAGAAGACACTTGTAGTTGTCAGTGATGAGAAAATTCCGCCGACTGAGCTTGCCGCCAAGAATATTGCTTACCCAAGCATGGACGAAATCGTTGAGAAAATCAATCACGTAACAAAGAGGGTAGTCATCGTTGAGACCGAGCGGTTGGCTAAGAAAGCTGGAAGCATTCTCACTCGAAATGTTGTTCTGCTGGGTGCGTTGACGGCGACTGGAAAAATGCCAGTCAAGACTGAGAGTTTGATGGAAGCTCTTCGAGAACTTGCTCCAACAAAGCACGTGGAGATGAACGTAAAAGCGTTCAGGCTTGGCTACGATTACGTGAAGAAACGCGCTTAGGCACTGGCAGTTTTCAATGAGGTTGGATCTTCCTTCTTTTCATTCTCTAAGAGTGCTTTCAATATGACTTGGAATATTCGCATGTCCGAAACGTCGACTATTGGGAGTTGGAGACTCTTTTCAATTTCGTAGAGTCTTTCGTATTTTGGGAATTTGACATAGCATATTTGGCTTATTGGAAATTCCTTCTTTTTAATCTCTTCTTCAAAGGATTTTTCATAAACCTCTAAACAAAGCAAGTACCCGTCTATCCAGTACAGCCTGCTTACCCCGTAGGTTGCTGCGCACCAAGCAATGTTGTTTATTGATCGCTTGTCTTCACCTAGAACAGTGATCTTGCGTGTCGGAGCTATTTCAACATCCATTCATATCTACTCTTTGAAGGGCGTGTTCAGCACTTCTTTGACTTTGCCTGTTATCTTTGGTCCAAGTCCATAGACGGTTTCAGACCAGTTTTCAGCACTTACTAAGGCGTTTAGAGGAGTCTGGTAGGATTTAAGGATTGATATTGCCTTCTCACGGCCGATGTTGGGCAAGCTGGCGATGAAGTATACTTGGGCGTCCGCTGTGGTGTCGTACTTTTTGAAAGCATGAACCGTAGGCGCTCTCTTTTCGACTATTTGCTCTTGGCGCGCCGCCACGTAAAGAAAGTCAACGGTTTCCTTCCATGAAGCTGTGCTAACCATTGCGATGCCGTTTCTGGCAAGGTTAAACATGGCTCCCCAGACAGCAGCAGGCTGAATTCTGCTGTACTTGTAGATTATGGGCATATAGCCTTCCAGAAGGATTAGAGACTTCGGGTAAACTTCCTTGAGCCTAAACAGTTGCTCGAAAAGAAAACGCCTGGTCAGCGTATAAACAAAATCCTGAACAGTCTTGCGTTCAACCGCACAAACGTCAGACAATACGTAGTCTCCCTTCTCTAGAGTGGCGGTTTGGACGTTAACTCCTCGTTCCATCAGACCTTTAACGATTTTCGGAGCGGAACTGGCTTCCCGACCATCCACGATGATGGTGGGTTCTTGTTCTTCGCGTTTCTTTTCCTTTAGATACGGCAGTAAGGTTTCAGTTCCAGACATACCCTCAACTCTACATTGCTCTGTGCGTAACGTGAGAAACTAATTGCTTCCTGCTGATAAAACTTGAGCATAACGCAAAATTCAAAGAAGTGTGGAGATATCTCCCGTATTCCCGATTGCCATAGATATCTCCAATTAGAAACGTGGTCACAGTTGCTTAAAAGGACTGATAGAGGAGTTCTCTATATCATGATCTAATGCCAAGCACTTCAAGACCTACGACTGCACCTAATCGTAACCAATCTTCAGCTTATCCAGCCAATTAGTCTTTAAATGCTCAATCCTTCAAAAGTATTTGAATTGACTATGACCACTTCTGAATCAGGCAGAATTATCTACTTTGACATGAACGGCTGGATTGACCTTGCGAAGATTTATTATGGGCAACCGTCCAACCGTGAAAAGGAATTATTAGACAAGATTCTGCAATCGTCCGATGATGGTACTGCGATTTTTCCAATATCGATTATTCATCTCTTTGAGACACACAATATCGCAAATCCTCGACGGAGAGAAGACTTAGTAGCTCTAATGGTTAAAATCTCAAAGTATTATACCATAACACCTTATTGGAATAGACTACTTGAACTAGAAATCAAAAACCTGATTTTGGAGAAAAAAGGTTTGCGCCCTATTAATATTCGTGACCATTTCGTGGGAAAAGGATTTTCTAGGCTAATGGGCGCAACACCAACAATTGCTTCAAAGGATATTAGCCCAAAACTGCTAGATGAATTAAACGAAGACTTATTGAAGTTGCTCAATAATCCTGAGATATTTGCGGAACTAACGACGCGCATTTATAATAACCGAAAACAGGAACAGACTACAACTGTCAAGGAATTTGAACGCATACGAGAAAAGCTCAAACAATATAAGGACAATGAGTACAGGCGCAAGGTTTTCTTGACGCAAAATATAGTGGCGACAATTCTACCGAAACTTGTACAGTTTCTGACTGAGATGAACCTGCCTGCAACTTTTGCAGAAGAATTATTCACTTCATTCGATTTAGATACGTTTCTTGGCAAACTGCCTACTGCCTTATGTGAATTTGCTCTTCTTTTTCAGAGAGACCAACAACTGTCCCGACCTATACAGGTGAATGATATTGCTGATATCTGGCATTTAACACTAGCAATCCCATATAGCGACATTGTTATAACCGAAAAAATGTGGGTGTCGATAGCGAAAAGGGCGAGATTAGATGAAAAATGCGATACGTTGATATTGTCTTCTATCGAGGAATTGAACGAATGTCTATAAAGTCACGTTTTTTGGAATCGAAAGAGTTCTTAATAATCCAGAACAGTCCCATTGTCTTCGCTCTCTGGCCATTCTCAAAGTTTTCGTCCGTCTAGCTTTTTGATTCGTTCGTTTCTTCTTGGTCTTCTTGTTTTCTCTTGTTCTGACAAACTCCTCTATCCGCTACTTATTCTTGTAAGTTCAGCTATAACTTTTCCGCAAAATGGACATGGTGCCAATGAGTCAGACTGTTTCAAAATCAGGGTTTTGGGAACTACCATAGTTCATGGATATAGTCTTTTTTGTCGTATGAGTTGATGTGACCGTTTGGGCACTTATGTTTTTTTCCCTTGAGGACAGCAGTTCCGAACGCTTTTCTATTAATCACTATTCCAGAGCCAAATAATGCACCACAAGTCTTGCACTTGACTTCCAATGGGATTCCTATCTCGTTAATAACTTCCTTGAAAACGTCTAAAGCGAATTTGGCTTCTTCCTTGTTTGCCTGCTCCATACCATGAGCAACACGGTTTCTAACGTATCGCAATCTTTCGAAATTTACGAAGGATTTCGGAGAGAGTATGTTTCTCTCCTTTATCTCCTCAATCATCGCACGAGTGTTTGTGGGGGGTTCCACCATCTTTGAGAAAATATGCTCTCTCATTAGAATCTCTATTCCAACGTAAGAGAGTATTACTGTG
>Ga0315279_10000319_pt1 | contig 100277 bp, 104 predicted proteins | sample YL17G06_20_MG_FD_203694 | JGI IMG/M metagenome (GOLD analysis project Ga0315279, IMG submission 203694) | Sediment microbial communities from Yellowstone Lake, YNP, Wyoming, USA - YL17G06_20 | ecosystem: Environmental > Aquatic > Freshwater > Lake > Sediment | place: USA: Wyoming | collected... | reverse complement strand
CGATCCATCAGCTTGGTGAGGGATGCCGGGTTGATGTCAACACATATTGTCTTGACACTGGACGGGAGGCAGTTGCCCACAGCAACCGAGTGCAGGAGTGTCGCCACCATCAGCACCATGCTGCACCCCCAAAGGTGCCGCCGCATCGCTTCCTGTGCCTCGACAACATCGGTAATGACATCGGGCAGGGGGCCGTCATCGCGGATTGAACCGGCAAGGACAAACGGGACGTTGTTTTTGATGCATTCGTACATGATCCCCCCATTGATTAAACCCGTGTCCACCGCCTGCTTGATCGAACCCGCCCGCAAAATTTCGTTGATTGCATAGATATGGTGCTTATGCCCCCCCATAATGGGTTTGCCGGTTGAGATATCCATCCCCAGTGACGTTCCGTAAAGGTTGAACTCGATGTCATGGGTGGCAAGCGCATTTCCGGCCAGGACCACGTTGATGTAACCTTTGCGGATCATATCGGCAACGGGTTTTGCCGCACCGGTATGGATGATGGCAGGTCCGCCAACGAGGATGATCTTGCCGCCTTTTTTATGCACGTCAACAATCTCGCGTGCAATTTTTGATATGAGCGTGACACTGGGGCGTTCGGATGACACCGTGCCATGCATGAACTCGAAATTACTCTGTTCGCGGGGACGCTCAGGATAATGCACCATGACTCCCTGTTCACCAACAACGACAAGGTCGCCCTTCCTGAGCTTCGAAAGCGGTGTACAGATCGCCCTTTTTGCCTGTTTTTCCATCACAACCAGGCAGTCCATTTCGATGAATTCAACAGGGATCCATTCCCCGTTAAACTTGATCTCGGTAGGATGGTTCGTTGTCAGATAAAACCCCTTGGAACCGACCCGGTCACGTTCAGCAGGAACAACGTAGACATCCTTTACTTCAAGGGGGCGAGCGCCAAGCCGGTGGAGTTCGGAGAGGATAAATCCCAGTTTCTCCCGGGTTGCCGCTGCCACACGCAGGCGTGCATAGCTCGGGTCGGTCTTTTTCTTGCCGATATCAAATACGAGGATCTCGAAGTTGCCGCCCATATCCATGACTTTGTCAAAGAGCTGGGTCATGATGCCCGAATCGATGATATGACCGGACAGTTCGATCTCCTGCGATATTACCATACATGATGATATTGGGGATGCTGGTTAATATGTATTCTGTTAAATCTGTATAATTTGAGGGTATTTTTTCGTTCTGGGGCTTGCAGGGGGATTTACCCATGTGAGAGTTACAGGAAATCGTGCAGCATCTTCAGATGTGATCTTTGAGAAATATATCAGTATACGCAAGATCGGTGCGTGTATTGACATTATATGCAAGCCGTGGTTCGTGGAGGAGCAGGCGGTATTCATCCTGCGGTTCAGAGATCCGGTCGCCCCGGAGGATATTGATCCCGCAGGGACAGGCGGCAATGCCATCCACGTTCTCTGTATACTGCACATCGCGGTGGTTTTTGACAAGGGAAAACGGCACCCATGTGGAGCATGCATCCTTTGCCGAATTCAGGTACGCTGCGTGGATTGTTTCGAGAATCGCGGCCTGCAGGCACGGGAGATCACAGACCGCAACGAACAGCGGGTGCTGTTCGTCCAGAGTAACCACTGCATCAACCATGTCTTTTATATACCCTGTCCCCCCCGCACAAAAAAGATCGATCCCGGCAGCCCTGCACCAGTTCTGCGTCATGGGCGTTTTAGCTGACGTGACAACAACGACATCACAGCCATACATCTCAAATGCACGGATGACATGAGCGATCATGGGCCGGCCCGCGATCGTCACCAGCGGCTTTTCACCGAGATTGAGCCGGCTCCCCCCGCCCCCTGCCATGATCAGCGCAAGCATGCTGAAAGCGCCTCCAGCAGGCACCGGTTTTCGTCACGTGTGCGTACGGCAACACGGATGGTGGTAGGAAGACCAAATGACGTGCAGTCCCGCACAAGAATATCAAATGTCTGTAATTTTTTACACAATATATCCGCCTGCCGGGCTGTATCAATAAGCAAAAAATTTGCCGATGAGGGGGGACAGTGGAGCCCCAGTGCACAAAGATGTTCATACAACCAGGCACGTTCGCGCCCGATGAACCTCCGGGATTCCTCAAGTTCATGATAGTGGCTGAATGCCTGCAGTGCAAAAGCTTCCGCATACGCGTTCACGCTCCACGGCGGGCGCATCGCTTCCATCCGCATCATCAGATCGGGTTCACCGAACCCGTACCCAAAGCGGAGACCGGGGACCGAGAAACATTTTGTGAGAGAACGCAGTACGATGAGGTGATCATTTCTCACATCGGCAAGGCTCTCTTCTGGGTCCGAAAGCTCGATGAAGGCTTCATCAGCACAGAGAATCCCCTCAGGAATGCCGATATCATGAAGGAGTGAAAGCATTGCATCTTTGCTGCGCAGCGTTCCGGTAGGATTGTTCGGGTTGCAGATAAACCGGATGTCAGCATCACTGATATTGTGTACCTTAATACCACCGGCAAGCCGGGCAGAAAACTCATATTCCCCGAACGTCGGGGTTTCCGTATAAAAGGTCTCTTGTTCCGCGAATGCGACATGGCAGAAAATGCGGATCAGTTCCATTGACCCGTTACCGACACAGATCTCCTCAACATCCCGGTTGAACGTATGTGCAATAACCTCTTTGAGCTGGGTATAATTATCATCGGGATAGTGTTCAAGGTGGAACGGGTCACATGTCCATGAGACGCCGGGAGGGCAGGGGTTTGTGCTCGCGCTGAAATCCAGCACATTTTTGTGGGTTTTTTCATGGTGCCTCTTGCCGCACCCCCCATGAATGACCTTGTTTTTGAATGGGACAGCCATGAACAAAACCCTGTAATTACTCAATTTGTTGCATGGGAAGCCATAAATGCGTTTTGTGGAGGGTTCATCAGCAAAGAAGAAAGTTTTTATACATTTGTGTGTCACTTTGATTCATCTGGTTCAGTCAGACATGAGAGTTCTCCTTGTCTGACATATGAATGACAAATGACTGACATATGTCAGAAATGTGAGATACGATGATGCAGCGGATCACACTCCGGCTTCCCGAACAGCAGATCAACCTCCTCCAGCAGATGGTGGACGCAGGGGAATACCCCAGTGTATCTGAAGCGGTGCGGGCAGCCGTCCGTGAGCTTGTGGACAAACGTGCCAGCCGTGTCTTGAAAGACAGTGACCAGGTTTCATTCAAGGTATGAGAGGGTAGATATGCAGAGCATAATTAACGATGCGCTGAAAAACGCTGAGCTTGAAAAGGAAATCAACAAACCCGGCGCCAACGCCATGGAAGACGACTTTGTCGGACAACCGAGGATTGTCATCGTCGGTTGTGGTGGCGCCGGCAACAACACCGTAAACCGCGTCCATCACATGGGTGTCGCCGGTGCTGAAACGATCGCGATCAACACGGACAAACAGCACCTGGACATGATCCAGGCTGACAAACGTGTCCTGATTGGCAAATCCCTGACCAAGGGTCTCGGTGCCGGGGGGTATCCGGATATCGGGAAACGTGCAGCCGAAATGGCACGCCCCACGCTCGAGGCACTGTTAGAATCCGCCGATCTCTGCTTCATCACTGCAGGCATGGGTGGCGGTACCGGCACCGGTGCGGCCCCGGTTGTCGCGCAGGTTGCAAAGGAACAGGGTGCGATCGTGGTCGGCATGGTCAGTTACCCGTTCCAGGTGGAAAAGGCACGCCTTATCCGTGCAGAAGAGGGCCTTGAGGCACTCGCTGCCGCTGCAGACTCTGTGATTGTGCTTGACAACAACCGGCTCAAGAACTTCGTCCCGAACCTCCCGCTGGGCCAGGCATTTTCAGTGATGGACCAGTTAATCGGAGAAACAGTAAAGGGCATTTCCGAGACCATCACTGAGCCGTCATTGATCAACATTGATTATGCGGATGTCCGTGCGATCATGAGCAAGGGCGGCGTCGCCGTTATGCTCGTCGGAGAGAGCAAGCAGCAGAACAAGGCGGAAAGCGTTGTCCGCGAATGCCTGAGCAACCCGATGCTTGATATTGACTACCGCGGCGCAACCGGAAGCCTGATCCACATCACGGGAGGCACCGATCTCACGCTGCAGGATGCAGAAGAGGTCGCGACGTCACTGACGTATGAGCTTGACCCGCATGCCGATGTCATCTGGGGTGCCCGTGTCAGAAATGACATGGAGGGCAAGATCCGCGTCCTTGCCATCATGACCGGTGTAAAGAGCGCCCAGATCCTTGGGACACGGCAATCGTATAAAACGGTCATCCAGGACATCGAGAACAAGAGGGCAAACCCAAAGGCAGTTGAGATGCCCCAGGCCCGCAAGACCCGCGACCAGTCAAGCGGTGGCGGATTACTCGAGTGGGTTGGATAAGCAGAACTGCACACAACCACGTCCCCAAAATAATTTCTTCAAAAAAGTCTCGCCCGCAATGCCGGGAAATGTTGGTTCATCAGTGACCAACAGTCAACAGTTATACCAAGAAGGTGTACCTGACCCAATCAGGTCCAAACCTCCTTTTTCTGCGGCTTTACAACAATATTTTGCAAAAAACGCGACTCAGTTCTCTTTCAGGTTACCATTGTATCAGGAAAATGGACAGTCAGAACTGACAGGCTGGCCAAACCCGGCCCATCCGTCTGCGAAATGCTTAAGTGCGTTCCAGTTCTTTAATAGTAGTACATTTCACCTATCCTTCGCTGGGAGGATGACGGGTGCACACAGCAGATCAGATGCACCCTGGTACCGGGAGTTGAACATCATGAACCGAGTGTTGAACAAGGACAATTGTCCTGAACCTTTCCAATATTACATTGAAAGACATTTTTCTGATGTTTTTAATCCTGCATCCTGCATGCAGGATTTTCTGTACGATACCGGAGGTACCATACTCCAATTCACTGGGCCTCAACCACACCGCTCGCGCTCTCCCCGCCGGGATTTCGGAGGACTGATGCATGATAAATGACCTGATTGAAAAGCGAAAGAAAATTCTTGCCGAGTCTGAACAGCATAAAAATTTAAGAAACGAGCTCAATGCCGCGGCAAGCAAGTATGCACGCGAACGTAATACGCTCAACAACCAGACCCGGGAATTTGTTGACGAGGCCCAGAAAAATAAGGATCTCCGCGACAAATACAACCAGGAGGTCATTGAACTCAAGGTCAGGCGCAATGAATTCAATGACCAGGCAAATGCTCTTTTTGAGGAGATAGAGGCGTTCAAAAAGGAACACGGAAGCCCGAAAAGCCGGGGGATCAAAGAGGTCCAGAAACAGATTGATCACCTCGAAATGGTGCAGCAGACGCAGGTCTTTTCCACGGAAAAGGAGCGCGAACTGATCGAAAAGATCAAGCAGATGAGGGGGCAGGTAAAGGAGCAGGAAGCGGAGCTTGAACAGGATAAGGAGATACGTTCAAAAATAACTGCTGCACGTGACCTCCGCAAACAGGCGTCCGAGCTGCATGCCAAAGTCACCGAAATGGCCGAGCTTGCCCAGAAGCACCACGACCTTATGGTTGAGTCCTACCGCAAAGCTGACAAGTCCCGTGAGGCAGCGGATGCAAGCCACAAGAGTTTTGTTGAGGCACAGGAATCTGCGGATGCAGAGCACAAGTTCTTTATTGCATGCCAGAAGGAACTGCGTGATTACGATAAGGTCATTTCCGGGCTGCGCAAGAAAACAAAGAAAGTCAAAGTCACAAAAGAACAAAAAGCTGTCAGGAAAGAGGCTGAGCACCTGTTCAAGAATTTCAGAGCGGGGGAGAAACTGACGACCGACGATATCCTCCTCCTCCAGCGCTCAAAACTCATTTGATTTTTTTTATCGTCAGGAATCATTTAATAGATTTACGGTAAGTGCTTAGGTACAATGGTGCAGGGTCGTACATTAGTCCTCAGCGTCGATCGCGATGATGATATCGGGTACAAGGCTTCTGTCGAGAGCCCGTGTGTCGGACGGGCTGCCTGCCTGAAGGCGGCAAACACCCTTGCACTTGCCGACCCGGAAGACTCTGATCTGAATGCCATTTTTTATGCAGTGAAAATCTTTGATGACCTTATCGCAAAGGGAGAGGATGCACAGGTCGCGGTCATATCCGGAAATCATATGCATATGATCGAGGGGGACCGGAAGATTGCCGCCACTCTCGAACAGGTAGTCAGGGACACTGAGACCTCAAACTGCATTCTTGTCTCTGACGGGGCAGAGGACGAATATGTCATCCCGATCATCCAGTCCAAAATACCTGTCAGCAGTATCCGGCGTGTGATTGTCAACCAGATGCCAAACCTCGAAGGGACCTATTACATCCTCCGAAAACTGCTCGATGATCCCAAGATCTCGCGGCTGGTGCTTGTCCCGCTTGGCCTTGCGATGCTGCTGTATGCGACTGCGTACCTCATGGGGTATCCCAACACGGCAACCATTATTGTTGTTGGTGTCATTGGCAGTTATCTTCTCTATAAAGGGTTTGGAATCGATGAGATCGTGCACGGTACGTTTGCTGCATTGCGGATATCCCTCACCCGGGGCAGGTTCTCGTTTGTCACCTACAGCACCAGCATCCTGCTGGTGATTATCGGGGTCGTCATCGGGTTTGTCAACGTCCTGAAATTCTATTCATCAGATGGAAGCCTGGGCCTTGTGCTCTATCTCATGACATTTATGTACGGCGCTCTGGAATGGTTGATCATTGCCGGGATCATCGTTTCTGTCGGGATCATTATTGATGTGTATTTAAATGAGCGGGAGCAGCTCGGAAAGGTGGTTGTCTTTCCCTTCTTTGTGACCGCTCTCGGGCTCATTCTCTATGGTGCAAGTGTCTACCTCATTACGGTGAGCGGCCTGCCGGATTTCCCGCTCACCATGACTGAAGCGGGCAATTATATCCTTTACTCTACCATCATCGGCCTCTCTTCTGCGATAACCGGTGTTCTCATGCAGTATTTCATCAATAAAAAGCTTGCAGAACAGCGGCGCCAGGAGATCATCGAAGTACTTTAAGGCTCGGGGGGATGGCACTTCAACGGAAAGTACAATTTTAATCCATTTCTTTCCATAAACAACCGGATCATGAATCCCGTTACCGGTATTATCGTGAAATGAAGGGTCATGTTTTGATCAGGAAGAGGATTACGGAATGTAAAGAAGAATGCCGGACCGCACGCTTTATGGTTCCTTATCAAAATAGCCAATCCCATCGGGAAACATATTTGTCATGGAAAATGTTCTGGTGATCTGCGGGGAGTGGATTGTGAGAGACGGGATGACAACATTGAATGAATGGGTGGGGAACCAGTAGATCCCCTTGCCATAGGAATATGCAGCATCATCGACAATAAATTCCGCACTGGAAAGGTTGATACGCCGCATCTGAGCGCTGTCATAATTAAGGATATGGTTCAGTTTATTTTTCAGGTCCTGTTTTCCCAGTAAAAAAAAGATAATCCGCGTCCCTTCGTCGACATTATAATTTACATTGATGACCGCCGTATCGTTTTTGAGGAGCACGGTCACCGCCTGGACCTTGATGTAACCGTACCGCACCTCATCCGCCGCCATCGCAGGTGTCGCAACACCCAGCAGGATTACGACCAATAGTGCGATAGCCTGTGCTCTCATGCCTTATTGCATCTGTCGTAAACCCTTTAAATCTTTTTTGTTTTTTAAAAATTCCCTACAAAAGGATTTTTTTTAGGGTTTTGAAGAATACATGGATCGATGAACAATTAATTTATTTTGGTGTTGGCAAGGACAATTTCGATGCTTGATACATTGGTCTTTCCGGATTCAGTGTCGATGACCTCGGTTGATATCTGGATCTCTTTTCTCACCACACCCTCCAGAAAACGGTTCAGTGCAATCTCCGCGGTATCAACGGCCCGCGAGATGGCCTTGCCCCGCGCCTTGATCGCGACCTGGTCTGCCCCATTATTAAACTGTGTCACCACTGCAAGTACGTAGTTCATGACTGGCTTGTTTCCAACGAACACTGTATTCTCTCTTAGCTCCATAGGTTAACCTCGTACGAATTGTGTTATAGATACTTTTTCTTGGCGATTAATTCCGCATTCAGTACACTTGCGCCGGCTGCACCCCGGATCGTGTTGTGCCCCATCGCCACAAACCGGATCCCCTCGCGCAACCTTCCCACGGAAACCGTCATTCCCCTGCCCCGCATGCGGTCGAGGCGGGGTTGTGGCCGGTCATTTTCCTCCATCAGGATCACGGATTTCTCAGGCTGTGTCGGAAGACCTTTTATCGGGGGTTTATAGGTCCGGAAGGCTTTTTTGAGATCCTCCACCGGATTTTTGATATCCACCCAGACAGCCATCGTATGCCCGTCAATAACCGGTACCCGGTGACAGCTGGCACTGACCGAAAACGGTGCATTTACCACCTTTTTGCCGTGTAAGGTACCCATGATCTTCAGGGACTCGGTTTCCATCTTCTCCTCTTCCTTGCCGATATACGGGATCACGTTGTCATAGATCGCCATCGCAGCAACACCGGCAAACCCCGCACCTGATATCGCCTGCATCGTTGCCACCCGCACATCGGTGAACTTAAACGAACGAAGAGGTGCCAGCGCCATCACCATCACAATGGTGGAACAGTTCGGATTTGTGACAATAAATCCGTCACGCCCCTTATCGCGCTGGACATCGATCAACCCAAGGTGGTCAGGATTCACTTCGGGGACAACAAGAGGGATGTCCTGTTCCATACGGTGAGAACTCGCATTGCTGCTCACCGCAATGCCGGCATCGGCAAATTCCGATTCCACATCGGTGGCGATCTCAGCGGGGAGGGCGGAGAAGACCAGATCGACGTCCTTCATACTTTTTGGCGATGTTGGACGGACCTTTAATCTGGCGATCTTCTCCGGAAATGGCGTGTCGAGACGCCAGTTCACCACCTTCCCATAGGGTTTTCCTGCACTGCGATCGGAAGCGGCGAGTGCTGTCAGGTTGAACCATGGATGGTCCGCCAGAAGCTCGATAAAACGCTGACCAACCGCACCCGTCGCACCGAGCACTCCTACATTGATCATAGATAAAAAGGAATGATATACGTAGAAGTAATTAAACCGTTTGATTTTTATCCCATAGGTTATTCCATATGGATGGCTTCCGAGGGGCAGACATCAACGCAGGTCTGGCAATCGACACACATGTCCTTGTCAACTTTTGCCTTCTCATTCTCAATAGAGATGGCCGATGCCGGACATTCATTCACGCAGGTTTCACAACCGGTACATTTCTCTTTATCAACAACAGCGACCAAAATTGTTCACTCCACCATAATTGCTTCGGACGGGCAGACATCAATACAGGTCTGGCAATCGACACACACGTCCTTGTCAACTTTTGCCTTCTCATTCTCAATAGAGATGGCCGATGCCGGACATTCATTCACGCAGGTTTCACAACAGGTACATTTTTCCTTGTCAACGACTGCCACCAAAATTCTTCACTCCACCGTATATGTTTTACAAAATACAAAAAAAGGGTTTCGATATGTGCATGACGGTTATCTCTTTTTCAGGTTGAGAACATCGTTCATGCCGTAGATGCCGGGTTTTTTGTTAACAACCCAGCGGGTGGCAAGAAGTGCACCGCTCGCAAAGACCGCCCGGTCGTAGGCGCGGTGGGAGAGCGTGATCGTTTCGTAGTTCTTTGAGAAGAGCACCGCATGGTCACCAACGATGTCTCCGCCCCGGATCACATGGACACCGATCTCGTTTTTACGCTCAGTTAACCCCTCCCTGCCATACATCTTCGGGCGGGTGCCTGCCTCTTCGTCAAGGATCTGGAGGATGGTCTTTGCGGTGCCGCTGGGAGCATCCTTTTTGTTCCGGTGATGCCCCTCGATCACCTCGATGTCGTAATCTTTGAGCAACTTTGCCGCCTCGCGCAGTACCTGCCAGAAGATATTGACGCCAACCGAAAAATTGCTGGAGATGACCGCGGGCGAGTGCCCACTAACCGCATCAGCCATGATCGTCCGCTGTTCAGGAGAAAAGCCCGTGGTTCCGATCACAAGCGCAACGTTATGGCGTGCGGCAGCCTTGACATTCTCAACCGCCGCTCCTGCCACGGTGAAATCGATCAGGACATCCGGTTTTTTCTTTTCAAGCAGCTGGTTGATATCCTTTGAGGCAACCTGATCTGTACCAAAAAAAGTGCCGGCTTTGAGGTCCACACCGCCAACGATTTTCAGGTCCGTGGATTCAGAGACCATCCTCCCGATCGTTTGTCCCATGCGGCCGGAGGCGCCGCATACGACGACGTTCACCATTCCTTACCGCCTTCCTTTTTTTGGGAAATTTTTCTTTGTGGAAGGGAGCGCCTTTGCAGGTGCGGTTTTTTTGGCCATAGGTTTCACTGCCCTGACACCGGATGCCGTGAGCACTGCCTGGAGTTGTGCGGTCTTCTTCTCATCAAGGTCATCGAGCGGCAGGCGTACCGGGCCACCGGCCATTCCAATCAGCTCAACCGCCTTTTTTACCGGGATCGGGTTGGTGTCGATGAACATCGCCCGCAGCAGTGGGGAGAGTGCATAGTGAAGGGCAAGCGCCTTTTTGAGGTCTCCTTTTTTCATCGCCTCGCACATGACGACCATGCGCCTCGGGTCGACATTGGCGGCGACGGAGATCACCCCTGTCCCGCCCAGCGCCATGATCGGAAATGTCATGTTGTCATCACCGGAGATGACCGCAAAGTCTTCATCCCGCGTATCCTCAATAATCCGTGAGATCTGGCTGATATTGCCACTTGCTTCCTTGATGGCAACGATGTTAGGGTGTTTGGCCAGCTCGGCGACGAGGTCGGGCTCAAGGTTCTGCCCCGTCCTGCCCGGGACATTGTACATGATCACGGGAATGTCGAGGTCAGCAAGTTTCGTGTAATGTTTGATAAGCCCTGAACGGTTGGGCTTGTTGTAGTACGGACTGATGACCAGTACGCCGTCCGCACCGGTGTCCTTTGCCGCCTTCGTCAGCCGGACTGCTTCAGCAGTGTTGTTGGAACCGGTGCCGGCAACAACGGGCACCTTGCCATTTACCTTGTCAACCGTAATCTCGATTACCTTTTCATGTTCCTCAAAGGTAAGCGTCGCTGATTCACCGGTCGACCCGCAGGGCACAACCCCATGAATGCCCTGAGAAAGGAGAAACTCAAGATTGTCCGCAAGACCCCGTGTATCAAGGTCCATGGAAGAGTTTCTTTTAAAGGGGGTAATGATTGCTGGAAGGACACCTGCAAACATAAAGCGTTTATTGGTGTCTTTTAGTATTTATTTTTCTTGTGATAAATCCGGCAATCCGGTTCCTTACACGTTTGCTCCCAATTGATGCAGTTGTGGCAAGTGCCTGTTTGTTCTCCTCAAAATTGCTGGAAAATTTTTCCCGGTTTTTTGCCAGCAGTTCAAGACCGAGAGACTTGATATATGACGGCTTGATTCCCATAGTCGTTCCTCCAAGTTCCTTTATTGTATGCGATGTGACAAGATAATAATTGTGTTGGCTACTGTTACCGCATCGTCACCGATTAGGTAGATCAGGCCTGTCGATTTTTGAGCCCCCTTATCATAGATTACATCGGGTACGCCATCAGTGCAGCATGAGGCAATGCCCCAGTCCATCGTGCTGATGCCCGCTGATATTTTTGTGTGGTCAACACCGCAGCACAGGATGGACACATCCTCAAGCAGGTTGAGCGCCCCCTCGCTGTACCCGATCACCGCAGCGCTGCGCATCTCCGGATCAAACTTCATGACAGTGAGCACAATGCGTGAAATATCCGTGCCGGTATCAAACGCACACGGCCCGGATGGATGGAATTTCCCGTCAAGCACAGCGATTCCCCCCTTCACTGATGCCACATCGCGACCGTCGCGGGCATGTCGTAGTGCAAACGCGATATTGCCTCCTGATGGGGGCAGGAGGCGTATATCCATAGCGCCTGCCAGTAATTCCACGGCCGTAGTAAGCCTGAGAATGACCTCATGCCGCTCCTGCCCGGCGCTGATCATCGCAAAAAGGGATGGCACACGGGGAAAGATAAGGGTATTCTTTCACCCAGGACCGAATTCCTCCTTACTGTCAAGCATACCGGAAATGGCCAGCCGGTAAAAGTCAGAAATCTGCATGATCCGTGCGATGAGGGCGATCCGATCACGGTTACATCCTTCACGCACTCCATGAGCAGCTGGACCGTGTCTTCCCGTCCCATATGTAACAATGCGGTGCACAACCTCATCGGTATTTGCAGGACCGGTGATGTGGATATTGATTTAATGGTGCAGGGATAACCGGTATACAATGGACACACGACTCCTTGATGTGGTCATCAGCGTGATCTGTTTCTGCCTCTTAATCACCCTGCTGGGCCTGCTCCCCAGGGTGATGGACGCGGGCACTGCATACGTCAGCGCAGTGTTGATATTTATTCTTGCACTTTCCGGCGCAGGGTATCTTGTCAACAAGAAGATTGCCTGATCTCTACGATTCTTTTCCCTTTTCTACCGGCTGTACCATTTTCTTTTTATATTTGTAATAACTGAGAGGGTGGTTGACCTTCTCACAGATGGTATCGGAATGGACGCACAACCCTGTCGTGCGCATCGCTGCGCAGGCGGGAGCAACGTACTCGGTTCCTCCACCACCCGTGATGTGCCCGACCTGATACATGGTTTTTTCCGCATCAAAGTCAGGTGCCCGTGAAAACAATTCCGCAATCTGCGATTTCTCCATACCAATATTGTGGAGAAACGAAGTCAGGGAAAAACGCCCGGGATGGGTGAGGCTGGCACCTGATGTGATTGCGATAATGAGCGCCTGGATGCACGGAGGAAATGCACTCTCTTCAATTGCCCCGAGATTCTGGAGCATCCTTTCCTGATATTCTTTTTTAATTTGTTCTGCATAGGGTGCAAGCTGTTCGCAGAGAGATTTCGGGATATTCCGATACGGCAGCTCACGACGAAGGATTACACGGATTCGCTCGCGAAGTAATTCATACCTCTCCTCCTGCCTGATCTCAACAAAGCCACGGTGCACAATCCGGTTGACAAGTTTAAAACGCGCTTCGTGGAGCGGTGCGATAATCTCCACGTAATCATTCAGGGGGATTCTTTCCTGGGTAATATTGATTCCGGATTCATGTGCCAGATATTTCGATATTGGGCTGAATTCATCCGCATCAAGCGTGATGTTTTCATTCCACCCTTTTTCGCCCTCTTCAGTCCCGGTCTCTGAAACGAGGAAATGGTATGCACGCTCGGCCTCATACCGGGTCAGGCGATCCAGAAGCGGCAGATCTCCAATACAGGATGCAATAATCCGGCATAAAACGTAACTGGCAATTTCATCCTCATCGCGGTTTTGAAAATGAGCAACGATTGTTTTTTTTGATGATAATGCCTGATTTATTCGTTTTACTGCAAGATTTGTTATTAATTTTCCCCGCTCCTCTTTTAATAAAACCTCAAGCGGGGGGAAGTCTTTAATGCGGTCATTGGCTTTTTTTAAAAAAGGAAAATGAGATAGTTCCCTGCCTGATGGTTCATAGTCCATCAATCAGCCTCAATCCGGGGGGCGAGCAGGTATTCGACGTGCCCGTTCCCGTTTGCAATGTCAAACGAGAAGCGGACAGGGTGGTCGATACCAAGAAAGATCTCCACTTCCGCTGCCTTGCTCATTACTTTGCCCATGTCTTTTAAGTAATCGAGCGAGAAGAGCGAGCGCGCTTCGTTCGGAGATAGTGATTTCAACTCGTCTTTTCCAAATTCCCGACGGATATTATCGGTATCACCCTCCGCGATCATATAGAACGTTTCATCCTTGGGGTTGATTCCTATTGCAATCTTATCGGAAATAACCGCCGCTGCCTTGATCGCATTGTTCAGGTCATCGCCGGATATCACGACTTTTCCGGGCAGGTTAATCGTCGGAGGGTTCGGGTCTTTCCTGATGGTGTTGGTGTCAAGCAGCGTAATGGAATAGTGGTAACCATGGACACTCAACTGCATCTTCTGGGCGTTTTCGGGGAGTTCAAGGCTGATGAGGTCACCTTTGCCCATCATATTGAAGATGTTCTTCATCTTGGATATATCAACCCCGACCTGGCTTTTGGTTGCCTTATAGGAATCAAAAGCCTCTTTTTTGAGCTCGAGCGAGATCATCGCTACATTTGCGGTATCCACCGCACGCGTGGAAATGCCGTTATCAGTTGTATGCAGCCGGCACTCCGGCACAAGAGCCGAAATCGCATCAATGGCTTCCCTGAATATGTCTGCATCAATGGTTGCTTTTAACATCGCTTACCCCTTGACAAACTGTCTTATACAGTATATCGTCATACTTTAATTATAGCGTTTTGGGTTTGAACCCTGATATTTTGCGAGGTTACATTGATGGGATCACACTGGGGGCAGGACAAGGTGTACCAGAAAGCAAAAAGTGAGGGGTACCGCTCCCGTGCCGCATACAAGCTCCTGGAGATCCAGAGGCGCTTTCATGTGATCCGTTCATCCGACAATGTTGTTGACCTCGGTGCAGCACCCGGGAGCTGGCTGCAGGTTGTGCGTACCCTCACGGATGGCCGGGTACTCGGCATTGACCTGTCACCTGTCCCGACTATTGTTGGGGTTGAGATCATTGAGGGGGATCTTGCAGATACTGCGGTACAGGAACAGGTTAAGGGATTGCTTGGTGTGGTGAACGTGATTATCTGCGATGCCGCACCCAGGCTCTCGGGCCATAAAAGTTACGACCAGGCGCGTGCCATGGCCCTTGGGCAAGAAGCGCTCCGGTTTGCATGTAATATCCTGAAACCGGGGGGAAACTTTGTGGTAAAATCATTTCAGGGAACGGATTTTTCTGACCTTTATTCAGAAACAAAACGGCATTTTCACTCAGTGAAGACCTGCGTGACACAGGCAACCCGGAAAGGCAGCACGGAACTCTATATTATCGGAAAAAATTTTGTTGGTTGATCCTGTGATCCTGAAAGACCTGTATAACCGGCCGGTCAGTAACATTCGCATCAGCCTTACGCCGAAGTGCAACCTATCCTGCATCTACTGCCATGCCGAAGGGGAGTGTGCCCCAAAAGAGCAGTTAAGCGCACAAGAGATTGGAGAGATCCTCCGAATCGCTGCGGGGTTCGATATCAGGAGTGTCAAATTCACCGGAGGCGAACCGACACTGCGGCCCGACCTAGTGGAGATTGTTGGTTCCGTGCCCCGCGGGATGGAATCATCGATGACAACCAATGGCACACTGCTCGCCGATTGTGCTGCTGATCTCAAACGCGCCGGTCTTGCCCGGGTAAATGTAAGCCTCGACAGCCTGAACCATGAAACGTACAAAAAGATTACCGGTACCGACCGGCTCTCTGATGTCCTGGATGGGATCGCAGCGGCAGTGGATGCCGGGCTCACCCCGGTCAAACTGAACATGGTGGTGCTCAAAGGGATCAATGACAATGAGGTGGACGACTTTCTTGCATACGTACGGGGGAACCGCAACCTGATCCTCCAGCTCATTGAACTGATGCAGTTTAATGATTGCCATTATCATGGCGATCTGAACGGGCTGGAAAGTTCCCTTGCACAACGGGCAACCCAGATACTTACCCGCAGGATGCACCACCGGAAGAAGTACTGTCTTGACGGGGCTGAGGTCGAGGTCGTCCGCCCGCTCCACAACACCGAGTTCTGTGCATTCTGCAACCGGTTGCGGGTTACCTCTGACGGAAAGCTCAAGCCCTGCCTCCTGCGCAACGACAACCATATCGATATCAGGGGAAAGCGAGGGAAAGAGCTCGAAGATCTTTTCTGTGAAGCGGTCAGGAAGCGGGAACCTTATTACCGCTAGGTGTTCTTCCCACGACCGGATCCGTGTGCAGGTACGGCAACGTTTTTACAATGCACTGCCCTATAGAGAGGCATGGATGCAGACCAAGGGTACCTGGCTGTGCTTACCCACCTCTATGAAAAATCACTGATCCTCCACGACACCGGGATGTTCCATAAGGTGCTCTACTTTTATTTCATTGATGCGCTTGCCCATATCGATTATACCTGCAGCATCTATTCATTCAATTACCAGTCCCCTAAAATTATTATGGGCGGGGAGTACCTGCGCTGGCGCATTGACGAAGAGAGAAAAGGCGACCGGGCAAAGTTCCCGGCATTTATCAACTGGCTCAAATGCGAATATCCGGAAAAATTCGCACATCTCCCCTCGCTCTGGCAGATGGTCTATGATACCGAGGACCCTGCATGTTATCGCAGCTTCCGGATTGTGCTAGACCCGGATAGCAGGAATGAAATCCCCATCAATATGTTTTTTATCATGATCGACGAATTTTTCGATTCGGACTTTTTAAAGAGCCTGTACTCTGATGCATCGCTTGCCACATTGTTTGATTCGTTTATCAACCGCGCATCATTGTAGGAGAAAATCTTTTTTATGAATGTCGCCCGGCTTTGTTCAGACCTTGTCAGGATCAACAGCGAAAACCCGCCTGGGACGACAAAAGATATTGCCGAGTTCATCCGGTCCCTTCTTGAAAGTTGGGGCATCGCGTCAGTCGTCACGGAAAACGAAGCCGGAAAGTGCAACGTTGTTACAGAACAGACCTCTCATAACCTGCTGTTCTGTGGCCATGTGGATGTCGTGCCTGCACTGAATACAGGGTGGAGCCGCGATCCGTTCTCCGGCGCTGTGGAGGGCGGTTCTGTCTGGGGCAGGGGGACGACCGATATGAAAGGGGGGTGTGCCGCACTCCTTGACGCCTGCCACACAACCGTCGAATCCGGTCCCGATCTTCCGGTGCAGCTTGCCTTTGTCTGTGATGAGGAGACCGGCGGCACCTCAGGGATACAATACCTGATTGCCCGGCACATCATCTCCCCGTGCGACTGCCTCATCGCTGAGCCTACCCCGGTCCGCAACCCCAACATCGGCCAGAAAGGGCTTGTCAGGCTCGACCTGCAGTTTTCCGGCACACCCGCCCACGGGTCACTCTACCCTGCCGTTGGCGTCAGTGCGATCATGGAGGCGTGTGCCCTGCTCGAATACGTGAAGGGATTGGATGGACAGCATTACCCGGTGGGCGAGGACATGGAAGAGATCATTGCAGGCTCCTCCCGCGTACTTGGAGAGGAATTCGGGCTTGACCGGGCGACTGACGTGCTGACAAAGATTATGTTCAATCCGGGCACTATACAAGGGGGCGAAAAATCCAATATCGTGGCACAGCACTGCGACCTCGAACTGGAGATCCGTGTCCCCTGGGGGTGTTCGATTCAGGATCTGCTCGAGGATATCAGGCTCCATGTACCGCATGGGACGATCACGTCCAAGACGACCCATGAACCATCGATCACCAGCCCCTCCTGCCGGCTTGCCTCCGTCACCTGCGATGCGGTGAGACAGGTCTGTGGCGGCGATGTGTTCCCCATCATCCAGTGGGCGGCAAGCGATGCGCGGCACCTTCGGGCGGCTGGTTTCAACGTCGTTGAGTACGGGCCCGGCGAGATGCAGTTCCTGCACGCGATCGACGAGCATGTAACCATTGACTCACTGGAAAAGGCTTCAACCGTGTACTGGCACGTGATGCAGAAATATGCGGAACGGTAATGGACTTATTGCCATTCCTGGTGGAGGTATTTGGTCCTGAAAATTTTATAGAGCAAATACAGGTAATTTTTTGCCTCCTTCCGGATATTGATCTTTGAACTCCCGTGCCTGCGCTTTTTGAGGGGGACCGGCACCTCGACAACCGTCCTGCCGGTTATAATGAGTTTTGATATGATCTCTGCATTGATCTCAAAATTTTTGCTCGTTATCGTAATATCATCAAAAATTTTACGCTTGTAGAGACGGAAGATCGGGCTCACGCATGAAATATTGCCCCGGAGGAGGAGACGGTATAAAAAATTTACCGACCTGCTTAAAAAAAGGCGGAATGGCGTGACCTCTTCCATGAGCCCCGGTTCAAGGTACGGGGACCCGGAAACGCAATCCGCACCGGTTTTCCGGTACGCAGCGATCAGTTTTTCTACATCGGCGGGCCGGAATGTAAGGTCAGAATCCATGGTGATAATAAGGTCGCCACGTGCATGGGCGATGCCCGTTTTTATCGCAGTCCCCATACCGGAATTGACCTTGTGGCAAAGAAAAGTTACGTCCTGCCTTCCCATCGCAACTGATCTCAGTTGTGCCAGGGTATCATCCCGGCTGCCGTCGTCCACCATGACGTATTCGAATGTTTCATGACACTGGTCTGCGATTTTTTCAATAATGGGGAAGAGATCCGTTGGATACTCGATAACATTATCCCGTTCATTAAAAAGAGGAATAATGATCGATATCATAAAAGCCCTCTGATTGTATTGGTGATATGAGGTTAAAATTCCTGTTCATGAAAGGAGATTCTGTCAGGGCCGGATGTGCCAGGAATGAATAGCAAAAACTGTTGTGTGGAACGATCATTCATTATATAAGGAAAAAAATTTCTTCGCATTCAGACAGACGTCAGGAGATCATACCGGCAATGTCAGAAGAGGTCTGGGAAAGGATCTGGAAGGAGTCCCTTGTTACCAGCGATTACAGTCTGAAATACCTTCAGTTCATGGATACGATACAAAAAACGCTCCCTGACAATGCAACGGTCCTTGAAGCCGGCTGCGGGACAGGCCAGACATTGTCCCTTTTTTGTTCCAGGCACACGGCCATCGGACTCGATATTTCACGAAATGCGCTGTCGATTGCCAAAAAAAACTGCACGGCCGTCATCCAGGGCGACATCTTTTGTATCCCGTTGAAAGACCAGTCCTGTGACCTTGTCTATAATTCAGGTGTTATTGAACATTTTAAGGAACCCCGGAACCGTGATGCCGTTTCCGAGATGGAACGGGTCACAAAAAGAGGGGGTTTTGTCGTTATTATTGTACCAAATTCCCGGTGCCCATGGTACCGTTGTGGAAAATCCGTGGCGGTCATGCTGAAAAATTTTGAGTTTGGGTACGAAGAAGATTATTCGTTACAACGCTTAAAAAAGACGGTTGAGTCCTGCAGCCTCTCGATCGTGAACGCCTTCGGGCTGCAGGCGCTGCCCCCCCTTGCAACACATTCAAAAGAACTCTTCCCGCTCACACTGCGGAGGCGCCTTGGAAGAATCGAAGACTATTTCCCGAAAAAGCAGTACTATGCCTATGCCGTTGGCATTGTGGCAAAAAAGGCATGATGCCCCTGCAGGAATAGGTCGTACACAATCGCAACCCTTTTTTTTAAACACTATCGTGGTTACCGTTCATCCCCGTCTATTGCGATCGGGTTTTTTATCCAGAAGAGTGCGCCAATGAGCGCAACCAGCCAGTAACTCATAAAGAGGTATAATAACGAAAATGCAACCGCGGTTTCCGGAGGGATACCCTGGAACCCGAACAGGAAGATGAGTGCGGCATCCCGGGTCCCGATCCCTGAGATGCTGATTGGCAGGAGGTCAAGCAGGCTGATGATCGGGATCACAATGACAAAAAATGTCAGGTCAAGGCTGATGCCGATGGAGAGGGCCAGCAGGTAGGCATAGACAAACGGGGGTACCCATGAGAAAATACCGACAACCATCACAAGCAAGAATTTTTTTTTGTCGTTAAAAAAAACTGAGAGCCCGGAAAAAAAATCGTGATAATATTCAGCAATGGTTTTTTTATGGTGATGCGGGATGAAGATGTTAAAAAATGGCCGCAGCAGCCATGACAGGAGATTCTTGTTGGTCACGATAGAGACGGCTGATGCAATCCCCACGGCAAGTAAAACCAGCAACGATACCGACAGGATTTCTATGTGAAATACGACGGAAAATATCAAAATGCCGATAAACGCAAAGGAGAAAAGCATCACAATATCGATCAGCCGGTCGGTGACCACCGATGAAAGCGCCCTGCCGAGATTGCACTGTTCATCCCGGATATAGAACGCCCTGACAAAATCCCCCAGTTTTGCCGGGGTCAGGACAGAGAATGAGAACCCGATCAGGAATGCTTGGATGCTTGCAGAAAGGGATATCTCCTTTTTGAGGGTACTGACGATCAATTTCCATTTCAGTGATTTTACAACGACAGCAATGCCATTGGCGACCAGTGCACAACCAAGGAAGAACGGGTTGATGGAGAGAAAAATTGTAAGAAGAGACGACAGGTCAATCCGGGTTAAAATAAAAATAAAAAGCAGGATTCCAATAAGGCTGAACAATTTTACGTTAATCTTCATTTATATCTTAATTTTAAATACAAACCTAATTATGCTTTTTCATCATGACGGATGCCAAGTATTTTCGTCAGGTAAAAGCTGGCGGATGGAACAGTATACCCGGAGCTTGTCACACCTTTTTCAGTACATAGATGCCGGGAACGCTGGCACTTGTCGGTTCGGCATGCCCGTTAAGATACTCAACCGAATATCCCGTGGGATCTGCTGCGGTGATATCCCAGGTCACGATAAAATAAACAGTTGCAGTCGTATTGTCAAGTGTGTGGAACCCTGATTCATTTAATGCAAAACCCTTATAACTTGTCCCGTCAGTTGCATTATCGTAATAATAACTGAGCGGTTGCACCATGTACCACGGCAGGGGAGCAATGATGTCCCCGGGTTGCGTGATTTGTTTCAGGTTGCCTGAAAGCGTACGCCAGTCTTCCTGCAACGGGTCAGTATAATATGCGGTAAGGGGGATTGCCGACAACACAAGGATTACGGTAATGATAGCCAGCGTGCCGTAATCCTTGTGGATCTTTTGTCCAATCCATGCAAGAGGCATCGCAACAAGACATAAAAATATGACGATAAGGTACAGGTGATACCTGACATTGAACGGAATGATCTGGGAGAGGTACATGCTGATCAGCATCGGTACGAAAATGATGCATACAAGCGCGATGATGCGTTCCCTGTTCTGGTGCCAGACCATACCCAGCGCAATGATCATGAGGACAACAAAAATGATCGCAATCAGATCAGAATAATACGAAAACATCAGGAATGTCTGCGAGGGGATGTTCCACATCGAAAGACCCCAGTTAAACGTGTGCGAGACAAAATAGCCGCTCTGGTTGAAGAATGAACCAAGTAGGGGAAGGGCCAGGACTCCGGCAACAATCGCGCCGGCGAGGAACTGCCGGAGATCCTGCGGCACCTTAAACAGGTAAATCCCGGTCTGTCCCTCTTTTCGATCAAATCCGAATTCCCTCCAGCGGATGATCCCGTAACCGAGGAACAGGGCAAGGATGGCAAACGACGTATAAAAGTGCGTATAAAATGCAAGGGCACATGCACCGCCAAACCATATCCAGCCGATGAGAGACCGGGTGCGTATCGCCAAAAAGAACAGGTACATCGCAAGGGAGACAAACAGGACCGCCATCCCGTACATCCGTGCTTCCTGCGAGTAGAGGATATGATAGGGGGATACTGCAAGCAGTGCAGCGGCGATGAGGCCGGCGTCTTCACTGGCCAGCTCCTTTGCCAGCAGGAAAACAACGATGATGGTGAGGGCACCGGCAATCGCAGACGGGAGCCGCAACCAGAACTCGTTTGCGCCAGCCAGTTTCACGATCCACAGGACGATAAAATGGAGAGGTGCATGGTGATCATTGAACGCGGCGGTCCATACATCCGCGATGTTTGCCTGGTTGGTCAGAAAATAGCTCGATGCTTCGTCAAGCCAGAGGGGTTTTCTGCCAAGTTCAAAAATCCTGAGAAACAGCCCGAGGATACAAAGTGCGGATAAAATAATAACATTTTTCCGGGTCTGCGGGAAAGTACCGCTTTTCCCAGTATTGTCGTTTTTCTCCGACTCGTTCCCGGCATTTTTTTTGTGCTTTTTTCCCCCACCCATAAGACACTCTTTTTACAGATATTTGTGAAATATCCATGATATGTATTCCGATAAATCTCGCAGGCATCAGATCCAGACACACAATAATAAATATTAACACCTGAAATACTCTTTAATGAAAAAAGCAATCAATAAAATTCTCCCAATCGTTCTCGTTTTACTGGTCATGGTATGTGCCTGCGTTGCTCCGCCCAAACCTGCATCTTCCAACACCTCTAATTCATCCCAATCCGGACCGAATCCATCAGCCGTCACAACAACACCGACCCCCCAGTATGTTACCATCGAGACGCCCTATCTGACAACGACGACTCAAATTACTAAGACGCCCACAGCAACCCCCACTCTCCTAGAAGTGTGGGTTGAAATTTACCGGACAAAACAATATTTTTCTTACAACCAAACGGCATTCTCGTTTGATCTGAAGAATCCACCGATGCTCATCCATTATATGGTAACTCCGGTAAACGTAACGGGAACTAGAGAGATCTGGACGCATTGGAATACCGCTGAAGGCCCGACAATAGAAACGGTTCCTTATGATTATTATAGTCCATATTCGTGGTTTGAGGTGACCGTGCGCAATAAAAATACCGGGCAGATTCTCCTTCAGGATGGCTTTGGAAACAGCTATGGAAAGCAGTATTCGCAAGATGTCAATCGGACGCTTAAGGTGTTGAATCGTGGGAATGTCCTTGTTCAGCTGGATGGCAACCTGGTAACGGCAACGGTGGATCTGAAAGTGAAAGAAAATGAAAATATCGTCTGATGAAACGATGCCTTCAGGAAATAGTTTTTTCTTTTTATAATATTTTCGCTCTGCAGAAATGCTTTATAAAATATCTTTTGACGTTCTTGGGGGAATCAATCGTCGCTGTAAGCGAGGATTGATGAGAGAAATCATGAAAAGGTGTCGATTTGTTTGCTGTTCCGTACAGAAGAGCTAACTGCAGAAGATTTAAAAAATCTTCGACTATTTGACTGTTCCGTACAGAAGAGCTAACTGGAGAGGATTTAAAAATCTTCGACTATTTGATTGTTCCGTACAGAAGAGCTAACTGGAGAAGATTTAAAAAATCTTCGACTTTTCTGCCGTTCTATCAAGAAGGGCTGAATCAAGAAACTATTCAAAAAGGAATAGGTATGAGCGTCCGCCCCCGCCGCATTGGCATCAAAAAATTGCACCAGCCATGGAACAAAGTTCGTGAAAATACAACAATGAAATGAGGTTTTCTCCAGAGCCAATCGTTTCATATTGTGATTACATAAGCTGGCGATTCACCTCCCTTATCACGGCAAAAGAAGATATCAAAAGGTCTTTTAAGAGTACCGTTTTCCTCTGGTTGCACACGTTATATTATCGATATGTTCTTTACCAATCGGCACAGTGTTATTATGGAATTTATGCACTTCCTTTCGGTGGGGACGTGCGCATGCCAGGTCCCGATAAGGCGCCTTTGCCCTGCACGTGAATCCCTGCAAGAGATCAGGAAGCCATAAGTTTCATGTGGGTCCCGGTGGGGTAGTGGACATCCTAGAAGCCTGCGGAGCTTTTGACCCGGGTTCAAATCCCGGCCGGGGCGTCAATTTTTTTATCAATGCTTCGAAAAGAATTGGTGATCGTCAAGCACCCGCCACCAACCATCAGTCAGGATGAAAGGTTTTTTTAAAAATATCAACAAATGTAAAAAAAATTCTGTATAATATAAGGAATCATTTTTAAAGATTATTCAAGAGATCGGATTTTTGATGGACCTGATACAATAACCAAAAATGTATTAAAAATTTTTTAAAGCCTTGGCTTTACTTTCAAGGCGGCAACGAGCACCGCAATACCCGCTTCGACATCACCGATGTCAAGAACTTCAACCGGAGAATGGATATAGCGGGTAGGGGGACTTATCGTGGTGCTCGGCACCCCGCCTTTGTTCAGGTGTATAGCAGTCGCATCGGTCGTTCCTCCTGTTCCGACTTCCATCTGAACAGGGATGCCGTTGGCATCTGCAGTATCCTTGAGCCATTTTACAATCTTCCGGCTTGCGATCAGACCCCGCCCACTGGAATCGATAAGGGTAATGGCCGGCCCCTTCCCCATTTCAACCGCTGCATCCTTCATCTCGATGCCCGGGTGGTCACCTGGAATGGTCACATCGGTGGCAATCGCACAATCGGGATCGAGCATGTAGGCACTCGTCCGTGCTCCTTTGAGGCCAACCTCTTCCTGCACGGTAAAGACCCCATAGACCGTGAACGGCGAGTCGAGTTGCTGCATGGTCTTGATCAGTATGGCAACCCCCGCCCTGTTGTCGAATGCCTTGCCCGTAACACGGTTATTCGCAAGCTCCGTGAACTCACGGTCAATGGTGACCGGTGTCCCGACCTCGATGCCGAGTTGGGCGACATCATCGCGGTTGCATGCACCGACATCGATGAACATATCATCGACCTTCACCCCTTTCTTGCGCTCCTCCTCGTCCATCATATGCGGTGGTTTGCCCCCAATGACACCATAGCACTGCCCCTTTGCCCCGTGAAGGATGACACGCTGGTTGTAGAGGGTCGGGGCATACCACCCGCCGAGTGCAACGAACCGTAAGAAACCCTTTTCATCGATGAATTTCACCATCAGGCCGATCTCGTCCATATGGGCAGCGAGCATCACCCTGAACTTATTCCCCTTTTTCACCGCAATCAGGTTGCCCATGGTATCTTCCGAGATCTCATCAACGTACCCTTTCAGTTCCTTTTTTATAACAGAAAAGATACTTCCTTCGCTACCGGAAACACCGTGGGCGTTGGATAATTTCCTTAAGAGTTCTTTGACCATATTACTCACCCGTTGCCTTTCGGATCCTATCAAGAGCTCGCGTGATGTTTTCTCGCGACGTGGCATAACTCATCCGGGTATATTCAGGGGCATTGACGCCGAATGCGGTACCGGGAACAACAATCACGCCTTTTTCTATAATCTTCTGCGTGAGGTCGGGTTTCATCGGGACAAATGTATAGAATGCCCCTTCAGGTGTTGGGAACGAGAAGCCAAGGTCTGCCAGTCCCCTGCAGATAAGGTCGCGGCGGGCCCGGTATTCGTCCCGCATCACCTTCACCATCTGCTGGTCCCCGGTATATGCAGCAACCGCCGCGTACTGCGAGATAGAAGTCGCGCATGCCTGGCAGTACTGGTGCACCTTCAGGCATTGCCCCACGACATCCGCTGGTGCCGCGAGATACCCCAGCCTCCAGCCCGTCATCGCGTACGTCTTGCTTGTCGCATTGATCGTGACCACATCCTCCCCGAACCGTGCAGCGCTCCAGTGTTTTTTTCCGTAGATGAAGTGCTCGTAGACTTCATCGGAGACAACGGTTACCCCGTGGTCGTTTGCCGATTCCACGAGCGCCTGAATCGATTCCCTGCTCTCGACAGCCCCGGTCGGGTTTCCCGGTGAGTTGAGGACCAGCAACCGTGCACCTTTCATCAGGGCCTTTGCCTGTTCTACATCAATATGGAGATTCTTATCGAGAGGGACGCTGACGGGTCGCCCGCCAGCCATGGTGGCAAGTGCCGCATAGGACACAAAACCCGGGTCCTGGCAGAGGACCCGATCCCCCTGTTCGACCAGTGCCTGCATCACAATATGCAGCGCTTCGCTTGCACCCGCGGTCACGATAAGCTGGTCGGGCTGGTAGGCAATCCCGTTCTCTTTTTTGAATTTTTCACATAGGGCAGTGCGGAGTTCCGGTATGCCGTTGTTCGTGGTATAGCCGGTCTTTCCGTCCTGTATCGCTTTGATCGCTGCGTCCTTGATATGCTGAGGGGTGTCAAAGTCGGGCTGACCGAGTCCAAGGTTGATGGAGTCTGGACCTGCCGCCTCAAAAATCCGGCGGATGCCGGATATTTCAATCCCCTGCACGCGTTGCGCAAACCGCTCCTGCATTTTTTTTGCCTCCGTTCGATCACTCAATATTCGCATGACGGTTCTTCAGGGCATTCTCATCGGTCTTGGTAATTTCCATGAGCCGTGAGATAATGGCATCGGCAAACATGATCGATGCGGTTTCAAAGAGAGTCCCGAGAGGAGCAAATGACTTATGCTCTCCCAGCATCTGCCTGATCTCAAATTCGACCGCATCATCATCCACCTCATCCCGCTGGTGTTCAATGATCACGATGCAGTCAGCAATTTTACCGATCCGTGAATCGGCGTTCGAGGTAATCAGGCAGATATGGGCACCGATCTCCCGTGCCGTCTCTGCAATGTCAGCAACGGTCTTTGTTTTGCCGGATCCGGAGAACACGACCATCACATCATCCCTGTTGAGCGCCGGCGTGATCGTTTCGCCGACAACAAATGCGGCAAGACCGAGATGCATCAGGCGCATGGCAAACGCCTTTGCCACCAGCCCGGATCGTCCCGCCCCGATCACGTAGATCCTTTTTGCATGCAGCAGTTCGGCGAGAAACTTTTCCACATCAGCATCAGAAATGACCTTGGAGATCGCCCGTATCTTTGAAGCCATCAGCTGCATCATTTCCTGTACCCTCTTGTCTGCCATAATCCTCCCAGAAAACATATAATCCCAAAGTAAAAGAGAATTTCGTAGAAAGAATAATCATCATATGCCATGCCGGGATTTTACATCAGGAACAATATCCTTTCAGTAACACACAACAACCCCGCCCACAATGACCATAATGAACAGGAATTACCACACTGATCATGACTGATAACAACCTGATACCGCCGTTCTTTTCCAGCAATGATTGTATCCTGTACCATGCCGACTGCCTTGATCTCCTCTCCCGGTTGGAGGAAGATTCAGTGGACCTGATCTTTGCCGATCCTCCCTACAACCTCTCAAACGGGGGGTTTACCTGCAAAAGCGGGCGGCGTGCGCCGGTACACAAGGGGGCATGGGATGAGAGCCGCGGCATCGAATCGGATTTTCAATTCCATACCGCATGGATCACCGCGTGCCGCAGGGTACTCAATGAAAACGGCACGATCTGGATCTCCGGCACCTATCATTCGGTCTATGCCTGCGGGTACGCACTCCAGCGCACCGGCTACCATATCCTCAATGACATCTGCTGGTTCAAACCCAATGCACCACCGAATTTGAGCGGGCGCTACTTCACGGCAAGTCATGAAACGCTTATCTGGGCACGGAAAAGCAGGGATGCGCGTCACACATTCAACTATGAGATCACCAAAAATGGTGAATGGAGCGAAGATGCCCTCAAACGACCAGAAAGACAGATGCGTTCGGTGTGGAGCATCCCTTCACCAAAGAGAGCCGAAAAGAGATACGGAAGCCACCCCACCCAGAAACCAAGGGCACTGTTAAAAAGGATAATTTTGTCCTGTACCCGGGAAGGGGATACCGTGCTCGACCCTTTCTGCGGGAGCGGGACAACCGGTCTTGTTGCTTATGAATTTCATCGCAGGTTCATCGGGATTGATTCTGAAAAGAAATATCTGGACCTTGCCCGTAAACGGTTTCTCGACCTTGTGGATTCAGGTGAGGGGAATATCCGATAGATCACGGACTTTTTTTTTACTCTTCTTAAAATATTGTTCAGTAATTATCCAGACCCGATGCCGGGCAGCGATCTCGATATAGGTTATGATGAGTCCCCGCAATTGCAGCGGATCCTTAATCAAAAAAAAGGTTTGAAATGCGTTATTAGTTCCTTTTGATACCAGAACGGACAATCAGGAGGACACCAACGAGACAGAGGGCCAGGATAATTGTTGTGGATGCAATGCCGGTCCTGGACGGGGTCTCTTGGTTTGTGGTGACCGAGGCAGCCTCAATGGTCTGGGTTGGAACCGGTGTAGTGGGAACGGGTGCGGATTGTGTGGTTGTCAGATTCTTTGGTTCACCTACCGTAAGTCCGAGAGCAAGGTTGTTTTTCATGGAAGGGTTTGACCCTATAATATTGTATTGCCCGGGACTCATGTCTGCGTGAAAGCTGTATGCGAAGGATCCGTCATTGCCCACCGGAGACATGAAGGTGTGAAGCACGGTTCCTGATGTATCAAGGACCTCGATCTTCACATAGCTGACACCTTTTTCTGCCATCCCCTGAAGGTCGACATAGTCCCCAACTCCCGGGGAGGCAGGTTGTGCGATCATATAAAATTCCGGTTTTTTCAACAGAATCGATGTTGTTGCCGTTTGTTCAGGACGGGATAGATCCGATGCGATGAACGTATATCGGGCAGTCTGCAATTTCGATGCATCAACGCGCGAGCTGTCCCAGGAAAAGATCCATTTGCCGTTTGCATCAACCCGTGCTGTGTTTGCAGCCCCCTGAGTTCCGCCAAGATCAGACAGGGGGACTCCTGCCTGGGGAAGCCCGGGACCGGTGATTTTGATCAGGGTGGTATTTCCGATGGTATTTTTTCCGTCAAAGATAATCGTATCACCGATATAATTTCCGCCGGATCCCCGGTATGTGATAGTGATTGTTTCAGTAGCCGCACCTACCGGTGTCGCAAGGCATATCACTGCGCAGAGCAGAAAAAGTGCCAAAAAGAGGGATTTTACCCAGGTTGTTACCATGTTCTTCCTCACGCTATAAAGAATATCATTAAAATGGGATAAATATTTTTGTAATTTCTCCATCTATGCACAATAATAAGAAAAACAGAGGAATAGGTGTCCCGGTACCGAAACTATATCTAATGAATAAAGCAATGATTTGATCAGAGGGTTATCGACAATGATCGACGTAAAAACCGCAGTAGCATCCGGTGAGGAACAGCTAAAAACCCGGATATTATCCATTTCTGTACTGCGTGCTTATGATGAGACCGCCTACCACCTTCCAATTTCGTTTGCACTTACAGGAATTGATGTCCATGATCGTGCGACCGCACAAGAAGCCTATTCCCGTGCAGGAAACAACCCGATTGTCGCGGCAGAATGTCTCCTTTCAGAAAAATCTGCCGTGCAGGGAAGGGAAGCGGCACCCTACACAGGTTTTATCGGAGACACGGTGCTGCGCAAGCTCGGGTATTCACTGGTGGACGGGAGCATTCTGGGCCTTGCCCTTGTGATCGGGGCACCTGAAAACACGGGTTCCGCTGCAGGTATATGCCGGGAACTGCAGGAAAAATACATGCTCACTTTTCTTGCGGGAGGAGTCGTTCCCGCACTCCTGAACGCAGGTGTAAAACTGGGCCTTGAATACCGGCTCATTCCCCTGGGTTCTACAAATTCGCACGGTGTGCACTTCACAGATGTTATCGCACGGGTGGCAATGATGTTTGGCGGGGTTACACCCGGCGACACTTCACGGCTCCTGAAATATGCTGCCGAACGCGCAAAAGCGATTGTGATTGTCTTTCCCGGTCTTTCTGATGAGGAGATTGCGCTCGTTGACGCGATGAGAGCCCTTGGTTTCCCCATTGTTTCCCTTGGACTATACAGCAGCGATGCCTGGATTGCCGCTGCCCCGGAGGATGCGGTGCGCGTGGGAATGGAGGCAAAAGGAATCCGGGTCACCGTTACTGCCATACCAATCCCGATGGCGTGTTCCCCGGCCTTTGAGGGAAAAAGCATCAGGAAAGAGGAGATGTTTGTGGAGTTCGGCGGGGGAAGGTCGCCGGCTTTTGAACTGTTGAGAATGCGGGATCTTGGTGAGATCAAAGATGGTCAGATAACGGTGATTGGTCCCGAGATCGAAGCAATGAAGGAAGGATCAGCAAATCCGTTGGGCATCATTATTGAAGTAGCCGGGAAATCCATGAAAAAAGAGTACGAACCGGTCCTCGAGCGCAGGATTCATAACTTTGTCAATTACGGGGAAGGATCGTGGCATGTCGCCCAGCGGGATATCATCTGGGTGAGAATTTCAAAGGAGGCTGTTGCAAAAGGGGTCAGGATCGTCCATATAGGAAAACTCCTCGCGAGCAAGTTCCGGATGGATTTCCCCCAGCTGCTCGATGCTGTCGCGGTCACGCTGATTACCGATGAAAAAAAAGTGCTTGCAGCAAAGACTGAAGCACAAAAAGTCTACGAAGAACGTGACGCACGGATACAAGGGATGCGGGATGAGGATGTGGACATGTATTATTCCTGCACACTCTGCCAGACATTCGCTCCCAACCATGTATGCGTAATAACCCCGGAACGCCCTGCTCTCTGCGGGGCCATCAGCTGGCTTGACGGAAAAATAGCCTTCGAAATCTCTCCTGCTGGTGCAAACCAGCCGGTCGAGAAAGGCGCCCTGATCAATGCCCAGAACGGGGAATATGATGGCGTCAACCGGTTTGTAAAAAAGGCAAGCCATGGTGAGATCGAACGATGCTCGCTCTACAGCGTGATGGAGTATCCGATGACCTGCTGCGGGTGTTTTGAGTGCATCGCCCTGATGCTGCCGGAAGTGAACGGGATTATGGTCGTGAACCGTGAATTCAAGGGTGTCACACCATCTGGGATGACATTCTCCACGCTCGCAGGGACAATCGGCGGTGGTGCACAGACGCCAGGGTTCGCAGGTATTTCCAAGAACTATATTCTCTCAGACCGGTTCCTCCAGGGGGAAGGCGGGATTGAGCGCCTTGTCTGGATGCCATTGCAGCTGAAAGACGAACTAAAAAACCGCCTGCAGAAAAAACTCTCGGGACAGGGCCGCGCTGACTTCTTTGAAAAGATTGCCGATGAGACAAAGGCAACCACCATTGAAGAACTCGTGACGTATCTTGCAAGCGTGAATCACCCCGCTCTGACAATGAAACCGCTCGTGTGAAGGTGAACGATGGGCCCTGATGTTCGCTTTGACTGGACGGGTACGGTTGACGGGGTCTTTCTCGGTGCCACGAGGGCGGAAGGTGGATCAAGAACTGTTTCTTTCCACATTGGGGGAGGGAACACCCTGCCGTTTCTTCCTGGCAATGCTGCATCGCCTTCGCCTCTGGTAGCGCTGGAGATCTGCGACAAATCCCAATACTGGTCTCCTATTGTACGGAATTACTGTGGTGATCTCATCGATGATGTCCCTGCGTGGGCAAAGTATGCTGAAAAAGTCTACGGTGCTGACCTGATCCGCCTGTACCTGACCAGCACCCGGGAACGGAATTTTTCTGATCTGGTTTCGATCGAAAAAACCATCGAAGCAGTACTTTTTGCAACAGGTCTCCCCCTTATTATCGAGGGGAGCAATGAGCCAAAGATCGATAGTGAAGTATTCCGGAAATGTGGTGAGGCCGGGGAGGGGGAGCGGTTGCTCCTCGGGACTGCAGAGGCAAACAGGTACCGGAGTATCGCTGCTGCCGCGCTTGCCTACAACCATTCACTAATCGCCCAGTCTCCCATTGACATCAACCTCGCAAAACAGCTCAATATCCTGCTCCGGGAGATCGGGGTGCAGCACGATCACATCCTCATCGACCCGTATACAGGTACCCTTGGATACGGTTTTGAATACTCGTACTCCGCCATGGAACGTATCCGGTTCTCCGCCCTGAAAGGTGACATCGATCTTGCAATGCCTATGATCTGTTCAGCAATCGATTCGCTGACAATAAAAGAGGTCAGGGAGGCAGATCCAGCACAGCAGAATGAGATGGCTGTGCAATGGGAATTCTATACCGGTCTAGCAGCAGCGGCTGCCGGGGCTGAGATCATCTGTGTGCGGCACCCGCAGACCATCGGCATGCTAAAGAAGGCATTCTCAAATCTTAAAACCACGAGTACAGGTTCTGCGGGGTCGGGGTGACATGGCACTCAAAGCACTTGATATCTACAAACTGCTGCCCAAGAAAAACTGCAAGGAGTGCGGGGATCCCACCTGCCTTACGTTTGCCATGAAGCTTGCGGGAGGAAAGGCGGATATTGACCTCTGTCCTTATCTTGACGACCAAGCAAAATCGGTCCTTGGGGCAACGACCCGACCCCCGATCCGGCTTGTTAAGATCGGCGTTGGAGAACGTTCGTTTGCAGTTGGTGAGGAATTTGTACTCTACCGTCATGAAAAAACATTTTACCATCCGCCGGGTATTCTTTTCAAAGTATCCGATACCCAGACCAAAGAAGAGATCACGGCAGCCACAAACCGGGTCAGGAACGAGTCGTTTGTCCGGGTCGGTGCGGATCTCCGGTTTAATGGTATTGCAATCGAGAATGTCAGCGGTTCTTCTGATGCATATGCACACGCCGTTGCGACTGTTGAGAGCGCAGCAGATCTGCCCCTTGTGCTGATGGGAAAAAAGGTCGATGCACTCTCCGCTGCTCTCGTCCACTGTGGGACGTACCGGCCCCTGATCCATGCAGCGACGCAGGAAAATTTCAGGGAGATGTGTACGCTCGCAAAACAACATGGCTGTCCGCTCGTGATCAAAGCGAAGGGTCTGGATGAACTCACGTCGCTTGCCAGAACATGCTCGAATGAAGGGGTCCGGGATCTGGTCATGGACCTTTCACCGCAGTCTCTTTTTGACTTTATCACCACATCAACCTCAGTCCGCCAACTCGCTATCACAAGAACTGTACCGGATCTCGGATATCCGGTATTTCTCGATGCCACCCTTTTGGACCTGCAGGATGCCGCGGTTGCGCTTGGCATTGTAAAATATGCGTCAGTTATCGTTGCTGCCCCGCTTTCACCGGCATCAACCAGGGCAGCACTTACGCTTCGCCAGAATATCTATACCGATCCCCAGAAACCGATCCAGATGAATCCCGGCCTCTACCGCATCGGCTCACCCGGGAAAGATGCACCGGTGCTCATGACCGTGAACTTTTCACTCACGTTTTTTACGCTTGAAGGATACCTGGAGGCGACCCGCATCCCCTGCTATATGCTGATTGTCGACACGGAGGGATTATCGGTCCTCACTGCTGTTGCAGCAGGGAAGCTCAACGAAGTGCTCGTCCGTGATTCACTCAAGAAATTCAATGTGGAGAATGAAGTATCCCACAAAAAGCTCATCATTCCCGGGTATGCCGCCCCGCTCTCCGGCAGGATAGAGGAAGCGACGGGGTGGACTGTCATGGTCGGCCCCCGTGACGCAGCGGAGATCGGTGAATACCTGCATGAGGAGTGGAAAAAGTAGATGCGGACGGTTACCTTTCTCCCGAGTTACCGGAAGATCGATGTACCGAGGGGGAGCACCATTCTTGATGCTGCTCAGCGTGCCGGGCTGAATATCAACGTGGTTTGCGGGGGTCTGGGGAAATGCGGGAAGTGTGTGGTTTATGTCCAGTCGGGAAAAACGGAGTTTGACCAGCAGAAACATTCGCGGTTTTTTACCACTGAAGAACTGGCAAAAGGTGCCTGTCTTGCCTGTGCGACCACCGTGCAGGGTGATCTGCAGGTCATCATTCCCGACAGTACACTGATCCAGGAACAGAAGATCCTGATTGAAGGGCAGGAAAGTGAAATCGAATTCCATCCATCGGTCAGGAAATACTATGTTGAGCTCGAGCCCCCGACACTCACCGATCCCTCTCCCGATCTCTCACGGCTTCTGTGGGGAATCCAGAAAAGCGGCGGGCCTGTCGCAGAAAAAATGTACGCCCCGCTGGAAATGTTACGGGAAATTCCCGCAATGCTGCGCCATTCTGACTGGAAAGTGACCGGCACGATTGCACTCGTCCCTGGCGGGTACCGGCTTATCGATCTCCAGGAGAATAACACCTCGAAACGACTCTACGGAGCTGCCGTTGATCTTGGTTCCACGACGGTGGTTGTGTATCTCTGGGACCTTGTCAGCGGGAAAGTGGTCGGGGTTGCTTCGAATTATAACAAGCAGATCAGCTGTGGGGAAGACATCCTCGCACGGGTGAATTTTGCACGAAAAAACGGGCTATCAAAACTCCAGGCTCTTGCTGCAGAGAGTATCAACACCGCACTCACCGCCGCTTCAGACACCGCGGGTATCGATCGCGATGATATTTATGAAGTTGTCGTTGCAGGGAATACCGTAATGACCCACATGCTGCTCGGTATCGATCCGGCCTACATGATTGCCGAACCCTACGTTCCTGTAGTCCGGCGCGCACTCTCGGTCGCTGCGAACAGACTGGGGATCGCCTGCAATCCGAATGGCGGGGTTTTTGCATTCCCGGCTGTAAGCGACTTCATCGGAGGCGACATCATCGCAGATATCCTTGCCTGTGGTATGAGTGAGCGGGAGCAGGTCTCGCTGTTGATCGATATCGGCACCAACTTCGAAGTCGTGCTCGGCAACCGGGATTGGATGTTTTCGTGTGCGGGTGCCGCAGGGCCGGCGCTGGAAGGGGGGGAAGTTCTCTTTGGCATGAGGGCAAATCCCGGGGCTATCGACGAGATCACCATTGAACCCCAAAGTCTCAAACCCACCTATACGACGATCAATAGCATCAGGCCACGGGGTATCACCGGATCAGGACTGATCGACCTGCTGGCCGATCTGCTCTCAACCTGCGTCATTGACAGGAACGGGCGGATAAACACAAATATCAGCAATCCGAGGATCCGAAAAGGCACCCACTTCCCTGAGTTTGTGGTTGTATGGGCACAGGAAACCGATATCGGCAAGGACATCGTGATCACGGAAAATGACATCAAAAACCTGATCATGAGCAAGGCATCTGTCCATGCTGCATGCGTGACGCTGTTGAAGGAGGCGGGTGTTTCCAGACATGATCTCTCGACCATTTATTTTGCCGGGGCATTTGGGAACTACCTGAATAAACAGAATGCCACGACCATTGGCCTTATACCGGAAACAGCTCCTGAAAACATCAAAAATATCGGCAATGGTGCGGTGACCGGGGCAAACATCGCCCTGATCAATCGTCGGAAACGAAAGACACTTGATGAGATTGCCCTAAAGATCGCTTACATTGAACTGAACGCTGAACCTGCATTCATGGACGAGTATACTTCCAGCGCGTTTTTACCGCATACCGATCTATCGCTGTTCCCAAGGGTACAGCAGATGCTTGATGCCTGCCGCCTGGAGAGGGGATGAACGAATGGCACAGATGATCTCCCCGCCGTGCTCACGTGCCACAGGTGTTGGCGCGCTCCCCCACACCGATCCGGTGCAGGCATGCTCAGATGTACTCTCAATTTTTGGCGAATTCCCTTATGTCCCAACACTCCCGGACCGCGGACAGCTGGAAAGTATCGTCTACAACGATTCCGAACAGCTGCCGGGAAGAATCATGCGTGATGACCGGCTCATCTACGACAGTTCATCTGACACAACTACAGCGATAGAGAAAGTCTATGCCGATTACATTGAGGGCAACGTCAATCCCTATGCACTCCATGAAGAATATGCATCGGGTTTTATGGAGATGATGATGCATGATCTTTCGACTGTTCCGATCCTCAAATGTCAGGTAACTGGCCCGGTCACATTTGGCATGCAGGTGGTCGATGCCGACAAACGCCCGATATATTACGATACCCAGCTTGCCGATATGCTTTCCAAGTTGCTTGCACTGCGTGCCCGCTGGTGTGAGACGGAGATGCAGAAGAGAACAGGGGTAAAAGAGACGCTCGTTGTCTTAAACGAACCATACCTTGCATCACTCGGTTCTTCGGTCGTGCCAGTCGATCCGGATACAGTCCGGTCGGGCTGGCAGGACATCGTTGCGCTTGTGGACGGAGGACTGGGAATTCACTGCTGCTCGAATACCGACTGGGAATTTGTCATGGATCTGAAACCCTCTGTCATCTCGATTGATGCCTACACTACGGCAAAGGAATTTTTGCTGTACAGCGATGCCATCTGCGGGTACCTTGAGGGGGGAGGGGCCGTTGCATGGGGCATTGTTCCTGCCGATTACCGGTTGTTCTCAAAAGAGACCGTGGATTCGCTCTACCACAGGTATTGTGCCATACGGACAGAGATCTGTACCCGGATTCCTGTCGCACTTTTCGATCGGCAGTCCCTGATTACCCCGAGCTGCGGGATCAGGTTTGCCGATAGGAAAGGGGCGATTGCGATCATGCAGGCGGCTGCGGAAATTTCATCCCGAATCAGGAAATTAATGGGGTGAGACCATCGTGCAGCGATCATTTGTTATAGCCGTATCCGGCAAGGGCGGCACAGGAAAGACCACAATCAGTTCCCTGCTCATCCGATCCCTGATCGAAGAGGGGCAAAGACCAGTCCTTGCCGTTGATGCTGACCCGAATGCAAACCTCCACGAGGCCCTTGGTGTGGAGGTACGGGAAACGCTGGGAAACATGCGGGAGGAGGCGTTTACGAAAAATATTCCCCCCGGTATGTCCCGCCATGATTATATCAGGTACAGGTTCCGGCAGGCGCTCGTTGAATCAGACGGATTTGACCTCCTCGCGATGGGGCGCCCTGAAGGGAGCGGGTGCTACTGTTTTGCAAACGATCTCCTGTCTGAATGCATGCAGCAGCTGGGGCGTGAGTACCGATTCATTGTTATCGACACAGAAGCGGGCATGGAACACATCAGCCGCGGGACAATCGGGAGACCGGACATCCTGCTCATCGTGAGCGACCCCGGTGCCCGGGGCTTGCGAACCGTCTTACGGATCCGGACAATCGCCACTTCGCTCGGACTTGATACGGAACGGATCCATGTGATCTTCAATCGCTATAAATCAGGCACGGCACAGGTTGATACCAGGAACCAGACCCCGTTTGCCATAATTCCTGAAGATCCTGCGGTTGAGGCAGCTGACCTTGCCGCAACACCGGTCGCACAGATCCCATTAGAAAGCCCGGCCCGAAGAGCTGTCCAAAAGCTGGCGGGGAAGCTGGTAGAGATTTCAAAGAACAGGTGAACATCGATTTTAAAGGACTAAGGATAAGGGTCATGTACCATTCGCCATTTTTTTAAATGATAAATCATGGGGGAAAACGGAGATGTAATTTTTTATTCCGGGAATTGCAGAGAGACTTACAAAAATACCGCAACAGAAATAACTGTCGTCCAGAGACCGTTCTTGTCTCCTTCGGCTGATTGACATACATGCTTTGTTTTGATGATCTTTCCACTTGCCTTGTAGATCTGTTCGCGGTCTGACCAGGCAGCATTCAGGTCAAACTCTATCCCAAGCGTTGTAGCGAGCATCGTTGCCGCAAGGTCTTCAGCATATTCACCGGTCTTTTCTTTCGTTTCGCCATAGGCATGATGCTCAGAAAGATATCCGTACTCCTCTGCTTCTTTAGGAAGGGCAAGACCTATAGCAGCAGATACCAGCCGGTTGGGTTCGTTCGTCTCGTTGCGTGCCATCACGCAATAGGTGATCCCGCCGGATTTCAGAGTTTCTAACCCCTGTACAGAGGAGATCTCTTTGCAGTTTGGTGGAAAAATGCTGGAGACATATACAAGGTTGCAGCGCTCAATTCCGGCTTTGCGCAACGCAAGTTCAAAAGAGGCGAGACGGTCTTTGTGGATTCCGACACCCTTGGTGAAGAAGATCCTTGATGGAACGAACATGATAATTAATGTATCCTCTTTTTTTATTAAGGTTCTTTTGATGGTCAGATAAATTACATGATCTCCCCTTTTTTCTGCATCATAGGGACGCAGTCTGAATGATAAATCTGATTGAAAAGCGAGATGAATTATTGCCTTTTTTATTACGTAAAGCGTTGATAATTTATTTCTCTTTTTAAAAATAATCCATCCTGCGGCCGGCCCTGTTGTATCCGTCATTGGAATACAGACCGGATTCCCCTGGATCTGTTGTTGCTAAAAAAACGATTTCCGTACCAGAGAGGCATTACGTGGGAAGATTTAACCATGTTTGGACAAAAATTTACTCCATTGTACGGTGATCATGGCAGAAATATTTCCGGAGAATTTATTCCTTGTCGAGATCCGGCTGGGAAGAACCAAATGGAGGATCAAAAAGACCACCGCCACGATCGTCCGGATATTTCATATTGAAGAATTTGTTGAACGACATCCCCATATTACACTTTTTGGACCTTTTACAATAAAAAACGGGGTTTCCAGCCAGCAGGTATTAAAAGCCGTTGAAGATGCAGCCCAACCTTTTGGCGCCATTCCGTTTCTTATCCACGGATATGATACGAATCAGGGAATGAACGGTGCAGTGATCGCGTATCGTATCATCCCGACTCACCAGCTCGTTGACCTGACAGAATCGATCGCCGTATCGGTTCGCGGACTTGCAGACACATTCAACACGTGGGATGGCGACCCTGACCAGAAATGGTTCCATGTGACCATCGCAAACAGGCTTAAACGTGGGAGAGCCGGCCGGATCCACCAGCAACTGGAAAACGAGTCCCCGTTCGTATCGGGGAAGTTGGAAAAAAAGAGCGGATTTCTTGACCTAATACAATTTGTGCTCAGGGCGGTCAATCGTGGAGTTCACGAAGACCTGCCGCCACCACCGCTCTATGATGAAGACGGTCTGCGGATCACGGTCGTCAGGGGGGGAGATATTCTTGCCGAATATGATCTGGAACAACAATGCTGGTTTTCACCTGACAGCGCCACTGCCGCTCTTGACTGGCAACATTCACTGCAACAATATCGCAAAAAAAGCAACATAGAGCTGGTCCATCCCACGTATACGAACAACCATGATATTTTTGTCATCAGCGATCTCCATCTCGGCCACGCAAATATCATCCGGTACTGCTCACGCCCGTTCCCCCATAGTGCCGTTGAAGAGATGGATCAGGTACTGATCAAGAACTGGAATTACACGGTCAAACCCAATGACAGAATTTACCATATCGGTGATCTCTGCTATGGACCATGTGCAAAAAGCCCCTTTGAATACATCCGGCAACTGAACGGCGCCATTTCGCTGATCAGGGGAAACCATGATGAAAGTTCAAAAACTGCCCGCCAAAAGGAAACATTGGTACACAAGGGCATCCCCTTTGTCCTGATCCATAATCCGAATGATATTCCGGAAACATTTTCCGGGTGGGTCATCCACGGGCATCACCACAACAATAATCTGGCAGATTTCCCCTTCATCAATTTTGAAAAACGCCGGATCAATGTCAGTGCTGAAGTTGTCAGATACCAGCCGGTGAGCCTTTCCAATCTCTGTAATATCATCAAAGACCACCAGTTGAAACCGAAAATAAAAACCATCCTGTTACGTGGTGAATAGGGCATCACGCCTTTCATAACATATATAATGCCATAGTGTTCAATCCCCGATAGGGGTTAGGAAAATGCTGTTTGAAATGGTCGTTTCAGAGGGTATCGCTCACAACTCATATATCATAGGTTCCGGAGGGAATGCAGCGGTCATCGATCCCCGCCGCGACTGTGATGCGTTCCTGAAAATTGCGGATAAAGCAGAGGTGGTGATTACCCATATCTTTGAGACTCACCGTAACGAGGACTATGTAATTGGGTCACTTGAGCTATCTGCACAGTGCGGTGCCGAAATTTTTCACGGCGCGAATTTGCCATTTTCCTATGGTAACCCGGTGAACGAGAGGGATGTATTCAGGTTCGGTTCAATAGAACTATCTGTACTTGAGACCCCCGGCCATACGGAAGAGAGTATATCACTTGTCCTGCGGGATCTGGATATTTCACCGGACCCGTACATGATCTTTTCCGGGGATACGCTCTTTTCCGGTGACATTGCCCGTACTGATTTTTACGGCGCTGATCGCAGGGCTGAAATGGCGGCAAGGATCCATGATTCCGTTACAAAAAAGATCCTGCCGCTGGGTGATGGAGTTATTATCTGTCCGGCGCATGGTGCCGGTTCGGTCTGCGGCGGGGAGATTGCGGATCACCCCTTCACAACGACAGGCTATGAACGAAAAACGAACCGCATGCTTCTGATGGGAAGGGAAGCATTCATCGAACAGCGCATCCACGAATCCCCCTATGTCCCGCCATATTTCCGTCAAATGGAGCAGTACAACAAAAACGGGGCGCCAATTCTCGGGCGGCTCCCGCCTTTACACCCCTTGGGAATTGCACAGGTTCGTGAGCTCATCAAGGCAGGAGCTCAGGTGATTGACATCAGGTCACCGACCGCTTTTGGAGCGGGTCATATTCCAGGAAGCCTTTCGATCTGGCGGGATGGCATCCCTGCATTTGCCGGCTGGTTCCTCACCTATGAGCACCCCATTCTCCTCATCGATGACTTTAATCTCATTCTCGACGTGGTCGTGCAGCGTCTTATCCGGCTCGGGTATGACAACATCGCCGGTTACCTTGCCGGAGGTTTTCCCGCATGGTTCAAGGGCGCGCAGGAGATCGATACAATTGGCACCTGTTCGGTACAGCAGCTTCAGGAACGTTTGCAGGCAGAAGTTCCGTTCATTCTGGATGTAAGGGATATCAAGAATTACCGCGCGATCGGGCACATCCGCGGGGCGCATCACAGGTATGTGGGGGAGTTACCCCAATTCCTTTCTGAAATTCCCCGTAATGATCCCATTGTCGTATACTGTGATGCGGGGTGGAAGGGTAGCCTTGCGGCAAGCTATCTTGCCAAACACGGGTTCCGTCACCTCACCAACGTGCTGGGCGGGATGCAGGCATGGAAGCGCGCCGGATTCCCTATTGAAAAATCCCTTTAATTTTTTGGCCCTCCTTACCGTATTGGCACCTGATCAGAGCCAAATTAATAAGGTTTATCATGTCCTGCTCAAATCAGATGGTGAGCACCCATGGATATTGTGAAAATCCCTCGCATGGAAAAAAAGGAATACGACAAACTGATCGACAAAGGTTATATCTGCCGAATTGCATTTCAGGGAGAGAAATACCCGTACATCGCACCATTCCTCTATGTCTTCGACGGTTCATTCCTTTATTTCCTTTCAACAAAATATGGAAAGAAACTGGAATATTTCAGGAAAAGCCCGTATGTCTCAGTAGAGATAGAAAGGTACTCAAAGGATCTCTCCTCATTCATGTTTGTCACGCTGCAGGGATACTTGGAAGAGGTGCATGACTCAATTGAGAAAAAGATAATACGTGAAAAATTCGTCGATCTGATCGTTGACCGTGATCTCTCCTGCAACATCCTTGCGGCGCTGGGGCATTCACCCGAGGACCCCCCCGCGGCAATCGCTGAGGAAGAGCGCTCACTGGTGTGGAAGCTGGTCGGGGTAAAAGACCTCGTTGCGTTAAAAAACCTCTAATCCCCTGACACTTTTTTTGCCTGTTGTACTCCAGCTTTTTGGAAGTCATATGCGGTTCATCACCCATGATGAAGATCCGATTGCCTGGCACGCAGCACATCAAGCAGGTCATCGGGATTCGTGACAGGTGATATACAGGCATGCCGGGAACAGACAGATGCCGTCGCTTTTCCATCAATAGTAGGATACCCGGTGGATTCCGTTGGTATGAACTGAGTTGTACTTGAACCGCCCATCCCGTGGTAAATATGTCCCGGTAAAAAACGGCTTTTTATCCGGTGCCATAATGATGGTAAGCGACCAGCCACCGGTACCTGTCATCATCTGGCAGACGCTCATATACATACTGTCAATATCGGGACGCTTCTCGCGGTCGACCTTGATGCATACGAAAGAATTATTCAGGAGACGCGCAACGGCTTCATCTTCAAACGATTCGTGTGCCCTCACGTGGCACCAGTGACAGGTTGCATATCCTATTGAAAGAAATACAGGTTTATCCTCATGGATTGCCCGCTCAAATGCCTCATCACCCCAGGGGTACCAGTCAACTGGATTTTGGGCGTGCTGAATCAGATACGGGCTTTTTTCAAAAATAAGGTGGTTTGCCTGCGGCTGCCTCGCAGGAGATGCGTCTTGTGCCCGGTTTGATTTATCGCCGCGGATCATGAGTGCTCATTGGCGCCATGGCATTATGATTGTTTCACGAGTGACAATGCAGGTTCGCTTTTGATGATTCGTGTAAACCCCAGGGTTTTTGCTATTTAGAACAAACCATAATCAGAAAAGGATCATGATGGATAGTTCAGAATTTTTCAGCTTTGTGATTCTTGCCGTCGTTGTCGTATTGATTTCGGGAGGACTTGCCCGCCTCTTTGCCAAGGTCGCACCATTCCGGCTCTTTTATTATGCAATCCGGTTTCCTGGTATCGTCCTTCATGAGATCGCCCACGTGGCGGGTTGTGTAATCTCGGGTGCAGGAATTAAAAGTGTCGTGCTCTTTTCTGAAACCGGGGGATCGGTTACGTACACTAAACCAAAAATTCCACTCTTCGGAACTGTGATCATCAGCACTGCGCCGCTTTTCGTTCTGCCTCTTGTCCTTGCAGGACTGACATGGGCATTCGGAACGTATTTCGGGTGTTATGTTCCCCCTGTTTTCCCGTCAGAATTGGGCACGGTTGCGGGATTTTATGAGATGATACATGAGGTTATCAGCATATTTTTAACCAACCTTGTCTCCCGGTTCAATGGTTGGTTTCTTGTGTATCTCTATCTGGCGGGAAGCATCATCCTCTCCCTTGCCCCAAGCGGACAGGACCTTAAAAATGCGGCAGTCGGGATTGTTGTCATTTTTTCCCTCTGCCTGCTTGTCATATGGGGCGGTTTTCAAGGCGCCATGACAGTGATGAGCCTGATTGTCACACCCATGAACACCGCTTTTTCCATAGGACTTATGTATGAGATGATCGCGGCTTTCATGTCCGTTCCATTCATCCTTATTCACGGGATGAGGAGAGTATGAGAAAATTGAAGGGTAAGAAACACTTCTCACCTGATGATATTTTTTTTCCCATTTCTAGGGATCAACGATACATGGCATCAGATTAGATCGGTATTAATTCTGCAAAATTAATACATTTCTGCAGTCATGCATGATGAATCCGCAACCGGGCAGCCGGGCGGGGATGCAAATGAAAAGGTCTCCCCTGGCATGCGCCAGTACCTCTCTATTAAAGCGCGTTATCCTGATGCGATCCTCTTTTTCCATATCGGTGATTTCTACGAGACATTCGGTGCCGACGCTGAGCTGGTGTCAAAAGAGGTAGACATCGTCCTCACCTCGCGGTCCCGTGGCTCAGAAAACCGTGTGCCGCTGGCCGGGGTCCCCTATCATGCGGCAGAAGGGTACATTGCAAAGCTTGTGAATAAGGGATATAAGGTGGCAGTCTGCGACCAGCTGGAGGACGCAAAAGACGCAAAAGGTATTGTAAAAAGGGACGTCGTCCGTGTAATTACGCCGGGCACTGTCATCGATCCCTCCATGATCTCCTCACCAGATCCACGGTACCTGATGGCGCTCTGTCCGGCTCCTGACAACGGAGAATGGGGAATTGCATTTCTTGATATCTCGACCGGGGAGTTCTTTGTCACCTGCTGTTCTCCAGACACCGTACTCCAGGAAATCATTTCTGAGATCGCCCGTTATCATCCGGCAGAATGCGTCATCCCGTCAACCACCTCACCTGATGTTGCCACTACTCTTAAGAACCACGGGGTAATTGTCAACCCGTACCGTGATGATGCATTCGATCCGGAGCGCGCGAGAAGATCACTTCTTGATCATTTCCACGTTACATCCCTCGCAGGGTTTGGGTGCGAAGGTATTCCAGCAGCAGCAGGAGCTGCAGCCGCTGCACTCCAGTACGCAAAAGAGACCCAGAACTCGCTGCTCACCCATATCAGCGGGCTCGCAACCCGTACAACCGCACAGTGCATGATGCTGGACGCAACGACCCTGCGTAATCTCGAGATAACCGAGAGCATCCGTACATCGGCACACGGTGCAACACTGCTCTCCTGCCTTGACCTTACAAAAACGCCAATGGGGCGACGGGTTCTCCACCGCAGGGTTATCAGACCGCTCATCGATGTTGATGAGATCAACCATCGGCTCGATGCGGTGGAATTTTTTGTCAGGAGACCCACGGTCCGTCTTGCATTGCGTTCGCTCCTTTCCCGCATGGCTGATATGGAACGTATCGCAGGAAGGATCGCGTATGGAAACGCTAACCCGCGCGATCTCATGGCGCTTGCGTCATCCCTTGTCATCATCCCGCAGATAAAAATACTGGTCGCCGAACCCGGAGGAGATGGGGCACCCTGTTTTGTAACAGATGCGGTCGCTGACATCCGTGAATTACCAGATACAGCACAGCTCATCAACACAGCCATTATTGAGGACCCGCCGGCTACTGCAAGGAACGGTGGAGTCATTAAAAAAGGATACTCTTCTGAACTGGATGAACTCAGGATTCTCCTCACGTCCGGAAAAGACTGGATCGCAGACCTGCAGGAAAAGGAGCGCGAGCGCACCGGTATCAAATCGTTGAAGATCGGGTACAACAAAATTTTCGGTTATTATATCGATGTTACGCGTGCCAACCTTGCTCTTGTCCCCCATCACTATGAACGCAGACAGACCACGGCAGGTGGGGAACGGTATACCCTGCCGGAATTGCGGGAAAAGGAAGCCCTCATCACGAATGCGGATGAACGTGTGCTCTCCTGTGAACGGGAGCTCTATGGAGCCCTGATTGATATTCTGAAGGAACGGATTCCGGACCTACAGGCCACCGCACAGGGCATTGCATCACTCGATGTATATTCTGCACTTGCTGAAGTAGCGCAGGCCTACGCCTATCTCCGACCGGTGCTCAATGAGGGTGACCGGATTGTTATCCGTGACGGGAGGCACCCTGTGGTTGAGCGGGTCGTGCATGGCGGATTTGTGCCCAACGATACCGACATTTCCGGGTCAGGCACCCAGATCATGATCATCACCGGTGCAAACATGGCAGGAAAGTCCACCTACATGCGGGCGGTGGGACTCACCTGCATCATGGCGCAGGCCGGATGCTTTGTCCCGGCAACCCATGCAACCATCGGTATCCTTGACCGCATCTTTACCCGCGTCGGCGCCTTTGATGACCTTGCGAGCGGGCAGAGCACGTTCATGGTCGAGATGCTTGAACTGGCAAATATCGTAAACAATGTGACCGGAAAAAGCCTTGTGATTCTGGATGAGATCGGCAGGGGAACGAGTACTATCGATGGATATGCGATCGCCCAATCGGTTCTCGAATTCCTGCACGGGAGAACGGAGTCAGGACCAAAAACGCTCTTTGCAACACACTTCCACGACCTTGTTACGATAGAGTCGCAGCTCAGGCGGGTCCGAAATTTCCATTTTGCAGTCAAAGAAACAAAAAAAGATGTGATCTTTCTGAGAAAACTGATCCCAGGTGCTACAGACAAAAGTTATGGCATCCATGTAGCGCAGCTTGCAGGCATCCCAAGAAGAATCACAGACCGTGCCGGTGCGATCCTTACAAATACACTGAACCGTACTACAGCACCTGCACAAAAAGTCCAGCGATACACACAGTTGCTCCTTGCTGATGACAGCACCACTTCCCCATCTTTCTTGAAGCATAGGGTGCTCGATGAGATCAGGGATCTCAATCCTGATGGCATGACCCCCCTTCAGGCGCTCCAAAAACTCCATGAACTTAAGGATCGCTTAAAGGAGGGAGAGAAACCTGCATGACCGATCCTCCTGACAACCGGACGATCCACATTCTCGATCCGATGACTGTCAACAAGATCGCCGCTGGTGAAGTGGTGGAGCGCCCCGCTTCCATAGTCAAAGAGCTGGTCGAGAATGCGATCGATGCAGGTGCGCGGACAATACGGGTTGAAGTTTCATCTTCCGGAGGCAGGATCACAGCCATTGGCGTCACCGACAATGGGATCGGAATGTCGGCTGATGATGCTATCCTCGCATTTGCTCCCCATGCGACCAGTAAAATTTTGAGTATCGCAGACCTGGACACCCTTATGACCCTCGGATTCCGCGGTGAAGCGCTCGCGAGCATTGCTGCCATCTCAAAAGTCACGCTCTGTACAAAACCAAGAGGAGTCAGGGCTGTTGCAGGTACACGAGTGGTCATCGAAGGGGGAATCATCAAGGAACACAAGGAAACCGGCACTCCTGAGGGCACATATATTCTTGTTGCGGATCTCTTCTTCAACACCCCAGCACGGAAAAAGTTCCAGAAAAGTCTTGCCGCGGAAATCGCTCATATTACGGGAATAATTGAAGGTCTTGCACTCGCCCACCCGGAAATCTCGGTGCACCTGATCCACAATGCAAAAGAGCTGGTGATGACAGAACAGTCCCCCCGGCTCCTTGACACCATTGCACGCCTGTTTGGAAATCAAGTCTCTGCTGACCTGATACCTGTTGATCGCACCATGCTGTACGTCTCTGTAAGCGGCTATATCTCCCGTCCTTCACTATTCAGGAAAAACCAACGCCGCATGTTTATCTCCATCAACAGCCGCTATGTCTCGTCAGCACCAATTACTTCGGCTATTATCGAAGGGTATGGGACACTCCTTTCAAAAGAGCGGTTCCCGGTCGTATTTCTGTCCCTGACAATCAATCCTACACTCGTTGATGTGAATGTCCACCCTGCAAAAAAACTGGTGAAGCTGAGCCATGAAAGCGAGATATGCACTGCGGTGCGGGGGGCAGTAAAAAACGCGCTGCTGATAACAGACCTGATCCCTGCCGGAACTGTGACAGGATCCAAAATTATTACCAACCGATCGCGTGGTGCGCCCTCCTCTACCATGTACGGTCATGCACCGATCCATTCATCGGGAGTTCGTGAACCAACGCATGCGGGCATCATCACTACCGACCGCCAGCTCCGCCAGACAGAACTCCCCACCGGAATTCAGCCTGATACAAGCGTCGTCCCTGAAATGGAGGTGATCGGTCAGGTCGGCGGGATTTACATCCTTGCCACAACAGATTCCGGTGACCTCATTCTTGTAGACCAGCACGCTGTCCATGAACGGATTATGTATGAACTGGTAAGCAGGAAGTCAGACAGCGCGGACCAGTCACAGGAGTTGATTGCCCCTGTAATCCTGCACCGTTCTGCAGGGGATGCTGCCATCATACGTGAACTCCTCCCGGTACTGGAAGAAGAAGGATTTGTAATCGAGGACTTTGGTAAAAACTCGTTTCTGGTTCGTGCCGTACCTGTTGTGCTGGGTAAGCTCGAACAGACTGATCTGGTTGACGAAATCCTTGATGACCTCACAAGGGAAGAGCCGGAGCGTTTTGTGAGCAGCCGCGAACGGCTCGCGCGGATCATCGCATGCAGAAGTGCGATTAAAGCCGGCACGGTCTGCACACCTGAACAATCCAGGCGCCTGCTCCAGCAGCTCAGGAACGTGAAAAATCCGTTTTCCTGCCCCCATGGGAGACCGACAATGGTGAGATTTTCCCGTGATCAGATGGATGGAATGTTCAGGCGGACGTGATGTGTCTGGATCCTGAGTACCTTGAAGATTGTAATCGAAAACCCTACTTTTAATACAACTTGGGTTTTCTCAAATAGTGTTAACACAGCCAATTCCTAAATAGACCAATCTCCGCCGCTTTTGAGGCTACGATTGGTCATAATTGTTGTGTTCAACACTATAATCAAAAAATCCTTTCATCATTGCGCCCGATCTCAAGTGCCCTGTTCGCAGCCCGCTCCTTCTCCTTGATCTCAAGCATTACGTCGAAATCAAACGGTCTGCTCCTGTCAAGAAATGCCTTGAAATGGTTCGGGTCGAGCCGCGCTGCATGGTTACCCCTCCGCCCACCGGGTTCCTGCGAGCTGTAATCGATCATGGAGATACCGTCATTTTTTTTCCAGCTCGGTGCAACCGATGACAAAACCTCATCGATCGGATCCCCGTCCCCGTTTAGCTCGTGATGAAATATATCGAAGAGCACCGGGATACCGGTCTGATCAGAAACAGAAATGCAATCCTTCACCGTGAAATTCCGGTCATCGTTTTCGATGACAAGCCTTCTCTGCACAGAAGGAGGCAGGCTGCCATATTGTTTGATAAACCGTCCGAGACTTCCCGAACGGTTCCCGTACACACCTCCGATATGGATCTGGATCTTTGCGGAATTATTTAGCCCCATCAGGTCGAGTACTGAAGCGTGGTACTCGAGCTCTTGTACGCTCCGTTGAACGATATCTGGGTCAAGTGCATTGATAAGGACGAACTGGTCAGGGTGCATGGAGATCCTCATCTCATACATCCGGATGAGATCACCAATTGTCTTGAATTCAGAAAAAAAGTATTCCTTCCAGTCAAATCCGCAAACCGGGTGGGATGCGAATGGTACAAGGTCGGAAGTGATCCGGAAAAAAAGGATACCATGCGCTGCATTATATTCAAGTATCGTGCGAAGACACGCAAGATTTCTCCCCACAGTACTGATGATATTTTCTTCGGAATAGGAAGCGAGCCTGAATGTCCTGTTTCCACGGCAGGCGACGGAATGGTTGATGCAGGGATACCCGATCTTCACCAGCATACATCGGTCGGATATGCAAAAAAGGTGTGCGATGCGGCACGATAACCGGTGAATCTGGTGATGGAACCGATGAACCGTCGCCCCGATCAGAACCTGTCTTGTTCTTCTGGACAGGAAAGGAAACGAATTGCAGGGATCTGAACGCTTATGGCGAAGAGCGGACAACCAAGAGAAAAGGATATCCTTGCTCCAGGAATGATCAAGAAACGCACTATCAAAACAAATCCCGATCTGATGGTTGTTGAAAAGTTCAAGGAAGTGCTTGCAGACAGGAAACGGGAACCAGACCGGTTTGTCCTGTTCCGGAAGATCGTTCTTACCTACTATGAACATGCAGGAAGGGATCTTGCATGGCGCCACACAAACGATCCCTACCATATCCTCGTATCGGAGATCATGCTCCAGCAGACACAGGTCGGGCGTGTGACAATAAAATACCCGGAATTTATCACCACATTCCCAACGTTCGCTGCACTCGCCGACGCACCGCTTCACCGGGTGCTTGCGGTGTGGCAGGGGATGGGCTACAACCGGCGTGCAATTGCATTACAGGCTTGCGCAAAAAGGGTAGAGACCGAGTTTTCTGGTACGCTTCCTGATAACGTTGAAACGCTCAATACATTTCCCGGCATCGGGCATGCAACTGCCTGTTCAATTGCCGCATTTGCGTTCAATATGCCCGTTGCCTTTATCGAGACCAATATCCGTCGCGTCTTTATCCACTTCTTTTTTGGGGACAGTCTGTCTGTTACAGATCGGGAAATCCTTCCTCTTGTGGAGCAGTCGCTCGACACCACAAATCCCCGCATATGGTACTGGGCACTCATGGATTTTGGATCCGCACTGAAAAACACCATCCCTAACCCGAATAAAAAAAGTGCTCATTACACCAAACAGTCAAAATTTGTTGGATCTGACCGTGAGATCCGGGGAATGCTACTCAGGTCGCTGGTCACGAACCCACAACAGGATGAAAAAGAGCTGGTCGGGAGCATTTCCGTTTCTGTGGAACGTGTGCACAAGGTCATTGACCGGTTGGCAGACGAGGGATTCATTTCTCGGAACGGCACAACCCTCATGATCGGTGATCGCTGAATAAGGATAACCATCAGGATTATTGACCACAATGATGTATTTTAGTAGTGCACAAAGTAAATAAAATTTACTTTATTCAATAAAATATTAATGAAATTTGTAAAAAGATTATGCCATTGGAGGCAGGCATCTTAATTTATTTTTCAAAGTATTGTGAATTGATCCAATATTTTTGGTTGACCCATACCACTATTTTATTATTTGATTGAAAAAGTAGTAAAAACACGAATGATGGATTTTACTCTCATCAACAGGAACAATAATTAAACTTCCACGGATTACGTTATAAGGTTATCAGAATATACGGCTTTTTCAACGATTTTTCATTAATATCCGAAAGAATAGCATATTTCTTTAAATGTTTTTAAGACATTGATGACATGAGGCAGGGTAATATGATCAGGACAAGAGGCGATAATGTCCTGATACTCACTTTGATACGGTGCAAAATTTTTTCTCTGGAGATGATTACATTACCCCGCCCCACCTGTTTTCTTCCCCACTGAATGGATAGACTCCCGTCCTACCAGACTTCAGGGAATGCCATGTTCGTGTAGATATCCTCCAGCCGTGCCTTGTGACCCCGTTCCATGGAGGCAAGGTCAGTGAAGAGTTTTTTCGTAGCCGCGTCAGTGCTGGCATTCGCGAGCTGGGTGTACATCGACATCGCTTCCAGTTCCTTCTTGATTGCAACGACCAGCCCGTCAAGAGGTTTCATATCAGCGGTGAGTGCCGGTGTTTTTAGCGAGTCCCCTACCTTGAAATCCTTTTTTGCATCAATGTTCACTGCCTTGATGTCCTTTGTGAGCAAATTCTGGAGGAATTCGCGGTGTTTGGTCTCATCGCCGGCGAGTTCACCGAAGAGCTTTTTTAAGGCAGGGTCCTTGACCTTGTCGGAAACCCCCTTATAAAAGGTATAGGCTTCCACTTCCCGGTTGATCGCAAGGGAAATTATCTTTTTGAATTCATCCTGATTCATCGTTTCATTCATCTCCTTATCAGAATATTTTTTCATTCACGCAGGTTATTCAAAACCTCGTACGTTTGTCTGATTGCATATGCTGGGATTCATCTGAGTGTTCATAGAACGAAAAATTAATTGGTATATGTTGCCTTACCCAGCTTCGGTTCAAAGGTCGCATCATTCTCGACACGGATCGCGTGAGAGAAGAGCGCGAGCGGGATATCCATCGCACAGAGTTCCTCACACTGTCCGCAGTTGATGCAGCTGTCTGATATGTGGGCAAAACGCCTCATATGGAACATCGAGTTCGGCGGGACCTCCCCTGGCTTGACCATCAGGGAGCCCTTTTTCAGCTCTTCGGCGGCTGTGAAGCAGACCGGGCAGTTCTCGATGCATGAATAGCACTTGATGCACCGTGATGTTTCCTTGTTGATTGTCTCCCACATGTTTGCCCCGAGTGCCGCGAAGTCCTTCTTCCTCCACTTGTCTCCCAGCTTGAGCATCGCACCTTCGACCTTGCCGCGCATCTCGAGCCCTTTGGGGTTCGCTGCTTCGGTGGCGATCACACCAGCCTTGACCGCGCCACTGAGAAGGTTGGCACCCTTGTCGCTGCAGACCTCGACAAAGGTCGCTTTGCCCGCCTTTTCACCAATAACGCCCCAGTTGCCGCAGGCAAGGTCTGCCTGCCTCGGGACCTTGTATTTGCAGCGGCGGCAGTTGCTGCGGCGTCCGAAGCCCTGTTCCTCGAGTTCGTCGATGGAGATGCCCTTGTGCCCTCCCTCGTACTCGATGATGAACTGGCCTTTGTCAATCTCTTCCTTGTGCACCTTGTCCGGATCAACGCCGTATTTTTCAGCGATCATCTTACGGGCGGAAACCGGGCTGACCGAACCGCCGCAGTTCACGCCAATCATGAGGATGTTATCAAGGTTAACCTGCTTGCGTTTCGCGAGTTCAAGAAGACCCATGACATCGCAGCCCTTGACAGTAATACCGAGTTTCTTGCCCTTCGCACCATCAAGATATTTCTTCACGATCTTGGAAAGAAGCAGCGTCCCGCAGTGGAGCGACCCGGCCGTGTTTTTCAGGTCTGCAGGGTTGGTGATGAGAACAATTTGTGCATCGTAGAGATCGATGCCTTTCTTTACGGCCAATACGGCATCGACGATCCTTGATTCGAGTGCATACTTCCAGAGCCCAGTGACAGCTCCGCCGAGTTCTGCCCTCTTCTTGATCTCCTCATCATTGGTCCATGCGTAGAGCATATCGCCCTTTTTGACTGCTGGGGTACCCCCGAATAGTGCCATGTTACTTCACCTCCGCGATCTTCTCAATTCTCACTGCACACGCCTTGAACTCCGGAATCGCCGCAACAGGGTCGAGCGCGTTGTTGGTGAGCACGTTTGCAGCACACTCCTTGAAGTGGAACGGCATGAAGACGACACCTTTCTTGATGTCCTTTGTGACCCGTGCACCGATATTGATCTGCCCTCTACGGGTAAGTGCACGGACCATCTCCTTGTCCTTGACGCCCAGTGCTTTTGCATCCTCCGGGTTCATCTCGACCCATCCGGTTGGTTCCTCACGCTCAAGGTCCGGGGAACGCCGTGTCATTGTACCGGTATGCCACTGCCACAGGCAGCGCCCGGTGGTCAGGATCAGCGGGTAGTCCTTGTCAGGCACTTCGGCCGGGTACTTGAACTCGATCGGTGAGAATATGCCAAGCCCGTCCGGGTGGGTAAACTTCTCTTTGTGCAGGATTGGTGTTCCCGGGTGTTCAAGTGTCGGGCAGGGCCAGTGGAGCGCTTCGGGTTTCTCCAGCCGTGCATAGTTCATGCCGCCATAGGATGGCGTTACCTTCGAGATCTCAGTAAATATTTCTTCAGCGCTCTTGAACGGGAACTGTTTCTCGTATCCCATTGCTTTTGCCAGTTCACAGAAGATCTGCCAGTCCGCCTTTGCCTCGCCGGGCGGGTCCTGCGCCTTTCTCCACTTCTGGACGCGGCGTTCGGTCGATGTCTGCGTACCGTCCTTCTCTGCATAGCAGGCAGCCGGTAAAACAACGTTTGCTAACGCTGCGGTCTCGGTCATGAAGATGTCCTGCACAACCATGAACTCGACGTTCTTTAATCCCTTCTCCACGTGGTGGAGGTCCGGGTCGGAGATCATCGGGTTCTCGCCCATGATATAGACGCATTTGATGGTTCCGGGCTGGTCAGCGAGCGTATTGATCAGCTTTGTGACAGTTAAGCCGACTTTACCCTCGGCAATATCGCAGCCCCATGCATCGATCATCTTCTTGCGCATCTCGGGGACGATGACTGACTGGTACCCGGAGTACACGTTCGCGAGCGCTCCCATGTCACAGGCGCCCTGCACGTTGTTCTGCCCACGCAGTGCACAGACACCGCCGCCCCTCTTGCCGAGATGGCCGGTCAGCATCTGGAGGTTTGCCACCGATTTGACGTTATCAACACCGGTCGTGTGCTGGGTGATGCCCATCGAGTACAGCACGTTGCTGGACTCTGCTTTTGCGATCCACTCCGCAGTGGTCGCAAGGTCCTTTGCCGGGATGCCGCTGATCTTTGCGACATTGTCAAGGTTGTAGGTATCCTTCATCACGACTTCTTTTAACTTCTCGTAGTCCTTGGTCCTCTTTGCAATGAACTCCTTGTTCTCCCAGCCATTCCTGATGATGTGCTGCATGATACCATTGAGAATTGCCACATCGGTTCCCGAATAGAAGGGCATGTACAGGTCGGCCTGCTTTGCCGTCGGGGTGAACCGCGGGTCGGCAACGATCAGCTTGCCGCCGCGCTTCTTGGCGAGCATGATCTGGCGCCCGATGAGCGGGTGCTGCTCGAACGTGTTGCTGCCGATTACAAAGATGCACTTGGACTCACCGATATCTGCGATCGAATTGGTCATCGCACCGGATCCAAAGGCGCCGGCAAGCCCTACGACCGTGGAAGCGTGGCAGAGCCGGGCGCAGTGGTCAACATTCGGCGTCTTTAATACGGCACGGGCAAACTTCTGCATCAGGTAGTTCTCCTCGTTGGAGACACGTGCAGATGAGAGGCACGCTATCTCGTCGCCCTTGTAGGACTTGAACTTGGATGCGATCAGCTTGTATGCCTCATCCCAGCTTGCAGGGACAAATTTTCCATCTTTTTTAATGAGTGGTTTTGTCAACCGGTCAGGGCTGTTGACAAACTCATGCGCGTAGTTCCCCTTGGGGCAGAGCTTGCCCTCATTGACGGGGTTGCGGTGCCATGGTGCGACGCCGACAACCTTCTTGTCCTGGACAACAAGGTTGAAGCCGCACCCGGTTCCGCAGTACGGGCACGTGGTTGGTACATATTTCAGTTCCATAATCATACCTCCTACAATCTGAAAATCAGAACAATCAACGTTAAACTTTATGGTTCGGTTGCGGAAATATCCGTCTGAAGAGCGGTCTTCAAACGGGCTGAATAATTTATTTGCTATCAAAATTAACGTGATTGAGTTAGCTCAAAAATGTATCAGGATTATAAAATTGTCGTTAACGGAGAGGAACGCAGGGTTATAATACCAAATGACAGTCAAAATCGTTGTTTTTAGACTAAAATGACACGTCTCAACCTGCTTCCTTATCAGTACTTCACGCTACATACATGCGAACTGAATCAAACAGTCATCTGCATGAATGATCCAACCACTTTTATCGACCATGATCATATCTGAAGAAAAATCCATCATTGCTGATACCGGTAGTCGGCGGGAGAAAGTATTGACCTTTCAGGTCCCGTGGATCTATGCTTTTGCCTGTCCGGATATCAGGAGGGTCTCAAGATACTCTGCAATAGAGTTGCGGTTCATCCTGAACTGACGGGCAGCCTATGAGACAAACATCCTTTTTTTACGGAATTTCAGGGCGTTTTTAATCCCCGAGATCTTTTCATGATCAGGAATCATAGACTGAGAGTGGATAGAAATGACATCTGTTTAATCTTTGTCATCCCCGTGAAACCTTTTGAATTATTCGCCATGAAAAGAATCTATGGATATCCCTTGGCATTTTAAAAAAATAGTACTACATTCCCCGACCCATGGATTGATATTCCTCCCGCAACCATACAGACGATCAGCAAGGGAGAGCAGCAATGCCCGATATCACATCCATTCCCGATAGCGTCAAGTGGAAGCTTGCTACTCAATGCGCTGCCAGACTGCCTGCAATGTATGAACTTGTCTTCTCCCCCGTTGTCGGGGAGAAGTATGATGAACTGGAGCAGCAGATCTGGGCCGAACTTTCACACTATGCATTCAATATCGCGCGTTCACTCCAGCTGCCAGTGAACAATGCACCGCATCTTGCAGATAGCATGAGATTGGTACTGCAGATCCTGTTCGGACCTGACTACAAGGGCGAAGTAATGAATGTCGGTGAGGATGGCGCGGTGATACTAGTAAAACATTGCCCGTTTGTGAGTGAGGCAACTGCGATTGGGGCGTCGCCTGACCGTGCGTTCAAACGCTGTCTTGCTTTCAATCTGAGCACCCAGAAGAACCTCAACCCACATTACAAATCCCGGTACATTAGGGCGCTGTGCATGGGCGACCGGCAGTGCGAGATCAAGGTCGACCGTGAGCCGGAACATGGAAAAAAAACGGATTCGAAAAATAAACCTGAATAAAAACCATTCCTTTCACCCCTTATTTTACACCATGAGTAAAATCAATCTGAATTCCGATGTATTTTTGGTTCCTTTCTGGATCTGCTTTTTCCGGTTCTATTGGCGGGGTAAAACCAAGGCATTACTGACAGTCGGTTATATTGTTGGAATTACATTTTTAAAAAATTGAAATTCAAATTTTTTAATTTTTGGAGGGAAATTCCTATCATTATAAAGCCATTTTATGACACTTTTCGTTGCATTCGGGCTGTTTCCAAGGAGATCTAACGAGCGGATTTTATTTTTATTTGAGGTAATACCCGATCGCCATGAATGCGAGTCCGAGATAGAACATAATCGCAAAAGGCCACGAGAATCCGAGATTGATGGTGTCCAGTCGTTTTAAGTCCTGGATGAAGATCATGATAAAACCGACGGCGAAAAATCCAAGGCTCAGCTGGGTTTTGGTTGTCTTGTCCATACTTTCTTTTCCTCATTAGAGAATGTAAATTTGACATCAAAAAGACTTTTGGTTTCCGGTTCTTTTAAAAAGAAGTTCAGGGGCGAATTCAAAAGTCTCCCATTATCAGCGAATATATACCGGATGTGACCTGAGGGGGTGACTCTGCAGCACCTACCTCAATCCGCTCTTCAGGATAGCCGAGATTCTCGCAGACTGCCACCTTCAACGGGATGCCAAGTGCCAGAATCTTCCTGAAGAGTTCCCCGGTATTGAATTTCGGATCGGTGAGAAGAAATACGATCTTTCTGCGCTGCAGTTCGTCAACAGTGTCGTTCATTGCCTGGCCGTGACCTGTTCCATGGGCCACGACCGGTACGATCCGCGCAAGCGGAATGTGCAGGCGCGCTGCCGCAATTTGCAGGGATGAGATGCCCGGTATAACCTCACCTTTCAGGTATCCCAGCCCTGCGAGCATCGGGTCTCCGGTGGAGAGGACAACGGCTTCCTGCGGGAGCTTGTCCAAACCTTTGAAATCATCGATTGTCCTGACTGTGGTGCCGGGTGGGATGTGAGAGCGGGCGATTTCGATTGCCCGGTCTGATCCATAGATCAGCGTTGCCGAACCAATCACGCGGACTGCTTCTTCCGTCAGCAACCCCGGACCACATCCCACACCCACGATCTTCATGGAGTCTCCCCGATAACACTGCCGTCCCTGTTCACGATTACAACAACAATGGACGGATGTTCTCGTTTGAACGATAAAAGAGCATTATTGACCCTGTCAGCAAAACCTGGTGAAATGCTCATTTCCTCAATGGTCAGATAACCGGTCCCATCAAGAAAATCCGGCCTGATATATTTGAGGATCAAGGCAGGCAGCCCGAACAGGATCCCTTCACCCCGCGCGGCATTCAGTGCCCTGTCAATCCCTGATCCGACCAGAACAACATCATATTCAGGATATCGAAGCTGTGCATACCGGAGCCCGATCCTGCCGGTGGTCAGGACTACGTGTTGTGATGCGGAGATCCGGTCGATCACCGATTCTGTCATGTGCTCATCCCACGGTTCAACAAGCCCGGTCGTGCCAAGCACTGAAATGCCCGCTTCAATCCCCACGCGTGGATTGAGCGTGGTCTTAGCCACCTCGGCACCGCGCGGGATGCTGAGGGCCACCCTGACTCCCGTCAGGGAAGTTGTTTCAAGCGCTTCCTCCATAGACCGGAGTATGCAGGCAAGCGGGGCCGGATTGATCGCGGGTGTACCCTTGGCAAAACGCGGCGTATCCCGCGTAAAAATCCCAATCCCGGTCCCAGGCACGAGACTGATCCCGCTGTTTTCCGGTGATGCCCGGGCAACAAACTCAAGATCCGCAGTCACATCGGAAATGTAATCGCCTGAGAATTTTTTGCAGCGGGCGGTTCCATCCCGTCCCGTAACAGGTACATCGATTTCAAGCCCGCAGGGGATTGTAATTCGAACCGATGACACATCGGAATCCAGGGAGAGGATCGCCGCCTTGCATGCGGCAGCTGCGGTCGTGCCAGTCGTAAATCCGCGGCGCAGGACAGTACCTGACGCGGTGAGTACACAAAGCCCGCGTGCGACATCCCCAAGGGATTCCGGTGTTTTGCACTTCTCCTGCCAGGTTTTTGGGTATTCAAACCCGGTTACTGGGTCCCTCATGTGAACGTGCCTCAGAATAGATCGTTATGCATTCATTTATCGCTGCAACGGCGACAGGAGTTCCACCCCTCGTACCTTCATTGGAGATGGAGGAGATATCAAGCGTCCGAAGCAATTCCTTCGATTCCGCCGCGTTCACAAATCCCACCGGTGTCCCGATGATGACCGCGGGTCGTATCCCGCGCACAACCATATCGCACAGTGCAAGGAGCGCTGAGGGGGCATTGCCAATAACAACAATCGAACCGCCGATTCGATCCTCCATTGCAATGAAACCCGCCGAAGTCCTGGCGATTCCCCGTTTGTGTGCAAGGTCACTCCCGAAATCTAGCGCACAGATTATCTCAGAACCATGCCCCTTCTTCAGGATGCCAGCCTGGACCATCCGTATATCGGTGAGGATCGGCGATCTGCGGGAAAGGGCAGCAAGGGTGGCAGAAACCGGTTCATGGCAGAAACGCATAAGCGGTGCCATGGAAAAATCACCTACCGCGATCGAGCACCGCTGCCGGATCCGGTCTTCCGGCGATGCGGTGCCTATCACGGAACGAGCAAGCACTCGTGATTTCTTTGAGATCTCGTATGCTTCTTTGGTCTCTGCACCCAAATCAGTATACGTATTTCCGGTGGTATCCCCGTGGCGTAACGATTCCCTTGACATCCTGTCCCATCCTCCAGATTCTGCTCTCAGAACCGCCAATGATTACCGTGGTATGCATATCCACATTCTCGAAATACCGTTCCACATCACGAACGGTGGTAATGGTGATTTCCTCACCTTCACGGTATGCATTCTTTACGAGCGCGATCGGCGTGTTTTCACCAAGATATTTTCGTGCAATTGAAATAGCGCCCGAAAAGTTATGAGGTCTCCCGCGGCTTTTCGGGTTGTAGAGCACAACCGGAATACCGACAGAAAATACTGCCTCCAGCCTCTTTTCGATGACATCGAGGGGAGTTAAGAGGTCGGAGAGGCTGATGACAGCAAAATCACCCGATAAGGGGGATCCGACACGGGATGCAGCAGCGTTTGCCGCAGTCACGCCCGGCACGATCTCTACGGGAATTTTTGCGTTTTCGTGCTCCAGCACTTCAAGTACGATCCCGGCCATGCCATACACTCCCGCATCACCACCGGATACCACCGCCACGCGACGTTTCTTTGCAAGTCTGATAGCAGTCTTTGCCCGTTCTACTTCTTTTCCCATTGAACTACGTATGACATTTTTTCCGGTCAGCAGCGGTTCAAGCTGGTTCAGATACGCTTCATTGCCAATCACAATATCCGAACCTGCGATCACCTTGAGTGCACGGGCGGTCATCTGGTCCCGACTGCCCGGACCGATTCCGACAATTGAAAGCGTACCGCGATGTTCAGCGGGCGATGGCAACGGTCACCCTCCCATAGACGGTCTTTTTCATAACAAGTTCCTTGTGTTTTGATACGGCAAGGGCACAGGGCTCGGCAACGCCAGATAGCCCGATCCGCCTGGCATTTGACGGTGATTGCAGGGGTTGTGCATTAATAGTTACATCATCAATAAATATCAAACCGGCAGACAGTGACGCAATTGCAGCAACAAGCCCGGTTTCCCCCATTTTTTTCACCGTGGTCGCAAAGACGTAGACTTGCCCCCTTGAAATCCCGCACGCAGTGAGTGCCTGTCTGATGGCATCGAGAACTTCCTCTTTGTGAACGCCTTTCCGGCACCCGACTCCGACACTATACACTCCCTTGTTCATAAGGACAGAAACGCGGGGTCCTGCAATCACAATAGCGGGACCGTCAATCACATGAACGGGCACATCACCGTCAAGAATTGCGGCATTCACATGACGGGTGGAATCCCGGTTTACTATATCCGCCCCGTGCCGCTGTGCAATCGCCTCAACCGATTCCTTACCCGTCGCTTCTGTTGCTGTCGTGATAACAGGCCTGATGCCAAGCGCGGCCAGCTCGTATGCGAGTTCATTGGCGCCATGGTGCCCACCGATAAGAGGGACTGCGTAGGAAAGATCCGGGCTCACCACAACGACCGCAGGGTCGATCCACTTATCCTGAAGGAGCGGGGCAACCGAGCGCACGACAATGCCGGTCGCCATCAATGCGACGATCCTTTGGGCTGATTCAAACACGCGGGCAAATACGCCGGGATCGTACGGGAGCAGGGTTGCATCAAGGTGCTCAGCGATCCTCTGCGCCTGCGGAAATGACCTCGGGAACGCAATGACTACAGTCTCGTTCATGAATACAGGTGCGACCTCCTGTACTGATCCTGCGGTTCGACTACACGCCCGATAATCAACAGCGCGGTCTTTCCGATGCCGGCGTCACGCGCTTTTTGTGCAATATCTGCAACCGTACCGCGGATCACCTTCTGGTCGTCCCATGAGGCATGGTAGACAACCGCAGCCGGGGTTTCTGGCGGACAGGTGAGTTTTTTTGTGACTTCAAAAAACCGGTCGGTTCCCAGGAATACTGCCATCGTTGCGCCGAGTCCGGAAAGCTCGGGAATGTGATCTTTTTCAAGCGTCTTGCCGGCAGGGCGGGTGATGACCACTGCATCGGTGATACCGGAAAGGACAAGCTCGATCTGGAGCGCTGCAGCCGCGGCAAACAGGGATGAGACCCCGGGCACGATCTCAACGGCAACACCCCTTTTTTTCAGTTCCGCGATCTGCTCCACGATTGCACCGAAGAGTGAGGGGTCCCCGGAGTGAAGCCGGACAACAGTTTTTCCCGCGTTCGCGTGCATCTCCATGGCAGCAACGATCTCGCCGAGATTCATTCCCCAGCTGTCAAGCTTAACAGGTGATCGGGATAGCGCGACAAGTGCTGGATTGATAAGTGAACCGGCATATATGAGGATATCAGCACATTCGAGCAGTCTCCGTCCTTTGACGGTAATCAGGTCAGGATCCCCAGGACCTGCGCCAACAAAATAGACACGCGGTTGTTCTGGTTTCTGCATCCTAGCGCCTCGCATACATGACACTCAGGTAATCGCTCTGGTCCGGGAGTTCCCCGTTCCTGTAAACCCTCATATCAGGGAAGTACATCCTCTCGACAAGCACAAATTCAAAATAACCCTCTTTTCTGAGAGCTTCCGCGCGCTCTTTCGGGCGTCTCACCTTGAGCAGGATCCGAATGTCGGGCATCCCTTCATCAGAGACAATAAACCCGCTTGCGAGCGAGAGGTTCGCCGCTGCAGCAAACGCGGTGATCGCGCTGATGCCGGGCTCCGTGCAGCACTTGATATCTGGATAGTCCTCTTCCATCACCGCACAGAGCCGGGAGAAGGTGGAAAAAAAATTCGGGTCACCAAGAATACCGAACATCGCGACGCCGCTGCGTGCAACAGGTGCGATTATACCTGCGTTCTCCCGCATGCTCGCCATAATCCGCGATTCGTCGTCAGTCATGGGAAAATCGAGTACCACCGGCTCACGGTATGGCTTGACTAAATCGTGAGCTATCCGGCCGGGTACGAAAACCACATCAGCTTCTTTTAAGAGACGAACCGCGCGGAGGGTGAGGAGCTCCGGGTTTCCAGGGCCGAGCCCCAGACCGATTAACATGCCACACCTTTCCCGACGATCACATAGACCGGATCGATCGGCTTCAACATGATGTTTCCCGCAATCTCATGCGAGCGTGCAATCTGCACGTGCACGACCTCATCAAAGATCCCGATCTCCCGCATTTTTTCAACGGTAGTGTGAAGTGTTGAAACAAGTACTGCGTTCACCACAATTCTGCGCCGTACCTTTTTGGCAAGCACGGGCAGGAATTCTTCAAGCCTGTGCGACCCTCCGATAAATGCACAATCGAATATCCGGTTTTTGTCTTGAAGAAATTCGGTTGCTTCAGCACAGAAAAATCTGATATTTTTTACACCTTCCCGTTCCGACTCTTTTTTCGCGAACCGGATTGCTTCCTCCCGACGGTCAATTGCGATTACATTCGCACCCATCTGGGCTGCAGCGATCGAGACCTTGCCGGTGCCGCAGCCGACATCGATCATACAATCACCATCACGCAGTCCAAGCTTGAAAAGAGCAACTGCCATAACCTCGTCCTGTGTAGGGCCACCGGGAAGCTTCGATGGACTCATCTTCTAAACTTTTATTGTGTTAACGTATTAAGACTTGTTTTAAATAGGAAATCCGGCTGATATATTGGACAGGATACCCGGTCATACGTTAATCCCATCCGGGCTCAGCACGGTCATATTTCTCCGAGGAATGGGGACCCAGATCTTAAAAGTGGAGAATTACTAAAAAATTATTCATTAAATATCGGATAAAGACTGTTTTCAATCAGAATAGCCGGCTTTAATGGAAAGAAATTGTACCCTAATAGACCCTTTTGGTTGTCTCTGGATTCTGACTTGCACATGAACTACCCCAAAACGGAGTGTGCCCCCTTTTTTGGGAATGCATGTTCCCGCAGTTCCCGGATATTGCACCTGATGTGTATCTGGCGAATTTTTTTAGAGACGGGAGGTTGTTAAAGGGCAGCGTGGGGCTCGTCAATACAATCGGGGACAATTGCATATCTCAAAAATTCCACGACGTATACCCGCACAAGTTCTGATCTACGTACTGGTTTAAACCCTGAACCATAAGCTGTGCATTATCCATTTGAAAAGGACCCTGTCATGAAGGGGCAGTATCCATAAATATGAGATATTCGGGGTAAAAAATCTAATTTCATCGTGGTGGCTTCTCTTCCTCATTATCTCCGACGACAATCCCCCCGGCCTTCTTGATCAGGAAATATGCGCCGGCAAGCCCGAGTATGACCACGCCTATACCAATCAACTCAAGACCAATGAATTCCGGTTGTGGCGCTGATGCCGGATCGAGGAGGATCACCTTACGGGCAAGGGCGACAATCGCGAGCAGTATGACAATTTCAAAGTGGATGGCGTTCTCCTTGAAATAGGCCTTGATGGTATCAAGCAGTTCGATGCCGATCAGGATCAGCAGGAATACCCCCAGTAAATTCGTGAGCTCGTGGTTTTCAAGGAGCAGGGGTGGCGGGTTATTAAGACTTATCACAAGAAGCCAGCACAGCTCGACAATGGAAAATCCCAGCACGATCATGAGCAGGATCATCAATACTGCATACACAAATCGTTCAAACTTATTTACAACATCCAGCATCGTTCATCAATCCTCATCGACCGGTATTAAATCCGGAGCATTGGGATCATATAACTTCACTACATCACCAATGACGATCACCGCGGGCGGTTTGACCCCGGACTTTTTTGCATTCGCAGCAATTGTTGAGAGTGTCCCGACAGTCACCCTGCGGTCCTTTCGTAGGCCCCGTTCGATGACCGCAACGGGAGTACCTGCATTCTTCCCATGCATGATAAGGGCATCGGCAATTTTTGGCAGATTGGCCACTCCCATCAGGATCACGATCGTGCCCCGGCTCTGCGCCAGAAGCTTCCAGTCCAGTGCCGGAGCCGGTTTGGTCGGGTCTTCATGCCCGGTCAGGATTGTCACCTGTGAGGCATACTTCCTGTGAGTGAGGGGAATACCTACCGATGCCGGAACAGCAAGTGCACTGGAGATTCCGGGTACCATTTCGACATCGATACCGGCTGTCCTCACGGCCTCCAGCTCCTCACCACCCCTGCCGAACAGGAACGGATCCCCACCTTTCAGGCGGACAACGATCTTGCCCTGTTTCGCGCGGTCGACCATCATCTCCTCAATCTCGTCCTGTTCGAGGGTATGTCTGCCGCCATGCTTCCCGCAGTCAATCAGCTCTGCATGCAAAGGCAGGGTGGCAAGGATTTCTTCACCGGGCAGCTGGTCATACAGCACAACATCTGCACCATCAATCACCTTTCTCGCACAATGGGCTAAAAGCCCGGTACCTCCGGGACCTGAGCCAACAAGATACACTTTACCGTTCATGGAGTGGTCCTCAGCTTCGCGTATGCTTCATTGATCAGGTTCTGCGCACGCTCCCGCAGAATCAGCCCCTGTTCACGCGCCTTTTCGATGCTGGGCACATCGGTTTCGATACGTTCGGTCCGTCTGCCGTCCAGCGAGAGCACTTCGGCGATAAGATGACCGGTTCGGCAGTAAATGCCCAGCGGAGTGAAGCAGCCTCCACCCAGCTCCTCCATGACCCCCCGTTCGATTGCGACATCAGCCCGGGTCTGTGGGTGGTCAAGGGTGGAAAGGGTTTCCATGAGCGATGGGTCAGCCCGGCTCACAACGGCGATGGTACCCTGGTTGGGTGACGGGACAAATATGTCAGGCGGCAGGCGTTCACCAGGAATCCGGATCCCGAGGCGAATCAACCCTGCTTCTGCAAGGATAATCGCATCGTACTCCCCCGCATTCAGTTTCCTGATTCGGGTATCAATATTCCCCCTCAAATCTTTGATGGAGATGTCCGGATCATGCCGGAGCAGTTGTGCGCGCCGGCGGGTGCTGGAGGTGCCGATCACGTTCACGGAAGGAAGTGCGGAAGAATACGCAATATAATCAGCAGGCGGATCCCGTTTCAGGACTGCAGCATTGAACAAACCCGGCGGGCGCACCGCGGGAATATCCTTCATGCTGTGCACCGCACAATCGATCTCGCCGCCAAGGATCGCATCATCGAGCGCCCGGACAAAAAACCCCTGACCCCCGATCTCATGGAGCGGCACAACATTATTGGTGTCACCCTGCGTCGTAATGACGACTTGCTCCACCCCGATTCCCATTGCAGTAAGCTTCCTGCAGACAATATCAGCCTGTGCAAGTGCCAGCTTGCTGCCACGGGTGCCAACTTTTAACGACATGAATTGTACGCCGTAATGATCGTTTCAATATCCTGATCGGTGTGTGCCACTGACAGGAAGTTCGTCTCAAACTGCGAAGGGGGGAGAAAGATGCCCGCCTCCAGCATACGGATCCAGAACCGCTGGAACGAGAGGGTGTCGCATTCCTTCACCTCACAGTAGTTGCGCGGCGGTGTATTCCGGAAGAAATACTTGAACATCGAACCGAGCCGTACAAATGAGCCCTTGCCTTTATCTGAGAGGTTTTCTTCAATCGCACGCGTTTTGTCCTCAAGCTCATTGTATGAATTCCTGTGGTCATGCAGCCAGCGCACCGTGGCAATGCCGGCAGCAAGTGAGAGGGGGTTTCCCGAAAACGTCCCTGCCTGATACACAGGCCCTGCAGGTGCCACAAGATCCATGATTTCTCTCCTGCCAAGGAACGCACCGATGGGGAGTCCGCCTCCGATGATTTTACCCAGCGTTGTCAGATCCGGCTTCACTCCGTACTTCACCTGTGCCCCGCCGATCCCCAGCCGGTAACCGGTGATCACTTCATCAAAGATAAGCAGCACATCATACGATCGGGTGATCGAACGGATTTCCTGCAGATAGTTTTTTTCCGGGAGGACGGGTCCGATATTGCCGAGCACCGGCTCGATAATCATAGCGGCAACATCGGAATTTTTTGAGAGCAGAAACTCCAGCGCCTCCGGGTCGTTATAAGGGATTTGCCGCGTATGCGCAACCACATCCGCAAGCACCCCGGCGGAATCCGGGATGCCAAGCGTCGTTGCACCGGAGCCGGCTTTTACGAGAACCGCATCATGCGCTCCGTGAAACCCCCCCTCGATCTTCACGATATCCTTTTTTTGGGAAAAACCCCGGGCGAGCCGGATCGCCGCCATTGTTGCTTCCGAGCCGCTTGAAACAAAGCGGATCATGTCCATGCCTGGATGGTCAGCAGTGATTATGGTGGCAAATTCGGGTTCAATAGGAACCGGGGTCCCGTAGAGCCATCCGATCTCGAGTTGTGCCTTAATTGCCTTTTTTATTGCCGGGTGGGTGTGACCGAGGATAAGAGGCCCATATGCCAGGCAGCAGTCAATCAGATCGTATCCATCAACAGTAAAAAGGTGCGAACCGTTTGCATATGAGGTGTAAAAAGGGTAGGGTTTAATTGCACGAACCGGGCTGCTGACACCCCCGGGCATCAGCTGCCGCGCGTTCGCAAACAGCTCACTGCTTTTCATCCATCCACCTCGCAACGTCCGGTGCGAAATAGGAGATGATCAGGTCGGCACCTGCCCGTTTGATTGAGATGAGGCTCTCTGTCACCGCATCCCTCTCTTTAATCCAGCCCCGCTGCGCCGCGGCCTTGATCATCGCGTATTCTCCGCTGACCTGGTACCCGGCTACCGGCAGCCCGAGTGTTGCGATCTCTGCGAGGATGTCAAGGTAAAACCCCGCCGGCTTGACCATCAGGATATCAGCACCTTCCCCGGCATCGAGCTGGGATTCCAAAAAAGCCTCCCTTGCGTTTGCCGGATTGATCTGGTACGTTGACCGGTCCCCAAAAGCGTACCCGGATTCCGCTGCTTCGCGGAACGGTCCATAGAAAGCGGAGGCAAACTTGGTTGAGTACGACATAATCAGCACCTCTTCAAGCCCCTCATCATCGAGTACAGACCGGATTGAACCGACCACTCCGTCAAGCATGCATGAGGGGGCAACGACATCAGCTCCCGCGAGTGCATGGCTGACCGCTATACGGTTCATCAGCTCAAGAGAGGGATCATTCAGCAGATCAGTGCCATAGCGTGTCTTTCCCACGATACCGCAGTGCCCGTGATCGGTATATTCGCAGGCACAGACATCGGTGATAACCGCCATCTCGGGAACAGCGCTTTTAATCGTACGCACGGCCCGTTGCACAATCCCATTGGTTTCAAAGGCTCCGGACGCAGAAGCATCCTTTATCCTCGGGATGCCAAACAGGAGAACAGCCCGAAGACCGCAATCCCAGAGATCCTCTGCACGTGTCCCTATTTGGTTGAGAGGATACCGCACCTGCCCGGGCATCGATGCAATTGCCCGTGTTCTCGAAAGGTTTTCGTCAACAAAAAGTGGGACAACCAGATCGGTCTTTGCAAGCTGGACCTGTTGCAGCATTGGTCGGATCGTGCGTGACCTTGACCTTCTCATCCGCCGCGCGGGAAACACTTTCAGTCACCAGCCCAAAAAGAATTCATTCTGTTAGCATTTGAGGAGCAATGCTATTTATTGTTTACAATGTGTGGCGGGATTTTTTCGTCGGGACAGGCGGTTTTGAGCTGATAGGCAAGCTGCAGTGCGCCTGTGATCAAATTGGAGAGATCTTCCTGTGTGTAGGGGTTCTGATCAATGAGTCCCCAGTCTTTGGTCGTGTCCTCATCGTTCTCCCCTACCCATGAGGCAATTGCATCCTCGGGAATATGGAACCCAAGCCATGACAAGAAATTGAGGAGGTTGCCGGCGACATGCTGGACACCATCCACATGTCCGATAATAATCAGCCCCGCGACCTTGTTCTTGATCATCTGTATACCGTACCATGCGTACTGGTTCTCGATGGCATTCATCCGCTCCACAAACTTCTGCACCAGCGCCGAATGGTTATTCCAGCGGATGGGAGTGGCAAGGATCAGGATGTCGCTTTCGAGGATCGCATCGTAGACGACCTGCATCTGGTCATCATCGTATTTCATGGAACTCTGACAGGGATAGGTACAGTATGCAGGATTTTCCGAGTAGTTACCCTCACAGTCATGAATGATGAGATCTTTTAACCGGATGAAGTCCGTCCTGCACCCGAATTCCCTGTATTTGTCAAGCGCACGCAGGAGAAGCCGTTCCGATTTGCTCATGCCGGGCTGCTGCCGGCTCGAACCCGAAATCCCGACAACTTTTATGGTTTTGCATTGCTCTTTTGAAAGTGGCGGGATGACATGTATTCCAAATTTCCTTCCGATCATTGGTGCAGGCATGCATTAAAATATGCCTTATTTTGGATTATGTACTTATTGCAGAACAAAGAGTGGAAGCATGGATACGTTTGAAGAATTCAGTCAGAAACTGGCATCGATGGACGCAAAGGGACGGGACAGAATGATCGCTGAGCAAAAAGACCACTGTGTATGCAGCGGCTGCCCGACCTATAATGAGTGTATGCGTGAGAAAAGCGAACTGTGCTATTGCATCCTTGGTCGCAGCCCAACATGCGCATTTGAAAAAAAAGGGTGTATCTGCCCGACATGCCCGCTGAAAGTGACACTGGGGCTTTCCAAATCCTATTATTGTATTAAAGGTTCAGAACAGGAGCAAAGAGTGCACACCCACATAAAAAAAGATACCTGACCTCTGAGGCGGCGCATCACATTTCTGCAGGCATATAACGGATTATGGATGCACAAGGCATTCATGCTTTTTTATTTCTCACGGAACTGTCGCAGGATAAACGCTCCCCCTGTGTGATCGCCCTTAGGAGTGCTTCTGCCGCTCCCAGGTCCCCCGCTTCGGCACTTGCGCGTATGGCAAACGTGGCATCAGTCAGTAGTTTTTTTGAAAGCACACGGGTAAGGTCATCGATAACCTCGGCAGTCTTTTCATCGGCGCTTCCCAGCCGTGCAACCGCTTTATCCCGTTCCCGGGTCCGGACCGCCTTTGCCCACGTGTGCAGTGCCGCAAGGATATCATCCGCGGTTTTACGGTTCAGCTGACGGATGAAGACAACGAGTTCTTCTTCTATGAACTGCCGAGCCCGTTCAGCTTCTGCTTTCCGGTTGGTCATCGTCTGCTCATTGATTATGCGCAGGTTGTCAATGTTAAAAAGCCGCACGCCGTCAATTTTTTCTGCCCCTTCCTCGACATCCCGGGGCTGGGCAATATCGATGAGGATGAGATGACACGGGTGCCCTTCCACCGGCCAGCAACGTGCTTTCATCGCTTCTTTTAACTCGTGGCAATGGATAATCGGGTGGGGCGCAGAGGTGCAGGAGATGACGACATCCGAGAGGGTGATGTAATGGTACAGTTCAGCAAGCCGAACTGCCCTGCCGCCAATCTTCTCGGCAAGCGCCTGTGCCCTCAAAAATGTCCGGTTCGCCACGTATATTGCAGTGAGGTGTTTTGCCGCGAGCGCCTGTGCAACAAGGAGCCCCATCTCCCCGCTGCCAATTACAAGGATGTGCCTGCCTTCGAGGCTTCCAAGCTGGGACTCGGCAAGGAGCACCGCTGCCGATCCGACTGACACCGCCCCGCGGTTGATCTCGGTGCGTTTCCGGACTTCGATTCCCACATGCACTGCTTTATTGATACAGAGTTCAAGAAAACTGCTGCACGTCTTTGCCGCCTGAGCGTCCGCAACCGATTTTTTTAGCTGCCCGATAATCTGGTCCTCGCCAACAATCATCGAATCCACCCCTGACGCAAGCAACAGGAGGTGGCGGAGTGCTTCGATCCCTTCCTTGACAAAAAACCCGTACCGGTCCTGTTCTTCGAGAAAATCAGAGAGCGCGGCTGCATCGCCCTGCACAATCACTTCCACACGGTTGCAGGTCTGGAGGAGCACCACACCCTTGAACCGCTCCGCGGCACGTGAGAGGAAACTGCCCTCATCGGAAAACCGGAACACCTCGAGTGCAGTTGCATTGGCCGTATGGTGGGTGATGCCGGCGATTGCGATCTGAACCGAGCCCGTCTCACTCATGCAGATACCTCCGTTTCACGATCCCTTCCGCCTCCCTTCGTGAACGTGAAAGTGCTTCCCAGACACCCGGATCATGCAACACTTCCCAAAGTATTTGCCTGCGCTTCTTTTGCGATGGTTCGACGGATTTCAGTTGTTGCCGCAGGCGTTCCTGCAGGGCAATCATCTTATCCATGCCTGAGAACTTTGTCCCAAGGTGTTCTCTGATAAACCGGGATACAGCAGGGCTTTTCCCACCTGTGCTCACAGCGATCGTGTAATACTTCCCGCATAGATTTGACGGAATGATGAGGTCCCCCCGTTCACCGTCAGCGTTATTGAACAATATCCCCAAGCGCTGGCAGATTATTCCAATCCTGTTATTCTGTTCACGATCAGAGAGCGCGGCAATCCCAATGAATGACTCCTGTAATAGATCCTCGAGATCCGTGTCGGATGCACGTGCCACGTCCATTTCCGTCCGTTTAACGGGGAGTGCGGTTACCCTTTTTGAGAAGGAACGGCTGACCACCCGTACGTCTGCTTCGTGTGCAAAATATGCTGCTTTGCGGGCAGCAACCACCCCCCCTCCAAAGATCACGATGCGCTTTGTACTCAGATCAACAAAGAGAGGAATCATCTGTTCTTAGATTCGCAATTGCGTTACATTAAGGTGTTGGATTATCCGCCTTAGATAAGCAATCAAAAAAACCATCTCTCTGATCCGGAGAAATTATGTCATCTATTTCCCATTTTAGGTCAGACAATTCGCTCATTGTTTTCGGATTACGATATACTTTTATTCTTTGAATGCCCACCATTGAAAACGCGAAGCAAACCGTGCGCCGATAGTGTAGTGGTTATCACTAGGCGTTGCCAACGCCTAAACCCGGGTTCGAGTCCCGGTCGGCGCATTGTAAAAATTTTTCCTTTTTTTTGAGAGTGTCCTCAAAAAAAGGAATGTTCATTGTAAAATTCAGGAAATTTAAAAAAAAGAAGGAGGGATTTTTTCACTTCTTCTTTGCTGCCTTCTTCGCGGCTGGTCTCTTGGCTGCGGCCTTCTTTGCCGCAGGTTTCTTTGCTGCTGCCATTACGAATCCACCTCCTGCCACATTTCGTTATTTAACTGATTAATTTAATTATTTAAAATATTTGTGGTAAATTTAGGGTATGAATGCAATTCCGGTTCGTTTTATTGATACATTTCCCTGATTTTCCCTATTTAAAAAAGAGGTGAGTCCGGTCTATTGGGTAATAATGATAAATAATTTATGTTGTATCCACAAACGAAAGAGTATATGAAAAAGCCTTTTATTATCGGCGTTGCCGGAGGGATTTTTGGGCTGGTTGCAGCACTCTATATCATTGTTACCGCAACAACAAATGAATTTACGCTATCAGGAGTTCAGGCTGCACTCTTTTCGAGTATGGGGTTGATGGGAGCCGCAATTTCATCTGGCGAAAAGAAGTTTGCGGGCTGGATGCTGGTATCCTCATCAGTCTGGATTCTTATCACCGCTCCCCTTGCCGGCACACTCTCCGTCATATATCTCTATGCCCCGGCCATTATCTGCCTCGGTGCTGCTGGTGTCATTGCCCTTCTGGAACGGGAACCGGAAAATCAAACTCTTTGATGCATGCTATTTGAAACAACAGCATTTTTTTATTAAATATATGGCGGATTCTGCAGGGAGAACTGTTTGAAACATGCAATCCCCAGCGTTTTTTATCCTCCCAGTGCATATGAATGAAGCAATGGGTCCACCCTATCTTGGCAGGATCTTGCTGCACTGGGGGGAATGCCTTTCGTTTATCGGTCAGCACAGATATGAGTCCATAAGCCGTGCAAAGCGCAAACGAATCTGGAAAAATCCCAATGCCCAAGCGCGGCTCTGTGCTGCACCGATTCACAACTGGACGGCGTTGCATGTGTGGCTGTACTTGATGAGGGAACATGCCCCCTACAACACATTGTATGAACACCGGCTTGACAGGATCGGTTATTTCATGTGCCCTTCCAGCGATATGGCATTGATCCAGATGATTGAGAAAGACTACCCGTCTCTCTGGAGAGGGTGGTGCCAGCATCTGGAAGCGTGGCAGGAATCCCATGGCCTCCAAAAGGAGTGGTTATGGGCGGGGCACTGGAGACACTGGGAAGGTCGAGATATTGAAGAAAATCAAAATTGTTGACTACGGCCTTGGTAACCTCCGCAGTGTCATCAGGGGATTGGAGAACGCAGGTGCGACGGCGGTTATCACCGCAGATGCCGATGAGGTTGCCTCTGCAGAAGCGATTGTGCTGCCCGGGGTCGGAGCTTTTCATGAAGGGATGGATCAGCTGGGACCGTTAAAAACAACTGTTGTGAATGCAGCAAAGGGAATTCCGTTGCTTGGGATCTGCCTTGGAATGCAGATGCTCATGGACCTGAGCGAGGAGCATGGGGTGCACCAGGGGCTCGGTTTAATCCCGGGTCATGTCAAAAAATTTCCATCAGTTTCTGGCATGAAAGTGCCCCATATGGGCTGGAATTCCATCTGTCTTGAGAGCCCTGACCACCCTCTCTTTGAGGGTTTTGCAATGGAAGAATACGTATATTTCGTGCATTCGTATTACGCTGATACCACCTCTGACTATACCCTCACATCCACATCGTACAGCTGCCCATTTGCCTCCACGGTCTGGAACAATAATGCATACGGGGTTCAGTTCCATCCAGAAAAAAGCGGTGCGGTGGGTCTGAGACTGCTGAAAAATTTTATTGATATGATTTAGTGTTTTTTCACGAATCAGAACGATTGCATAAATTTCCATGGTTTTCCCCGATTCAATCGTCGGTTTGGGATCCACGACAATTGATCATATTTAAATGAAGGATCAGGGGCAGAAGCAACCTGATGGTTCTCTCAATAACTCATGGGATCTAGCCCCCGTTTTCACCCACCAACATTTTTTACTTACATGTCGTTTATTGTTATTATTATGAAATCGTCCGTTTGGCTGGTTATATTCTGCCTTTTATTGATTGCGCCGGTTTCGGCCTACCAACTATTAATGGAAACTCCTGCTGAGATCAATGTGGGGCAGACACTCAAAGTAATGGGAAACAGCACCCTTCCGGCTGGTACCAGTTTTGACCTTGTAATGTATTACGCCCAGTTTACCGCAACCGAGATTGAACGAAGAACAGTCACACTCCAGGATTATAACAACAAGACATTTTTAATACCCTTCTCAACCCGCGGTCTGAAAAGCGGTCTGTACAGAATTGAGATGCAGTCCGATTCTAGGGTTGAAGAGAGACTGAGTTCTGACTCGGTTACCCAGAGACTGGTCAAGGTAGTGGACCGTTCCGGTGAAATTACCATCACCTCGGCCATGACTCAGGATATCAAAGGTGCCCTGATGATCGAAGGCTCGATAGCAAAATTGGGCAATGATGGTGTCAAACTTGAGGTCAGGGGACCTGAAGGGCCAGTCTTTGGACCGACATGGATTGAGACAAAAAAGGAGATGAAACAGGGTGCAGGGGAATATACAAAAACAATCAATGTGAACGTGCCGGGTGATTATGATGTTCATTTCACCGATGCAAAAGGATATATTGGCGTTGTGACATTCCATGTTACTGCCCCGACCCCAACACCTACTCCTGCACAGACACCCCCCCCAACTCAGATCACAACGCGGGTTCCAACAACATCCGTTCCCACACCAACCCCTATCCCGACAAAATCGCCACCCTCTCCGGCACACCTCCTGCTCGCACTCTCCATTATCGGGGGGGTCATAATCCTGTCAAAGAAAAAGAAAAAGGATTAATCCCACTTTTCTTCCATTAAAATAATGTTTCATTTTAGTTTTTTCCAGAGATACACTTCATAGCAGACCAGGCACAGGATGACCAGTGCACCTCCAAAAAAGAATGCAAAGGCCAAGTCGAGCACATGGGAAGGGGGGGATGTCATCAGATCCGATGCCACTTTTGCATAGGCAATTCCGGCTTCCTGGGATGGCGTACGCGGTGCAGCATTTACCCCTTCCGCAAGACCACCTGAGATTCCGATGAACGGTGAAAGAATGGCAAGCACCAGTGTAACAAACGCCACAATGCCAAAGAGAGACGTGTATTTTAAGAGCATCGTACGGATATTCAACTGCCTCGGTGCGACAATGAGAAGCTGGTTGGTCAGGGAATAGACCTTCACCTCCCTCCCTTTGACACTGTATTTTGTGGCGGAAACATTAATGAGTCCTGCATCGAGCAGGTTCTCGATATGGTATTTTGCAGTGTTCATTGGCAGCGAGAGGTGTTCGGAAATCTCAGTCGACGTTTTCTGCCCCTCTCCGATGAAACGCAGGATATCACAGGCAGTCTGGCTTGCCATCGCCTTTGCGATTTTCTGTGCCTTTTCCCCGCCCGGCTCCAGAACTATGACCTGTTCAGCCATGAAGTGCCGCTATGATCCGTTCGCGCCCGACTTTTAAAGCAAGGTCGAGTTGTGCGATATTCGACCCGCCACCCTGCGCAAGTGAAGGTTTTCCCCCACCTTTTCCGCCAAGAAGTTCGCACACCTGCCCGATAATTTCTCCCGCATTCACACGGGGGTCACCCGAGCCCAGAACGACCCGCGCGCTGTCACCGCCTCCGGCCAGCAGGGCAACACCTCCCTTTGCCGATATGGCACCTGCGAGCGCGGTAAGTTCGCGTGAAGGCAAGTCCAGACGTTTGACCATGACAGAGACACCCCCGATAGATTCGGCAACCATGCTCTGCATCTCAAGCTCCACGATCTTCTGGCTCAAACGTTCGATATCCTTCTTCTGGTCTTTCCACTCGGAAAAAAACCGCGTGACCGTTGCTGGGAGGTTCTCCTGCTGGACAGAGAGCACATCGGATGACGCCCTGACAATCTCATCAAGATTCTGCATGTAGTAGAGTGCCGCAATGCCTGCAGTAAATTCGATCCGCTCGATGCCATCCTGAATATGCTCGACGCGGATGATCTTGATGACCCCGACCTCACCGGTGTTCCGGCAGTGGGTTCCGGCACAGGCCTCAATATCACCCGCGACTTTCACTACACGGATCTCCCGGCCGGGCGGCACACCACCCTGATAGAGGATAAAACCATACTTCTGCTCTGCACGGGTCCGGTCCTCGGTGGCAATGTCGACCGGCTGGCTGGCCATGATCATCCTGTTAGCCGCGATCTCAATGCGCCTGAGCTCATCAGGAGTAATGTGCTTAAAGTGACGGACGTCGAGCCTCGAACTCTCATGCCCCTTCTGTGCACCTGCCTGATGGATATGGGCGCCAAGCACTTCCTTTGCCGCATGGAGCAGGATGTGCGTCGCGGTGTGGTGACGCATCAGCGACCAGCGCCTTTCCTCATCCACCATTCCCTTGACCCGGTCACCACGTTTCAGGATCCCGCCGCTGATGTGGTGAAGCACGACCTCGCCGATCTTCACAACACCATCAACCCGTACCATGCTATCAGCGGATACGAGTGTTCCGGTGTCTGAAGGCTGCCCGCCTCCTTCCGGGAAGAAGAGTGTCTGGTCCATGACTGCATGCCCATCAAAGAAATCAATAACAACCGCTTCAAACTCGAAATCCGCGGGTTGTTCGTAATAGAGTTTTTTTGTTGGCGGGAGCCCCTGAACCCGTTCCAGGTATTTGGCAAAGACATCTCCTGGACCTTCCGTTCTGGATTCGGAATGCATATCGGCAATCTGTGAGTAGAAATTATCCGGGAGATCGACAACAGCACCCTCCTTTGTCGCGATATCCCTGATCATTTCAGGAGGAATGCCATGGGAGTCATACAGGGTGATGATCTCGCTCGTCGGGACACGCTGGCTCTTTGCCTTATATGACTTGGCAACCTTCTGGACGATCCGTGTACCGCGTTCGAGCGTTGAACCATATTTTTCAACTTCGCGGTCGACGATCTCGCGGACAACCATAGTATCCTGTTCAAAGGATTTTACACCGACAATAACCATCTGCTGTTCGATCAGGTCGGCGAGAGGATCGTTGATCTTCAGCTCATTCATCATCCGTAGTGTCCGACGGAGGACAAGTCGTGCAAGGTAACCCTCGCGCACATTAGAGGGGACAATACAGTCGCCCAGCATGTATGCAAGGCAGCGTGTGTGGTCGACGATAGCATATACCTTTTCTATCGGTGTGATCATCCGGTCGAGTTTATCGATCGGCACGTCGATTGCAGTTGCCACTTTTTTTCTTAGCTGATAGAGATTGGAACCGGAGATGTCCATAAGCCCTGCGAATTTCGCGTTTAGCGCAAGGATCTTTGTGAACTCCTTGTTTTCCAGCAGATGGGAAAGATCGGCAGAACTCATTACGCGACTGACCATCTCGGGAAAGACAGCATCGTATATCGTTGGTGAACCCTTCGACGCCCAGACAAACCTTTCAAGCCCGTATCCGGTATCGACGATACGCATCTTCATGGGATAATAGGTCTGCCCGTTCAGATCGATGCCGGGCTGGCCGGTCTTCTGTTTGCCGAGGCTCATAAAGACGAGTGTGGCAACTTCCAGACCCCCAATAAGGACTTCAACACTCGGACCTGCATTACCTCCGCCAATCCACGGGTGTTCCTTGTAGGTGACCCGGTTGAGGTCGGCACCGATAGACTGCAGGAACTGGTCGCAGAGCTCTACGGTCCGATCCTTCCAGTAGATCTCCTCCGTCGGGGAATTGAAGGCGTGGTGTGCCATCATCTCAAACATGGTAAGGTGCCGTCCTGATCTCCCGACAGAATCGAGGTCGTTCAGGCGGATGCAGGGTTGGGAGATTGTCAGCGGGTTTGCCGGCGGGGGGACAACTCCCGCGGTGACGAATGGCTGAAAATCAGCAATCGATGCAATGGTCAGATAGATGTCATTACGCCACCGGGCAACTACCGGATACCGCCCGATGCGGGTGTGCCCGTTCCTCTCAAAAAATGACAGGTACGCTTCACGCATCCCATCAAGGGTATTGCATTTAAAAACGGGGTTTCCGATAAAATTATAGGGTTCACAGGGTGCATCACCACAGATCTCGCGGCCGGGGTCCCGTGTCCAGAATGCAGAACCACAACTTTTGCACACGTTCCGTGCCAATCCCTGTGTTTTAAAATAATCGAGCTGATATTCGCCTTCAAGCATGAAAAACCACGTGCTGTTTCAATAGTTGATTTCAGAGGGTAATTATTGTATTGTTTTTAAAAATAGCAATTGTGTTGGCATAGAAAAATGGGGGGGTGGGAAAATTGGTTGTGATATTCCAATGCAAAGAAAGGGCAGATTATCGTGAATATAGGAATAATTATTAAAAAAATTTGGAATATTTTGAACGATTCGGAAGGGGTATGCCCCGCACACTTATGACAGACGTGAATATAGTACATAAGAATATCTCTGATAGGGGATAAAGGAGCACGAAAAGACTTTCTATGGGAAAATCTTAGACGACAGTGCCTGTCCTCTGCAGCTATATTTCCAACATGGTGAGAGAGATCCTTTATCTGAATTCCGGATTTGATTTTCCCTCAGCAACAAACAATGAGCGTCTAGGATTTCCATCGATCCTGGTACCATGCGTCGACGTTCTCAAAAAAGCCCTTAGCACGAACAAGCCGTACTGCAAGCAGGTGCCAGCACTCCCTTCCCCGGAAAAGAAAATCACCGCACGTACAGAAATCCTCATCAATAATATATTCTGATGTCGCACCTGCAACCACAAAAAAATCAAGATATTTTTTCACACGTTTCTCATCTATAGCGGCGAGTGCTTTTATCCCCCGTTGGCCAAATATTTTCCGGATTTCGTCACGGATTGTGGGATCGAGCTCTTTTTTTTTTGAGATGAGATCAAAAATGTCATTCATGGGAGCTGCCTGGTAAGCGGGGCGTCATCGATATATTCCCAGCCCATACGGGCAGCGAGTTCCCGCATTGCAGGCGCTTCAAGTGCGTAATGGGTTGCCTCGATACAGGGAAGCGGCGCTGCCCTCGCAACTGCGTGTTTCATTTCGGCGGAGAGGAAAGCATCGGCACCACGATCCGCTGCTTCCTGCAGGAGGACAGGTTCAAACCCGCTGCCTGCAACGACGGCAAGTATGTTTACCTTATTATCAATCTCCCCCCAGACCCGGACACCACTCCCAAGGCGCCGGGAGATATCAAAAAGTGAGATACTGCACCTTCCGATCCTCCCCAGAGACAGACTAGAGACATTGGTAAGTGAGAGAAGGCGTGCAAGCGCATCATTGACACCATTGTCCGCGCGATCGAGGTTGGTATGCATGACGTAGAGATTCATTTCCTCTGCAAGAATCGCACGTATAATTCCTGCGGTGCGTCCCTTGAGCTGGGTGACCGGGGTCCAAAGCGGTGTGTGGTGTACCACAAGCATATCTGCAGAAACCATGGCGGCCTGTGCGATTACCGCGGGGGTGGAATCCAGGGCACAGCAGACCTTGTTAATTTCAGGCTTCCCTTCCACAATAAGTCCGATCCTTTCCTGGTCGAAATCATCAGCAATCTGGGGTGGGGCGAGCCGCTCCATCTCTTCAATAAATGCACCAATGTGCATGAAGAGATATGGCAACGCCCGATTTATGACTGTGCCTGTTGGATAATATTACCATTAGTAATAAAGAATAGTATAAATATTCTTGAAACGATATTTCAGGGCATGCGCAAGACTATCGATCAGATCAACCAGCGGATTCGCGACGGCAATGCTCATGTTGTTACGGCAGAACAGATGCCCGGTATTGTTGCGGAACTCGGTGAGGAGGGCGCACTGAAGGAAGTCGATGTGGTCACGACCGGCACGTTTGGCGCAATGTGTTCATCTGGAGCTTTCTTAAATTTCGGTCACGCCGAACCCCCCATCCGCATGGAGCGGATCTGGTTGAATGACGTAGAGGCCTACGGAGGACTTGCAGCGGTTGATGCGTATATCGGTGCTACCCAGCAATCGGCCACGCGGGAGGAACAGTACGGTGGTGCCCATGTAATCGAGGACCTGGTCTCAGGTAAAGCGGTGGAATTGAGAGCTATATCCCGCGGTACAGACTGCTACCCGAGGCGCACAATCACCACAGAACTTTTGCTGGAGAACCTTAACCAGGCAACCATGTGCAACCCCAGAAATGCATATCAGCGGTATAATGCAGCGGTCAATACAACAGACCGGACCCTCCATACCTACATGGGCACCCTCCTTCCCAGCTGCGGCAACATCACGTATTCCGGTGCGGGTCTCCTCAACCCTATAACAAACGATCCGAAGCTCCGGTTCATTGGCAGCGGCGTGCCAATCTTCCTGTGCGGTTCACAGGGTATGGTTATTGGGGAAGGGACCCAGCACTCGCCGGCGGGGGGATTCGGGACGCTGATGGTGACCGGAGACTTAAAACAGATGTCACAGGATTTCTTACGGGCAGCGACCATGACAGGATATGGCGTCACGCTTTACGTGGGATTAGGGGTGCCGTTGCCGGTGATCGATACTGAAGTAGTGCGCGCAACCGCGGTGAGGGATGAAGATATAACGGTTGACCTGATCGATTACGGTGTCCCGAGCAGGAACCGTCCCGCATTAAAAAAAGTCACATATGCCGAATTGCGCAGCGGTGTGGTCAATCTGAATGGTGATGAGGTGAGAACCTCCTCACTCTCCAGTTTCCGCCGGGCACGACTGGTGGCAGAGACCCTCAAGAACTGGATCGAGAAGGGTAGTATGGAACTCTGCATTCCAACACGGCCAATCGATCCAAAAAAACAGGTGCGTCCGATGCATGAAACGGTCAAAGGACCGCGGGTGCTGGACATCATGGACCGCAATGTTGTGAGCATCGGGGAGAACGAGGAGATAAAGACCGCTGCGCAGAAACTGCTTAAAGGTGAAACCAATCACCTCCCGGTTATCAACACCAAAGGCCGACTGGTTGGCATTGTCACAACGTTTGATATTTCCAAAGCGGTGGCAAATCCGCAAAAAGCCAGCCTTGTATGTGATATCATGAAAAAGAAGGTGGTTACGACAACATCCGATGAAGCGGTGGATATCGCGGTGCGCAAATTGGAGCAGTACAACATCAGCGCGCTGCCGGTGGTGGATGCACAGAATCATGTAGTTGCGATGCTCACGGCAATGGATCTTGGCAAGCTCTTCGGCGGGAGGTGGCTCAAATGAAACTGCTGGTGAACTTTTCACGGGGTAAAGGAAGGAAACCCATCATCGCCCAGGTTGTGCGCGATACCGGGGTCCTCATCAATGTCGAACGTGCCGTGATCGACTCTTCCGAAGGGGAAGCGCTTATCGATGTCCCTGACGATGCATGCCGGCTGGTCCGCGACAGGATGGCCGACCTCGGTGCAACAGTCAGGATCCTTGAGCATGGCGTTTCCTTGGACGAGAGCGAGTGCGTGGACTGCGGCGCCTGTATCAGCATCTGCCCCCGCGAGGTTTTCTCGTTCGATACAGACTTCAGGCTGCATCTTGTAGAGGAGCGCTGTATCCTGTGCGGCAAGTGCGTGGAGGCATGCCCGCACCATGCCCTCATCCTTCCGGTATGATCCGAGAGCGTTTCTTTTTCCGCGAAACAATCGCCACAATCCTTGCAGAGGAACCCGCGCATCTTGCGGCTGCAAAGAACGGCATGCTTGCAGCGCGTCAGGTGCTGGAGCGTTACATCGCACGGGACCCGTTTTTCTTAGCCACCCTCGAACCTTATGAACCTGATTCAGATGAACCACTGATTGCGAGAATGGCTCATGCGGGAAAAAAGGCAGGTGTCGGACCGATGGCGGCGGTTGCGGGGGCGATTGCATGGGCGGGTGTAGATGAAATGGTGGAGCACGGCGCCGCTTTCGGTGTCATCGATAATGGAGGCGATATCGCCCTGATCAGCGACCATAACGTCAGGGTTGGCGTGCATGCAGGGACTGCACCGATCTCGAACAGGGTGGCGTTTGTTGTACCTCCCCAGGACCGGGTACTGGGCATATGCACCTCATCAGCGACGGTTGGTCCTTCAATCTCGTTTGGTGTTGCCGATGCGGTAACCGTCTTTTCGCATGATGTGGCTCTTGCTGATGCATGGGCGACATCCGTCTGCAACCAGATCAGGGAACAGGACATTTCAGTGTTTTCAAGGCTTGATCCATCCGAGGTAATCGGGGTATATGCAGTGATCGGGGCCCATACCGAACGTTGGGGTACCCTGCCTGCTCTGACACATGCGGTGGTTGATGAGCACCTGATCAGCGCCGGTGATCGGCTATAGGAGGGATTCAATATACATGAGTCCGTCCTTGTAGGCATCTTCCCCGAGGAATGTGGCGAGCGCGTGTTCACCGTCGCTGACAACGATCACGGGCCTGTAATCGACAATTGCAAATATGATCTCAAGGAGCTCGATCTCATCAACAAGCAGGCCTTCAAGAAGGGCTGATGCCGGTGAAAGCATCAGCCGTTCCATCGGGAGGTCCCCGGGTGTATCTTTGAAAAAATAATAAAAGACCTGAAAGGCATTGAGCAGATCTGACACCAGCAGGTCATCGCGCACAGGACGAGAGAGCCCGTCCAGCCTTGTTGATAGCAGGGCAACATCCTCTCCGCATTCATCGAGAATCTGATCGGCAACTTCAGCCAGTTCATAATATGGTGCGGGTTGTGCGGGCGATTCCATCCCATTCCCGTTGATCCGATACATAAAAAAATCCTTTTGCTGATATAACCGACTATATAAAAAGATATATTCACGCCTGCGGGGAATGATTACCAGTGAAAGACGAGAACATTGACTGGCTTGTCTACCATCTCCTCATACCGCAGGAGACGGCATCACCGGAGGATCTTGCAACCAGAAGTGATCTTGACCTCATAACGGTGACAAGATCACTTCTGCGCCTTGAAAAATATTTATTGATCGAAATGATTGACGGCAGGGCAAGAGTGATTTCCTTCGCCGAGTCATTGATCCGCAGTCAGGTCAGGTATGATGCAGACTTCCCGTATACGATTGAAAACGGAGTTATCAAGCCAAAAAAGAAAGACTGACCCCCCATGGTACGTGCTGTAATTCTCAGGATCGGTCACCGTCCTGAACGCGACCAGCGGGTGACCACGCATGTCGGACTTGCGGCGCGTGCCCTGGGTGCGGAGGGGATGTACCTTGCCGAGGCTGATAATGGGGTTGTGCAAAGCATTACCGATGTCGTGACCCGCTGGGGAGGAACGTTCTTCTGTAAGGACAACATGAAGTGGCGACGGTGCATCAATGACTGGAAAGAGCGGGGCGGCACGGTTGTGCACCTGACGATGTACGGCCTGAACCTTCCCGAGGTGATCGATAAGATCAGGGGCAAAGACAACGTCCTTGTCATTGTTGGAGCGGAGAAAGTGCCCGGAGAGATTTTCGGACTTGCCGATTACAACATCGCGGTTACCAGCCAACCCCATTCGGAAATTTCAAGCCTTGCTGTTTTTCTCGATCACCTGTTTTCAGGAACGGAACTGGCCGGACGATATGCTGACGCGAAAATCCGGATCATTCCGTCAAAAGCGGGAAAAAAAACGGAGGAGGTATGAAGGGGCGTGTGCTGGTCGCCGGGTTTACCACGCGGCATGTTGCGGAGTCAGCATTCCGCGCCGGATATCAGGTATATGCAGTTGATCATTTCTGTGATCAGGACCTGACTTGGTACACAGAAGACCGCATACGTTTTAATGAACTCGAAGACCTCCCTTCCGCAATCGAGGATATATGCCGCAAGTACCGGTTTGACCTTGTTGTGATGACCAGCGGCGCAGAAGATCTCGCAACAGGCCTTCCTGTTTGCGGTACTTCAAAAGAAAAGGTGATCCGGTTTCTCGATAAACTGGATATGCAGCATTTTTTTGAGGAGTTGGGAGTTCCTGTCGCCGGACTTGCAGAGGAGGGCGAGTATCCCGCAATGATCAAACCCCGCCGTGGTGCCGGAGGATGGCGCAATGCCATCATAAACAGTGCAGGGGAGACTGAAACATGGAGAGAACGGTATCCGGGCGTCAGGTACCTCAGACAGCGGTTGGTGAACGGTATGCCATCGAGTGTCTGCTGCGTTGCAGATGGTGTCCGTGCCCGGGCGATAGCCACCAACGAACAGTTGCTACGGGGTAAAGGGGAGTCTGCATTCGGGTTCTGTGGATCAGTGACGCCCTGTGATCATCCGCAATCATCCCGCATGATTGCCATCGCAGAGACGATTGCAGCGGCAAGCGGCTGTTCCGGTACAGTCGGCATCGATTTTGTCGCAGGAAAAGAACCCCATGTCATCGAGATAAATCCCCGGTTTCAGGCGACAGTTGATACGGTCGAAATGGCAATGGCGTGCAATATGTTCCAGCTCCATGTGGATGCCTGCAAAGGTATGGTTCCCGACAGACCGCTCGTTCCCGCAATGTATGCCGCGCGACGTATCCTGTTTGCAGAAAAAAACATGATTATCCGCACCAATCTCAAACAACTCTCTCCAATAATTGCGGATATTCCATGGCCTGAAACATTTTTTGAAGAAGAGCAGGCCATCACAAGTGTCTATGGCTGGGGTGAGACAAAAGAAGCGGCGCTCACGATACTGGATAAGAATATTACAACGGTTCAACAATATCTACGGTGATGGATTCCGCAAAAGAAGTATTACATGATCCTGCAATACGTGCCTACCTGCACAGGTTGATCGGTGATGAGGGGCTCGAACTCCTGGAACGGTTCCCCGAAGAGGGGGAGCACAGCGATGAAGACCTTGCAGCAAAAACCGGAATAAACTTAAATTCCGTCAGACACTCGCTGTATACCCTGTATGAAAAACGGCTGGCGGAATATCATAGGATAAAAAATAATGAGACCGGCTGGCTGACCTATCTCTGGCAACTCCGGATCGACAAGATCTACGATGCGATCAGGGAAGACCTTGAACTGGTGCTTGACAAACTGGAACACCGTGCGCAATTCGAAGAAGAGAACGATTTTTACATCTGCAAGGAATGCGGTATCATCTATCCCTTTGCCCGTGCACTGGAAGCCGAGTTCAGATGTCCCGAATGTGAGAAAGCGATCACTCACTTTGACAACGAAGCGCTTCTTATTGCCCTCAAACAGCGGGTTAATAATATCAAAGAGTCGCTCGGTCATGCCCAGTCCTCGTAAACACTACGAGAAGATGCTGCGGGATGCAGGCTGTGATCCCCGCGTGATCACACACTGCCACGCAGTCACGGATTACGCCCTTGACCTTGCCGGAAATAATCCCCTCGTCAACCGCGGACTGCTCGAAAAAGGAGCAATGCTCCACGATATCGGGCGCGGCACAACCCATTCCATCTTTCACGCGCAGGCCGGTGCTGACCGATGCCGCGCCCTTGGACTATCTGAACCGGTCGCCAGAATTATTGAATGCCATACGGGTGCCGGGATCAGTGCTGATGAATGCACGCTTCTTGGTCTGTTGCCCCGTGACTGCATCCCCCGCACCATTGAAGAGCGGATTGTCGCCCATGTCGACAATCTGATGAAAGGAACAAAGCCTGTTATTATTGACAAGACAATCGGTTCTGCTATCCACCTGAATAAAAAGGCGAGGCGCCAAATATACCATCTTGCACTCGATGTTGAAAATCTCTGTAAAAACTGAAATTTTTTAAAAAAAATTCAGATGATTACCTGTTTTACCTGCGGAAGTGCACGGATCTTTTCAACAATCCCCGGGGGGAGCGGGTCTTCGACAATGATGACCAGTTTGGGCTCTTCAGAGAGGTAAGGGTCGGTGACAAAGATCTGGCGGATAGAGAGACGGTATTCGGAGAGAACCAGTACGGTAGCACCAACAATCCCGCGCTCGGTTGCATTCTTCGGCAGGACCGTGATCACTGAAAAGCCAAGCGCCTCTGCCACATGGCTCAAGTCCGGTGTCGCCCGCATATTGACAAAAATCTCCCGGAGCATGGGGCGCTCGAGGATCCGGTGCGCAGTCGAGTCAACAACCCGGCGATCCGAACCGATTGCCTTGGCAACCGCCGTTGCAGGTACTTCGATGCCATTGCAGCTGATCCTGCCGTCATCCGTGACGCCGAATCCATTCTGTAAGAGGAACCTCACGACGCGGCTCTGAGAGGGAGAGTCGGCAAATTCATGGATGATGTCTGACCACATACAAAGCACTGGGCATGACGTATATAAATATACATCTATGTTGGTTGATCGGCATTCTGATGGAGATGCTGATGAGAACAAATCCGTCGTGAACACAAAAACGGCCTTCTTCGGGAGGTTATTTAATCCATCCATGACGTATCCATTTTTTTAAAGAGACAGTATTCAAAAAGAGATGGTGTTACATAAATTTCTTTAACCTAGACAACCTCTATGGTATGGCACAAAGCGAGGGTTGCCAAGCCAGGTCAAAGGCGCTGGCTTGAGGGGCCAGTCGCGCAGGCGTTCGAGGGTTCAAATCCCTTCCCTCGCATTGATTCTGTTTTCAATGGTCACAGTCAGGTGTGATAATTATACTTTTGTGTTGTTGGGGGGTGTTGGCCAGGTTCATCCCGATTCTGGTGGGCAACGCTTCACCGTGACTCAAACAGAGACCCCGGCTCTTTTCGTGCGTCCACCCCCGCTGTCCGGGACACCTGCCCCGGCACACAAACATAAGAGGGGATACCCCTCCTGAGAGGGAGAGGAGGAGCCCTCTGAGACCATTGGGAGGGAGTCGCTCTTAAGAAGTGAGCAATGGGTCGGGGGGTCACGCGGGATCATGGGATGACCTCCGCACTCACCTCTCCTGATACAAGGGTAACCTCCCCATGGCACATGACATAGGTTCTCTTCCCACTTCGCTGTTCGTGCTTTTTGAATTATCTCCCCAGTAAGCCCTTCTGAATAGAAATCCGGTGCCTCACATCGCTTGAAAGATTCATTGCGCTTCAGTAGTCAGGTCAGTTGATCAGGGTTTACACAAAACACGGATATTCAATGATGCCCGCACGTACAATCCGACCAAAAAAGATTCAGGAGTGGAGTGCCGGGGCATCATAGGATCCAATGCCGGTTTCCAGAGAGCCTTTCGCTGCAATCCAGCCATGGTGATCCCCTGACATGAGCACACTGATGGATGCGCGGTACTCGTTTTCTGCAGGTTGGAAGATCTTCCAGGTATTCCTGCCAATTATTTCAGAACTGATCATTACCCGTGCATCGGGGGGTGCTGAATAATCGGCATAGATAGCACTCAGATAACCATAACAGAGACCTTTGCCATGTGTTTCATTCACTGTGGAGGGGCAGTCAACCGTTTGTATATCCTGCATTGGATGAAACACTGCATCATTGCCCTGCGGATTTTGTGTATCAACCAGCCGGGGAGATGTCGTGTGCAGCGATAGTTCGATTGCATATCCATTCTTGGTTGTGCCGTTTTGAACCGGCGCGATAACCGGGGTTTTTATCTGCACATATGTGCCTTTGTTTGAACCGGTAAGTGTCGTTTTCCATTCTGGAGGAATCCCTTCAATTCCTCGCACACTGAACCGTTCGACAACCAGTGAGTTGCCGGTTTTGTATGATGGTACCGGAATGAACAGGGTTACATTCGAGAGAACTGAATCAGGAGAAATGGTACATGTGTACGAATACGTGCTCGTCAGCGATTCGCGGTATGCTTTCTCCACAAATGCCTGGTAGGATACAGTTGAGACAACCAGCACAAAGATGATAATGAACAGACCTGCTGCAGATTTTATTACCTTATCCATCGGGTTCCTCTTTTCATGGCAATATTGCCCTGTGACGCAGGAAAAAATGGTCCTGGCCTATACACTGGTACTCGAATCTTCTGCATGAAAAACTATCGCACCCGGTTGATCCACCTCTCAAAGCCTGTGCTATTACTCCACATTAACCGTATTCGTGTTCAAGCGCCATGCCTTTATTCTGCAATACGAAATCATGTTATGATGACTCCCCCCGCATCGCTTGTGTTGAAAAACGTCTGCCTTCCGACCGGGCGCGTGGCAGATATTTCAGTCAGCGGGGGAATCGTGGCGCATCTCGGTTCAGCCCTGCCGTCCGATACTACTATCGATTGCACTGGTTTTCTGGTGCTACCCGGAGCGATCGATATGCATGTACATATGCGTGGCGGGGTGCAATCGGAAAAAGAGGACTGGCAGAGCGGGAGCAGGAGTGCACTTGCGGGAGGGGTGACTGTCGTCGTTGACCAGCCTAATACCATCCCCCCAATCACAACAGAATCGGCATTCCAAAACCGGCTGAAGGATGCACAGGCGCATTCTTTTTGCCATTTTGCGATCAACAGCGGGGCGGACGTTAATACCCCAGTTGAATCGATGTGGAAGATCGGTGCTGCCGCCTTCGGGGAGATCTTTTTTGCACCTTCCAGTTATGGTGAAGCGATTGGGGAGGCTACCCTTGGACAGGTACTGGAAAGGATCGGGGCACTCAGGGCACTGGCGACCATCCATGCTGAAAGAATTTCACCTCTACCGGATCGGGATCTCCGCTCTCATGATAAGGCACGTTCATCTGCAGGAGAAGCAGAAGCTGTTCATGCCGTGAACCGATGCAATCAATCCGGGTGCAAGGTGCACTTCTGTCATCTCTCCACGCCCGCTCCACTGGATGCAGCGCTCGGTTCGGTGGAGGTGACACCCCATCATCTATTCCTGTCACGGGAATTTTTCGGGCAGGACGATGCCTTTTTGAAGGTGAACCCACCTTTGCGGACGGAACGAGAGAGAAAAGCATTATGGGAACGATGGGACCGCATCGATGTGATCGCATCCGACCACGCCCCCCACTCTATTGAGGAAAAACACGCACCCTTCGTCGATGCGCCCGCTGGCATCCCCGGTGTCGAGACCATGATGCCCCTTCTTGTCGCAAAGGTACTGGAACGGACCATTTCGGTTCCATCACTGATCCAAAAAACAATGACCACCCCGGCAGCTCTCCTCGCAATTCCAGAAGCCGGATTTAATGTTGGCAACCGTGCGGATTTTGCACTGTATCCAAAAACACCGGTTCGGATAACTGCCGATACCCTCCACAGCAGATGCGGATGGACTCCCTATGAGAATTGCAGGGCTGTGTTTCCGGGAACCGTCGTTATGGACGGCTCAATAATTTACCAGGATGGGGAATTTCTGAAAGGTTCACCGCAGTGGTTCCCGGGTCACGGTTATCGTAATGCCAATCGGCAGAGCACATGAGAAACACCACTCCCCCAAAACATAAATATCGTGGGCGCACAGGTGAAATGGTGCCGACATATGCGCTTCCATAGGTCCCCGGGTGATCGATTGGCATTCGCCTGGATATGATCCGCGGGACAACCCGGTTGCGCGACAGGCACTGCCCGGCAGAGGGTTAATTCACAGGTGATGGACGGCCGCAAGCCACAGGTGATCCAGGTGTGTTAATGCCGGGCAACAATATTCTCCTTTTATGGATGGTGTGAATGTGCCTTCTTTTGGTGATGCGATATCCGAGACAAAAAACGGAACAATCATCACAATCGAAGTGACTGCCGGCGGGAAAGATGATGTATTTCCGGCAGGGTTCAATGGATGGAGAAAATCCATCGGGTGCTGCGTTTCTGCTCCCGCAGTGGAGGGGAGAGCAAACCGGGCGGTGGTAGCCATCATTGCACAAACACTGGAACTGCCGGAACGTGCGGTGCGGATCGAGGGAGGCACGAAATCGCAGATAAAACGCGTACTGATTATGGGTATAAATAAACCTGAACTTATTCTCCGATTAGAGTCTAGGATACCCTCCTGAGCCTTCTCCTGATCATTGCGGTTGTGGTGACCGGCAATATCCTTTAAGTAATTTTAGACAAAATATAATCCTATACCTATGATCAGGCATTTCATCCATCGCATGATTCATGGGGGTGCGTTTACTTGTATTCACCGGATACTACCAAGTACCTTATTCACATCAACCTTACCGCGGAGGGGGTGGTCGAGAAACCCGATGTAGTGGGGGCCATATTTGGCCAGACTGAAGGGTTGCTCGGTGAAGACCTTGACCTGCGTGATTTACAACGAACCGGACGCGTCGGGCGGATCGATGTCCAGATAACGAGCAAGAAGGGCGAGACGAAGGGGGAGATCCTGATCTCCACATCGCTTGACCGGGCAGAGACTGCCATCCTTGCCGCATCGCTCGAGACGATCGATAGGATCGGGCCCTGCGTTGCCCATGTGACCGTCGGTTCTATCGAGGACATCCGTGTCAGCAAGCGGAAAAAGATCGTGGATCGTGCAAAGGAGATCCTTATAGAGCGGTTCGATGATGGCACTATCGACACCAATGAGCTCCTTGATGATGTTCGGCAGAGCCTGCGGATCGAAAAGATCGGATCCATTGGCGAAGAAAGGATGCCGGCCGGCCCGAACGTGCTGGATTCAGATGCGATCATTGTGGTCGAGGGAAGGGCGGATGTCCTGAACCTGCTACGGTTCGGGATTAAGAATGCCGTTGCGGTTGAAGGTACCAATATTCCCAAAACGGTCATTGATCTCTGTGAAAAGAAGACCGCCACTGCATTTTTTGACGGGGATCGGGGCGGGGAACTGATCCTTCGCGAACTTTTGCAGGTGGCAGACATTGATTTTGTCGCATTCTCCCCCCGCTCAAAAAGCGTGGAGGACATGACACGCAAAGAAGTGATCAAGACGTTGCGGAACAAGGTGCCGGTCGAATATATCCGGGAACACTATTTTGAGGATAGTGCAGAGCTTCCTCAGGTTCTCAACCCGCCGCGTGGACAGGAAGAGGCGGAATTTTCAGAAAAAAGTGGAAGATTCCTTCGTGCGGCAAAACGATCCCGGGAAGGTGCACAACGGATACCGCAGACATTGCGGGATCATATGGAGGATGTCCGTGGCCAGCATGTCGCACGCTTTCTTTCCTCCGATCTCATGATCGTACGGGAAATAAAATCTGATGAAATTGAAAAGACAGTCGAATCCATTGACGGCACTGTCAATGGGCTTGTTGTCGATCGCTCGGTTGACCAGAAACTCCTTGACCGGTTGGTTATGAAGGGACTGGAGTACGTGGCTGCACGTGATTTTAAGGGAATTATCAAGCGCCCGTTAAACATCAGGCTGATGAAAATGGGTTCATAAATTCCACCGGGCAAATTATTTAACATCAGGTATGCTACGTTAATCGCAGGATGTGGTGCGATGCACAAGGAAGAACTGATCCAGCTTCATCAGATGCTCTATGACGTCAAAACGTACCTCGAGACCCTGAACCCGAACCTCAAATTTTCACAATACACATCATTGAAGATCATACCGTCACAGCAGCATAAGAGCAAGATGGAACACAAATATGCCATTTTTGTGCTCGGGACCGAGATTGCCAATGCAATGAAGGATGTGGATTATACCTCCTCAAGCCGGATATCCGCCCGGATGAAGGAGCTTGCTGATAAAGCGTTAAAAGAGATGGAATTTTCATAAAATTTTATTTTATTCACGATCACTCCTGTCGCCTTCATACCTTTTTGTTATATTTTGCAGCGGCTGTTCAAGCATATCTTAAAATTGCCAGAGAGGTGATGATCGGATATGAAATATTACACCGGCACCGAAAAAGGGCTTAACCTTAAAGAGGTCAACCGTGCGGTGGAACAGGCATTTGCCGATCACGCGAAGGGCCTTGTCCAGATGCCCCCCAAGATCTATGTGACCCTGCCTCAGGGCGATTTCCGGACAATGCCTGCATATCTCCCCTCTCTTGGCATTGCCGGTGTGAAAATCGTCAATGTTCATCCCGACAACCCGGCAAGAGGTCTGCCTACCGTCATGGCGCTCACCGTACTCCTCGATATTCCTACCGGAAAACCGGAGGCAATCATCAATGCAACCCATCTCACCGATTTGAGGACTGGTGCCGCCGGCGCAGTTGCATGCAAGTACCTTTCACCCAAAAAAGAGGTCGTTTTGGGACTTGTCGGAACGGGCAGGCAGGCGCAGGCACAGGTCGCTGCAATCGGACAGGAGATTACCATCAACGAGATTCTTGTCTGGAGCAGAAACCCGGTCCATGCTGAGCGGTTCTCAACGGGTATCCAGGGGATCCAATGCCATAGTACATCCATCGAACGGGTATGCGATTGTGATGTGCTGGTCACAACGACCCCTTCAAAAACACCGGTGGTGATGAGTGGCTGGGTTCATGAGGGGACCCACATCAATGCAATCGGTGCAGACGCCCCGGGAAAAGAAGAACTGGAACCTGCGCTCCTGTCCCGTGCGAACGTCTTTGTTGATGATATGGCGCAGGCGGTTCATTCAGGGGAGATCAATGTGCCGATCCAAAAAGGGTTATTTTCCAAAGAGAAGGTTGCCGGAACCCTCGGAGAAATTGTTATTGGGAAAAAGGGGCGGAAACGGCAGGATGAGATCACCATCTTTGATTCTACAGGACTTGCCATCCAGGATCTCGCTATCGCAAAGATTGCCATGATGCATGGAACGACCATTGTGCTGCCTTTCGCCTGAAATGGTAAAAAGGGACTAAAAAATTTAAGGTTTTTTGGCAAATTTTTTCCAGACCTGTTCGCGGTATACCGGGCCGCTGTTGTAGGTACAGAAAGGAATGAGTCGTCCGTCAGGTGTCGCATAATGGATACAACAGCGCTGTACGCGCTCGAGATCGTAGTTGTAGCGGTCCATAAAGTGCATGGTCCCGATGAATAACGCGTTCCAGTGGAATTCACGGAGCGCGTCGAAGTTCTGCCCGATCAGCGTCTTTCCGATCAACTTCCAGAATTCGGCAGTATTGCTCTGCTCGCCTTTCTTTACCGATTCATGAAGGTTTTTGACACCCTCGATGAGTGCCTTGTATTTGTTGATCGTACCTCCCTTTTTCAGGGTCTCAGCCATCTTTTCAATTGATTCAAAGAGGCTGTCAACATCAACCATCCGGTTCACCGTGACCATGCCTTCTTTGGTGACGAATACATATGTGGCCGCACCGCAGTGCTGGTGAGCGGTGAACCTGACCTGGGGTTTACCGGTATATGCTTCAACGAGATCGGAGAACGGCAGGACACAGGGCACCGGATAAAAATCATCCTTTTTTATGACACCTTTTGTCTGGGTCTCTATGGCGGTCAGCACTTCGGGGATGGTAATCCTTGACTTATTGATGTCGTCATCGCTTGCAGCACCGGTAAATGCCACTGGCTGGAAATTGACTCCACGCACAACGGAAATGTGGTCAGCGGCGAACTTGATAATGGCCCCGAGTTCGCCGTCATTTTTTCCCCGTATTACCGTCGGGACGAGTACGCATCCGAGTCCGATATTCTGTAAATTCTCGATTGCCTTTTTGTGCATCTTTAAATGAGGGTTTGTTTTCTGGGAAACGCCATCAAAATGAAGATATACCGTGTTGAGCCCTGCATCCTTGAGTTTTTTTACATACTCAGCATCTTTGGCAAACCTGACACCGTTGGTTGCGATCTGCACCTGCGGAAATCCCATCTCCTTTGCTTTTTTGATGATCTCCACGAGATCGTTGCGCATGGTGGGTTCTCCGCCAGAAAACTGAACCGCCGGAGTTGGCACCGGTTTTTCGGAGCGGAGGACCTCCATCATCCTGACAATATCTTCAAACGGAGGTTCATATTCAAACCCGCAGGCGCGTGCGTTGGCAAAACAGAAATCACAATCGAGGTTGCAGCGGTTCGTGAGGTCAATATTTGCGAGCAGGGTCTGGGAATGATGGTTGGGGCACAGACCGCACGCTGTGGGGCACCCCTCCGCCGAAGAAGCACTTTGGGGATTGGAAATTCCACTCCCCACGGTATTGTACCGTTCAAACCGGTGATACATGAGAGGATCAGCCCAGTAAATATGCCGGAACGCCCCGTGTTCTTTACACGTGCGTTTCAGCCATATCTTTCCCTCTTCTTCAACAATATCCGCCGGAATCACTGAATTGCATGTGGGGCAAAGACTTTTTGTCCTTTTGATTAGCATCCATGTCCCCCCGTTTGGTGCTATTTAGAAACCCATATGGAGTAACTTTAATGTTTGTATCTGCTGTTTATTACAGGTATTGGAGTGCTACATTATTAGTATTGAATCCTTCATAATACCATTGATCTCGGCCATCTGGATCATGCTGCCAGCGTACGTTCCGAACCCGATCGCTGCACTATTCGGTGGAGGTACACCGATTGACTTTGGCAAGAATTCTCCTGACAGGCGCCGGATACTGGGGGATGGGAAAACCTACCGGGGCCTTTTTTTCGGAGTTCTCGCAGGTGTCGGCATAGGGCTCTTGCAGATCTGGCTCTCGGGCATGTACGGTTTACCCAGTCTCCCGCTCCACACACACCTCTCTGTTGCCCTCCTTGCATCCGGTGCACTCCTTGGGGATATATGCAAGAGTTACTTCAAAAGGCGACTCGGAAAAGAGAGGGGTGATAAATGGCCGATTGCCGATCAGTATGATCTTGTTGCCGGCGCATTCATTCTCATGCTCCTGTTTGATCCGTCGTGGATTCTTACCTATGTAACGCTTCCCGTCCTGATCATCATCCTGATTCTCACTCCTATCCTTCACAGGGCGGTAAACATGTTCGGTTATCTCGTTGGTATCAAGGAGGTACCATGGTGAACCAGATTGCAGACCAGTTATTAAAATTCAAGGCAATTGAATTTGGCGAATTCACGCTCGCCTCCGGTGCAAAGAGCCCGTATTACATCGATGTAAAATCTGCAGCAACAAACCCGGAACTCCTCTTTTCAATTGGGCGGACAATCGCCAGGACACATGAGTTCGATGCCGTAGCCGGCGTTGCAATCGGAGGAGTCCCCCTTGCGGTTGCAACCGCGCTTGTCAGCAGAAAACCCTATGCGATCATCCGGGCTGCGGAAAAGGGGCATGGCAAGAAAGATGTGATCATTGGGAGTGTGCGTGATAAAAATGTCCTCCTTATCGAAGATGTCACAACGTCGGGAGGTTCCGCCCTCCACGGGGTTGAGGCGCTGCGGGAGGCGGGAGCACGGATCGATCGCGTGGTTACGGTCGTTGACCGGGAACAGGGTGCAGCTGAAATGCTCAAACAACACGGCGTCCGGCTCATTCCACTTGTCAGGGTCAGTGAACTGCTTTAGCATAAGGAATTTTTAGGGTGAACTCGTAGATATGGATATGAAGATACTCGTGGTAGGCGGTGGCGGGCGGGAGCATGCCATCGCCCGGGCGCTCTCCCGTAGCAATGGCCTGCAGCTCTTCTCAGTCATGGCAACAAAGAACCCGGGTATCTCACAACTGGCAAAAAAAACCCTCATCCACAAGGAAACTGATGCATCCGGTGTTGTCGGTTTTGCAAAAGAGGTCGGGGCAGGTTATGCATTCATCGGACCGGAAGCCCCGCTTGAAGCAGGTATTGTTGATGATCTTGAACGGGCAGGTGTGGCATGTGTCGGTCCGGGTCGCGCGGCAGCGAGGCTGGAAACGGACAAGGGGTTCTGCCGTGAGATGATGGCACGGCACGGAATCGCCGGCTGCCCGAATTACCGGATCTGTCATTCCGTGGACGAGGCAGTCTCTTTTATCAGGGATTACGGCGGCGAACTGGCGATAAAACCCATCGGGCTTACCGGGGGGAAAGGAGTCCGGATTATGGGCGAACAGGTCGATGCCGCTGGAGCAATCTCCTATGTCAGGCAACTTGGCGGAAACGTGGTGCTTGAGGAACGTTTGATTGGCGAAGAGTTCACCCTGCAGGCGTTTGTTGACGGCTCGCACCTTGTTTCTATGCCGCTTGTCCAGGACCACAAGCGTGCTTTTGAGGGGGATACCGGCCCGAACACCGGGGGAATGGGGTCGTATTCAATGCCGGACCACATGCTCCCCTTTGTATCCCGAAAAGACCATAACACCGCACTTGACATTATGAAATCAATTGTTGCAGTAATGAGAAAGATCCAAGAGCCCTACAAAGGTGTCCTGTACGGCCAGTTCATGAACACGGCTGATGGACCAAAAGTGATTGAGTTCAATGCACGATTTGGCGATCCTGAGGCGATGAATGTGCTCTCTCTCCTGACATCTGATCTTGGCGATACGGTTGCCAGGATTACGGAAGGTTCGCTTTCTTCTGCCCGCGTACGCTTCGAAAACGCAGCGACGGTCTGCAAGTATATTGTTCCGGAAGGATATCCCGATGCCCCTCATGCAGGGGATGAACTGACAATCGGGGATCGCGGTACGGCGTTGCTCTATTATGCCAATGTTGAGGACAGGGACGGTCAGTTGTTCACCCGCAACTCCCGTACACTTGCCTTTGTAGGTATCGGTCCGACCCTTGAGGAAGCGGAGAGGAGCGCGGAGGGTGCGGCATCATCCGTGGAGGGACATGTCAGACACCGGAGGGATATTGGTACAACCGATCTCCTGAACAAACGCTGCAACCATATGAAGGAGCTTCGATGATGAAGGATTTCATCTCAATTCTTGATATTACAGATGATGAACTCGGGCACATTCTCTCTGATGCGATTCACTTAAAGAAACTGCGTGCCGCAGGAACGCCCCATGAAGTACTGCGGGGAAAGAGCCTTGCGATGATCTTCGAGAAGTCCTCTACACGGACACACATCTCATTCGAAGTCGGGATGAATGAACTGGGGGGCCATCCCCTTTTTCTGTCAACCCGCGACCTGCAGATCGGCAGGGGCGAGGAGATACGGGATACCGCACGCGTCGCGTCCCGTTATGTATCCGCAGTGATGATCCGGGCATACAAGCACAGCACTATCGAAGAGTTCGCGCGGTTTGCCACGATACCGGTCATCAACGGGCTCTCTGACCGGGAACACCCATGTCAGCTCTTGGCAGACATCATGACGATCAATGAGCATTTCGGGCACCTCAAAGGGCTGCGAATCGCATGGATAGGTGATGGGAACAATGTCTGCAATTCCCTCATCCTATCATCCGCCTTAACGGGCATGGAAGTTGTTGTGGCAAGTCCGAAAGGGTATGGGCCCAAAAGAAGAATTCTTAACCATTCCAAAGGGATCGGCGGCAGGATCCATCTGACCCGTTCGCCAGAGGATGCTGCGAGGGATGCAGACGTGATTGTCACCGACACATGGGTATCAATGGGGGACGAGAACGAGCGTGACGAACGGCTCCGGGCGTTCAGGGGATATACGGTGAATGAACACCTCTTAAAGCTCGCATCTCCCGATGCCCGGGTGCTCCATTGCCTTCCCGCTCACCGGGGTGAAGAGATCAGTGATGAAGTTATCGATGGAAAACAGAGTCTTGTCTGGGAAGAGGCAGAAAACCGGTTACACGCCCAGAAAGCGCTCTTACTATCGCTCCTGAATAAAAGAGAAGAGATCCGCTAAAAAACCGGGTAGTAACGTCAAAATGACTTTCATGCACGTTTGATAAAAACAGCCATGAGGCCGATAGCCTCACGGTGTTTGTATGAATATCCTGCGAGGGATTTCCCTACTAAATGCTCAATGTATTTTTATGCCAGATCAGGATGGTTTGACAAAATCTTCAAGCCGCTGGAGCATGTATTTTTCAACCTGCTCCACAATCTCCCTTTTGCCGCGGAATGCAAGGAGTTCGCGTTCATCGCCCTCCATGTTTGCAAACCGGATCCGTTCCTTGCGTTCAACCAGTTTAACATCAAATTTTAGTACCACTTCCCGTATGATCGACCGCGGGACCCCGGGAGGGATAAGCACATCAAACAGTCCTTCATCTGCCATACAGTTCTCCTTTCTTATTTTCCAATCTTAATCCGACGGGTCATGATACAGGGTCCACCCCGTACTCCCCCGATGGGGTTTTTGGGCTTGCCCAGTGAGTTCATGCACCTGCCCATGAGAGCAGCCCCACGGGCAAGCCCGTCATCAACAAAGACCACATGATCGTTGGGATTTTCAAAGAGATTCCGTTCAATAATTCCTTCAAGGATATAATCAGGTTTTCGACCTGATATTGCTGCCCGTCCTGTAAGCCCGATAGACGAATTTTTTGGGACAAGGTTCTGTTCAGTTGCCACATCGACAAGCCGCAATGCCATGCGTGCACAGACGCGGTCAACAACCTCGTTGAGGGTGGCAAGGTTGTATTTTTTATACAATTCGGATCCGATGGCGACAAGGTCATCAAGGTCACTGCTGTTTGTCCCGCAATCAGATCCGATCATCGCAATCCCTGACTCCTTTGCGAGTTTTGCATTCACCGGAACCCGGCCAAACCGGGTGCGTTCCGGTGGGACAATCCTGATATCGATATGTTTATGGCAGCGATCGACATATTCGTCGACGACTTTTCTGTTGCCGCCCCTGAACAATCCACCTGTAATGCTGTGTTCACCAAAGACATCAAGTGCCGTGCCTGTGCGTTCGTGGACCAGCCCGGTCCCACGGACGATGGCATCAGGAATGGCGCCGGCGAGTCCGCAGAAGTTGCCGATAGTCTTGGCAAAGGGATTGGGGGCGTCTTTTGGGACGTCACTTGTGATCCTGCCGTCCAGTGTCGTGCCGAAATCGATGGAAATGCACGGGTTTCTGAAATCGACCGCAGTCCATTTTGCCCCTTCCTTAATACCTGCCATCGCAAGTTCACCCTCCATCTCATTGGCGACCATCTCGACACCTGTTGAACCAACAGGAGGAATAACCCCCGCCACTGCGCCGACAAAAACCACTTTGTCGGCATAACTGAATGGCTGGAGTTTCACAGACTGGTTTTCTTTGGACATCGGGGGCGTCATCTTTCGCGGAGGAACACCTGCAATCAGGCAACCATTTGCCAGGGCAATAACAAAATCCCCGATCTGATCGGGGGACTCCATCTCAGCGACAACCCCGGTGCTGCGGACAACAAAATCAAGGTCTGTATTTACGTCAAGATGGGCTTCTTCATGGCACTTGAGGAGGGTATCACGCACAAGCTCGGTCACCGATTCCCGTGTCAGCTCGGTGCCGTCCAGTGTCGCACCAAATATGGTTTCTCCGGGTTTGGGCGGGCGGATATCCCGGGACATGCTCACGTGCTTATTGATCACGTACGACATGCCAGTCTCGAGGTTAACACCGGTAAGGATGCATTTGGTGGTTGTATTTCCCATCTCAACGGACGCCACAATAAAATAGGGCTTGTTTTTATATTCGGGAAACATCATCCCGGCACCGTGGATTATTGAAGGGGGAGGAGGACTCTGGACAATATGGGGTTTTGGTTTTATTAAGCGACTAAAAAAATTTGCGCACATAATATCCGATTTTGATTGTATCTCTTTATAAGTTTCTATTCGGTTCGACGGTACAGGTCACAGACCAGGGATAGTGCATCTGGTTTCATTGTGGATCCAGTTCCTTTGACCGATACGCTGGAATGAGACATTAAAAAGAATGATGGTTCAACAATACACAAATCATAAGTAAAACATAAACCCTTGAACACACCATGAAAAGGTAACGGCATTCAATGTCCGTAGGAGAGGAGGTAAGAGATATGGTCACATTAACCGCGGAGATGAAGGAAGTCTTTGCAAAGAATAAGATCTTTGCCATTGCCACCGCATCGAAAACTGGTATGCCGAACGTCGCACCAATGGCAACCGTGCAGATTGTCGCTGATGATACCATCTGGATCGGAGACAACTATATGGTAAAGACCCTTGCCAATGTGAAGGAAAATCCCCACATGGCTCTCTACGTCTGGGACCCGGAAAAGAAGCGCTGTTTCCAGTTCAAGGGGGATGTAACAGTAAAGACGAGCGGCCCGGATTATGAAAAGATCAAGGCGCAGATTAAGGCAAAAGGCCCGCATTATCCGGCAAAGGGATTACTTATCGTAAAAATCACGGACGTATTTGATTGTACTCCGGGATCAAATGCCGGAAAAAAATTGTTATAATGAATATCCATTCAACTCTTCATTTTTAATAAGCAGTTATAAGGAATGGAGATTTACCAAAATGGCATCTTCCTTTATTGGGTAATTTTTCGCATGGCATATGATGTTGCATGAAGTCAATATCACTTGGTTTCATACATTATGCATCTGGTGCGCGTATGCTGCGATATAATGTCAGACCCATGATCGAGTGGTAAGATTGTGACATGGTTAAGAGGACTGGTCCCGGAAAGGTACGTTGAATCAAACAAAGATAGTAAAGAGGTAATCCGGTAAAATCGCCTCACTGCACAACGGAAAATATTAGAATAATTCATACATATTGAGAAAGTGTGATATGCCCGTGTCTGATTGGTTTTGCGGACTCACGAGAAATAAAATATTGATTGTCATCATGCTTTTTATCGGGCTTGCCTTGATACTGCATGCCGGGATCAGGACGTATAAGAACTGGCAGTATGTGCCAATCCTTTTAATTTCCATTGGCGGGTTTGTCATTCTGGCTTTGATATACTGGTTTAAAGGAAAGGAGTGGTAATAACCAGCATTTTCCCCTTTTTATCCCTGCAACCGATCTTCTTCTTCATGTGTCATCGATGGCTGGAATAACAAGAGTGATTGGCGTATTGGCAGGCAACCCGGTGGCAGGTTTTAGAATTAAGGCAAGTATTTCAGGATATGAATTCCCCTGACTTTCTGAGGGAGGAATTGTCAATCGTGTGGTCGTCTTCAAAAATCCATTCTGAACAGATCGAATACCCAGCGGTACACTCCCGGCGCCACATTCCCGCACTGACGAAAAAATTTCACACCCAACCCCTTTTTTTCATATTCCTCAATAAGCATTGAAACCTGTTGCCTGGTTTTGAACGTATAGAAATGGATCATCCCCCTTTTCTTCACCAAAGGTCCAATTACATCAAGGATCGCATCCATCCCGTATGGCGTCGGGATGATCGCCCGGTCAAATTGGAAGAACCGCCGAAAACACATGGTAAAGGCGTTTCCATTGATGATACAAACGTTCTGATCGACCCTGTTGTGCCTTACATTCTCTGACAGATAACGGCATGCATCCGGGTTCTGGTCTATGGCAACAACCTTCGCATGAGAGGCGGCTGCCGGAATTACAAAGGGTCCAACCCCACAAAAAGGGACAAGCACCCATTCATCTGGTTGTACCTTATCGATGACCCTCTTTCGTTCATACGCCAGACGACTGTTGAAAAACACTTTTCCAATATCAAGCCGGTACTTAAAGCCGTATTCATAGTGACAGGTAAAGGTTGTTGTTCCCGCGAGGAACTCATAGTGCGCAGTCCTGCAGTCCCCATCAAATTTTGAGACCTTGTTGAGTACGGTGCGAATGTTTTTTCGCCGCGATACGATCTTTTCTGCAATCTGCTTCTTGTAGTCATTGAGTTCAGGGCGCAGGGTAAGAATTGCGATATCGCCGATGACCTCGAAACGATTGGAGAGATGATAAAGAGCATCGTCCTGGAGGATTCCTGTGAGGTCGGTTCTTAAGCTCATTTTATACCCTACTGTTAAATTATATGAATAATTTTACATTAAAAAAAAAGGTTGGCTGGCCATGTTTTTTTTTTATTTATACACATGTTATTTTTTCTTTTTTTTCTGCTGTTTCAACATCCGCCCCTGTATCCCATAATAATGCGAGACGCCAATCGCATGGCACTGGTCTAATGAGGTGCCGTCAAAGGACACCAGATCTTCCGAATAGAGAGCATCAGGTGAACTCCTCCCGACAATACGGAGGCTGCCCTTGAAAAGCTCGAGCTCAACAGTCCCGTTCACACGCTCCTGTGTTTTGTCAATAAAGCAGTTCAGTGCCGAATAGAGAGGTTCATGGACAAGCCCCATATAGGCGAGTTCTGACCACTTGTCATCCACCATCCGCTTGAATGCAATCTCCTTTCGGGAGAGGACAAGGCTTTCGAGGTCGCGATGAGCAGTGAGCAGCACGGTCGCTGCCGGATGCTCATAGTTCTCACGTGCTTTCAGCCCGAGGATCCGGTCCTCGATCATGTCGTTGCGCCCAACTCCATGTTTTCCGGCCAGTACGTTTACGTGCTGTATCAGGGCGTAACCGTCCATAGTTCTGCCATTCACTGCAACGGGAACGCCTTTTTCAAACATGATGCTGATCCCTTCTGGTTTATCAGGGGCTTTTTGGGGTGACACCGTCCAGAGATAAATCTCCTCCGGGGGATGATATGACGGGTCCTCCAGTCGTCCCCCTTCAATGCTGCGGCTCCAGCAGTTCTCATCTATGCTCCAGGGTTTTTTCTTTGTTACCGGCACCGGTATCTTATGCTCTCTGGCATACCCAATCTCCCAGTCGCGTGTCAGGTTCAGTTCGCGTATTGGTGCAACGACCTCAAGTCCTGCACCCCGTATAATAACGTCAAACCGGAGTTGGTCGTTTCCTTTTCCCGTGCATCCGTGTGCAACAGCGGCAGCCCCTTCTTTTTTTGCCACCTTGACCACCTCCTGTGCGATCAACGGGCGGGCGAGGGACGTCCCCATCGGGTATCCCTCATAAGAACCGTTTGCCTTAATGGCGGGAAAGATATGGTTCTTTACAAATGATTCTCTGGCATCGACGGTATAGTGCCTGTCC